>Ga0265297_10008567_pt1 | contig 13577 bp, 15 predicted proteins | sample Munlanlwell13791_FD_192502 | JGI IMG/M metagenome (GOLD analysis project Ga0265297, IMG submission 192502) | Leachate microbial communities from a municipal landfill in Southern Ontario, Canada - Leachate well 137-91 | ecosystem: Engineered > Solid waste > Landfill > Unclassified | place... | reverse complement strand
AAAAGTTTCTTTAGGCGCCGAAGAAACCATTCCGTGGAAATATTTTACGAGCACCTTACGCGCAATCAATTCGCTAAAGAAAAAAGGATTCAAAATATTTTCGATTGAACAAGACGAAAAGTCGGTTGATATAAGTGAAATCAAAGAATATAAAAATTACGACATTTCTCTCGTTTTTGGAAATGAAGTTACGGGCGTATCACAGAGAATATTAAAAATATCGGAGAAAATATTTGAAATTCCGATGTTCGGGAAGAAAGAATCGCTCAATGTTTCTGTCGCTTTCGGTATCGTAGTTTATAATATAGAGAAGTGATATTTTTCTTTGTAATTTCATCAGCGGCGCTAACCGTCATAATAATGTTTCTTCCGCCTCCAGAGGAAACGAACATTATGATCGGAAGAAAACGGATAAAGGTTAACGAAGCTCGGTCTCTCGCGAGTAAAATCGCGGGGCTTATAGGCAAGAAGAACCAAAAAGAAGGGAACGCGATGCTATTCCGGTTTCTGATCCCTACGAGAAAAATTTTCTGGACCGTGGGAATGCAGTTTCCCATAAACATCTTTTGGATAAAAAACGGACGCATAATCGCGGTTTCTAAAAATATTCCGCCGGGAACGCCGTTCGTCCCTTCTCCGGGGAACGTTGATGCAGCGCTTGAAGCGTGCCAGACTTTCAGCAGAAAAAACAAAATACCGGATAGTGGTAAAATTACCTACTAAATGTAAATAGTGACGATCATCATATTTACATAAATTAAAACACCATTATTTGGATTAGTTTGGGGCATAAAAATAAGCTATAATTAGCCCATGGCAAAGATAGCTATTAACGGTTTTGGGCGCATCGGCCGCCTGTTTTTCCGCGCGGCATTCGGTCGGGAAGATATGGAAATTGTCGCCGTAAACGATCTGGGAAATTTGGACAATCTCGCTTATCTTCTGAAATACGACACGGTTTATCGTGCTTTTAATCACGACGTTAAAACAGACGGAGAGAATCTCATCGTTGACGGTAAAAAGATAAAATTTCTTCAAGTTAAAGAGCCTTCCGAGCTTCCGTGGGGGAATTTGGAAATAGACGTAGCCATTGAATCAACCGGCGCGTTTGAGTCTTATGAAAAAGCTTCCGCTCACCTTAAAGCTGGCGCGAAAAGAGTCATTATCACCGCTCCGGCGAAAGACCCCGACGGAACAATGGGGAAGACGGTGCTTTTGGGAGTAAACGAATCCGAATCCGCCACTTGCGACATAACTTCAAACGGCAGTTGCACGACAAACGCCGCTTCTCCCGTCATTGCCATTCTTTCGGAAAATCCGGGAATAGAAAAGGCGATGTTAAATACCGTTCATGCTTATACAGCAACTCAAGCTTTGGTTGACGCACCCGTCAAAGGAAGCGATTTCAGGAGAGGTCGCGCCGCCGCTCAAAACATAATTCCTTCAACTACCGGCGCCGCCTTGTCCGTAACGAGAGCGATTAAGGAGCTTGAAGGAAAATTTGACGGCATAGCTATTAGAGTTCCTTCCGTTACCGGATCCATCGCCGATATCACGTTTGTCGCCAAACGCGACGTAACGGCGGAAGAAATAAACGACATTTTGCGCAAAGCGGCTGAAACACCCAGATTTAAAAACCTTTTATCCGTTTCGGACGAGCCGCTGGTTTCATCAGATATCATCGGGTCACCTTTTGCCTCCATTGTTGATGCGCAATTTACCAAAGTTGTCGGCGGAAATTTGGTTAAGATTCTTGCGTGGTATGATAATGAAGCGGGATACGTGGAAACTTTATTGTCGCATGTCTTTCTTGCCGTAAAAAATATCAAATAAAAATGGAAAAAACCGCATTAAAATTAAAATCTTTCGGTTTGCTCTTCAAAGAATCGCTAGTTGATTACAAATCGCGTTTTAAGACGATCGCCGCCCTTTCGGCCATCTCTCTTGCCGTAAGCGTTGTTTTACCCCTTCTTGCTTTATTCGGTTTTTTATTGGGACTGTCAAACACCGTAGTCGGGACGATATTCGGGACTATCGGAACGGCCATCTTTATTCTCGCGATTTGCTTTGTGCAGGGCGCTTTTATTTTTTCCATGAAAGACGGAGCGGGCGTCAAAGAATCGTTTAGATTTATCCGAAGTAATTTTAAGTCTTTCCTTTGGATAGCGATTCTCTCATTCTGCATCGTTTTTCCCGGATCTCTTTTGCTCTTCTTCCCGGGAGCGATAATATCCATGTTTATCATTTTTTCATCCCGCGTATTCATGGATGAAGGTAAAAAAGGATTCAGCGCGCTTAAAAGAAGCATAGATTACGTAAGAGGGTATTTCTGGCCGGTGGTCGGAAGACATCTTCTCTTGGGGCTCATCACGATAGGCGCGCTTATAGTTTCATCAATCGTTATCAAAGAACCTTTTAACAGTTTATTGAACGCGTTTGTCATCGCTCCCATCGGCCTTTGTTTTTCCTGGAGGCTGTATAAAGACTTGAAAGAAAAGAGACCGGAAGTTGCCTCGTCTTCGCCAAAGAAAAAAGGATGGATAAAGGCAATCGCGATAATCGGCATAATTATCGTTTCGGCCCTTACTATTGCGATTCTGGTATTTATGCCCACTATTCTAAAGGCGATTGGAAACGCTCTTATTGAACAAATTACGAAATCGCGGCCATAAACCAGAAAAATGGTAATTTATATCGGATCGGACCACAGAGGATTCAACCTCAAAGAGTCCATTAAACAGTATTTGAAAGACAACGGATACTCCGTTTCCGATTTAGGAAACGCAAATCTCGTTCCGGATGATGATTACCCCGATTTTATTTCGCTCGTTGCGGAAAAAGTCAGCGCCAATCCTGACGGAAGCAAAGGGATAGTCATTTGCGGATCGGGAGTCGGCGCCGATATAGTCGCGAACAAATTTCCGCGCGTCCGTTCGGCTCTCGTTATGACTCCTGATCAGGCTTATTTGAGCCGAAATGACGATGACACAAACGTTTTGGCGTTAGCCTCGGAATTTTTAGACGACAATACCGCAAAAACGATACTCGCCACTTGGTTTCAGACCCCTTTTTCCAAAGACGTGCGGCACATGAGACGGATCGCGAAAATCAGGGATATTGAAGAAAAAGTAAAATCTTTATGAGTTCAAATGGAAATAATCCCCGTTATAAATTGCGATGACTTTTCGTGCGTAAAAGAAAAACTTCTCAAAGCGAACGAATTTTTATCCGACTCTCCGAAGAAAATTCACATTGATATTTCAGACGGAAAATACGCAATAAAACCGGAATGGAACGATCCGGATTCTTTGAAAATATTTATTTCCGAAAACAATTTAAATTTTCAAATAGGAATACATCTTATGGTACAGAAACCGTCGGCCGAAATAGAAAAATGGGCGCCGCTCGTTAAAAAAGTATCGGTGCCGATCGACTGCGAGGAAGACGTGAAAAATATCGCCAAACTTTGCCGAGAAAAAAACATTGTTCCCTGCCTTTCCATTCCGCCAAACGAATCGGTTGAAAAAGCGATTGAATATGAGGATGATTTTCCCGAATTCCAAATATTAGCCGTTCCACCGGGACCTTCGGGACAAAAAATGAGGGAAGGAACAATTGAAAAAATAAAATCTCTGAAAGACAAATTATCCTCTGCTATAATTGAGGTTGACGGAGGCATTGATCCGGAAAATATCCCGATATTAAAGGAAGCGGGTGCCGATATTGCTCTTTCCGGAAGTTATATTTTTAACGCGCCTAATCCTAAATCCGCCTACTCAAAACTTAAATCATTATGACGCAAGAAATTACCGAAGATAAACTGAAATTTATTGAAGATAAAGCGAGGGAAATCAGAAGCGAGGTAATTAAAATGCTCACGGAATCGGGATCGGGACACTCCGCCGGCCCCTTGGGTATGGCGGACGTTTTTGCTTCTCTTTATTTTCATATTTTAAATCACGACCCAGAGAATCCTAATTGGGAAGAACGAGACAGGCTGATTCTTTCAAACGGACATATATGTCCTGCACGATACGCCGCAATGGCGATAGCCGGCTATTTTCCCATGAAAGAACTTTGGACTTTGAGAAAAATCGGCTCGCGTCTGCAAGGACACCCTCATAGAACTTCGTTAAAAGGAGTTGAAACGACCTCGGGTCCTTTAGGAACGGGCTTGGGACAGGCGATCGGCGTTTCTCTTACCGCAAAACTGGACGGCAAAAAATGGCGGACGTATTGCATCACTTCCGATGGGGAACACGACGAGGGAAATCATTGGGAAACCGCGATGTTTGCCGGAAAAATGAGGATAAACAATCTCACCCTCATCGTGGACAGAAACAACATCCAAATAGACGGACATACGGAAGACGTTATGCCCTTGGAACCGCTTCGCGACAAATATATTTCTTTCGGCTGGTACGTGCTTGAGATAGACGGACACAGTCCTTACGAAATTATATCGGCCGCAAATGAAGCAAAAGCCGTTTTTGAGCGTCCGACCGTGATTATCGCCCATACGATTCCCGGGAAAGGAGTGAGTTTTATGGAAAATAATTACTTATGGCACGGAAAAGTGCCGAACGGAAAAGAGGCGAATATTGCCTTAGAGGAGATAAATAAGAAGAGAAAAAATGCTTAAGGAATATTTAAACGAATCCTGGGAAAAAGAAACGGACGCCATCCGGAACGGATTCGGTGAAGCTTTGGTGGAAGAAGGAGAAAAGAACAAAGACATTGTCGTTCTCGCGGGAGACGTGACCGAATCAACGAGATGCAATAAATTTGCCGAAAAATTTCCCGAAAGATTTTTTAACGTTGGCGTTGCCGAACAAGGAATGGCCGCGATTGCCGCCGGTTTTGGCATCAGCGGGAAAATTCCTTTTATCGCCTCTTACGCCGCTTTTTCTCCGGGCCGCAATTGGGAGCAGATAAGAACGACCATCGCTTATAACGACTCAAACGTTAAAATCGCGGGCCACCACGCGGGTATTATGACAGGTCCCGACGGCGCGACCCACCAGGCGATAGAAGACATCGCGACCATGAGAGTGATGCCCAATATGAAGGTGATTGTTCCTTGCGACGCCGTTGAAGCGAAAAAAGCGACCATTGCCGCCGCCAAAATGTGGGGACCGGTTTATCTTAGACTGGTGCGCGAAAAAACGCCGATCATAACAACCGGTAAAACGCCTTTTATTCCGGGGAAAGCCGAAATTTTCTGGAATTCCGCGGACGGTAAAAAGAAAAAAGCCCGCCTTCCTCAGGTCTGTATCGCCGCTTGCGGCCCCTTTGTCGGGAACGCGCTTCTTGCCGCCGAAGCGCTTGAGCGCGAAGATATCGGTTCCGTTGTTTTGAACGTTCATACCATAAAACCTTTGGACGAAGTTAAAATCTTGGAAATGGCGAAAAAATGCGGCGCTTTCGTTTCGGTTGAAGATCACTCTGTGATTGGAGGACTCGGAAGCGCCATCGCCGAACTGCTTGCAAAAGAAAGACCGACCCCGCAAGAATTTATCGGAATGCAGGACACATTCGGCGAATCGGGAAATCCGCAAGAACTTATTCAAAAATACGGAATGTCTGCAAAAGACATTGTTCGCGCCGCAAAGCACGTAATTAAAAGAAAATAGTACAATACTGTCACCCCCGCGAAGCGGGGGTCTATATTAATATAGATTCCCGCCTTCGCGGGAATGACAAAGAAAGTGTTAAAATTCTCTTGATGCTTGACGTTATTACGATCGGCTCTTCAACCGTTGATTTCTTTCTTGAAACGGAGTTTCCTTTGCGTCCGTGGGACTCGTCGCTCGGCAGCGCGATGATAATTCCTTTGGGTGAAAAATTTTCGGCTATAAAATCGCTCATAACCACGGGCGGAAACGCCGTTAATACGGCGGTTACGTTTAAGCGGCAGGGTCTTCGCGTTGCCACGGCCATAAAATTAGGAGGAGACATCGCGGGACAGATGATCTATAACCGGCTGCAAGAAGAGGGCATAAAAGATAAATTCGTGGTCTGGGACGGTGATGCCATGACTTCTAGGTCAGCCGTGCTCTTGGAACACGGGGAACGGTCCATTATTACGTATCAGGGATCGGGCGCCGCTCTTACAATTTCGGACTTGGACTTAAAAAAAATAAGAGCGAAGTGGTGGTACGTTTCTCTTTCCGGCGATTCGTACAAACTTTTTCCCATAATCGCCAAAAAATCACGAGAAATGGGCGTAAAACTCGCCCTCAATCCGACTATGAAACATTTGCGTGACGGAAAAAAACAGCTGCTCGCGAACCTTAAATACACCGATTTTCTTGTTTTAAACGAGGGCGAAGCGGCGGAACTTACGGGGGTTCCTTTTTCCGAAAGGCTTGAAATATTTAAAGCGATTGACAAACTGGTACCCGGAATAGTTGCCATTACGAGAGGAAGCAAAGGATCGGTCGTTTCAGACGGAAGTCACGTTTTTAAGACGGGAATATTCAAGGAGAAGAAAATGGAAGATCGGACGGGAGCGGGAGACGCATACGGAGCCGGATTTATTGCCGGTCTTATTCGGGCTAAAGCCGAACGTGGCGAATGCGGATGCGACACAGACAAGCTGGAATACGCCATAAGGCTTGCCACGGCAAACTCCGCCTCGGTTGTGGAGCACATTGGCGCCTCGGAAGGGGCTTTATATAAGCGAGACTTTGACGGCTCTTCTCGGTACAAAACCTTAAAAATAGTCAAAGATAGGATAAAATAAGAATATGGAACCATTCGAAAAAGCGGCAAAAATCCTCCGAACGGACAAAGACACCATTCTTAATCTTGAGCGTAAAATGAACGCTTCGTTTGGCGTTTCCGGCATTCTTAAAAAAATAATGGAAGAGAACGAAGAACTTATTAGAAGCCGATTGGACACGCTCAATTTGGGACGAAACGTTGAAGCCAAAGAAGTATATGATGCTCTTATTTCCAAAATAGAAGCCGATGACAGCGAACTTTATAAACTTCTCGGCCGCCCTTCTCCCGTTTCATCCGAACATTGCAATCAATTGCTTTTGAAAGCCAAAACGGTGGCAAATCCCCGTAAGGGATTATTCATGAAAATTGACGTCGCGCGCAGATTCATAGAAAACGAACCACCGCGGAAAGTAATGGAAGCTTTGGGCTACGGCAACGTTTCGGACCTGCTTGCGAAAGAAGATATTTTTGAAATATACGCTTCTTTGCGCTTCATAGAAGGATCGGAATTTTTAAACGGAACTTTCTTTAAGCAATACGAATCGCTTACGCCGAACGATTTTGAAGAAAGAGACATTGAAGTAAAAGCCATAAGTCCCCGCTGGCTCGGGAGCCCGAACGGTTTTGTAAAGAAAAAATATCATAATGTTAGCCACCTGAAAGAAATCGGTCTTATATTCACGCTGCCCGTAGAGTTAGGCATCTCCGGCGAAATTCTCCGCGAATTCAGTCTCATTCTTCATTATTTTAACGAAATGGGATTTTATTCGGGTCTCATAAAAAACATCATTACCGAACCGGAAAACTTTTCTGCGAATTTAATCTCGCTTTTGCGCGGAGATGCCATAGATGAAAGACTTCCGGAAGGAGAAAAAGCCAAATGGATGGTTATCCCGCGATATTTCGCCAAAGACGACGAACATGACTGGAGACTTTTTGAACCGCACATAAATCCCGAAGCTCTGCATTGGGAGAAAGCGGAGCTTATGCTTGATTCGCTCCCTATAGACATGTCTTTTTGGCGGGGAATGAACTGGGTGGGAGAAGACTTCAGAACCAATACGGGAATAGACGTACTTGTGAGCTTTAACCTCGTTGATACGGTCATGTCTCTCGTGAAGCACAAAGAGATGATCAAATACCTCTATCATTACCAAGAAGCTTTTTGGAACAAAATATTCTCTGAATATGCCGGAGAAGAGAAAATGGAAGAAATGATGACGAATTATCTTCTTAAGGGATGGTTTGAAATCTAAGAATAATCTTTAATTTTCAATTTTTAATTTCCATTAATTAAAAATTGATAATTATAAATTAAGAACTAACTAATGAAATCTCCTCTCTTATATCGTTTTATAAAGGAAGCCGAAGACAAACGCGTGGCCATCGGCCACTTTAATTTTTCAGACGTTGCGGGAGCGAGAGGGATAATAATCGCGGCGAATGAAGTTTCAAAAAAGTATCACCTGAATCTTCCTGTTTTTCTAGGGAACTCGGAAGGAGAAGCGGGTTATCTCGGGAATAAACTCGCCGTTGCCATTGCCGCCGGACTCAAATCGGGCGGCGCTCAAGTTTTCTTAAACGGAGATCATATTCATTCGCTTGAGAAACTGAAAGAAATGGTTGAATCCGGCTACGATTCCGCCGTGTTTGACGCCTCTTCTCTTCCATTTGAAGAGAACTTAAGCATGACCCGCGAAGCAGTGCATCTTGCGAAATCCATTAATCCCGAATTTGTAATTGAAGGGGAAATAAGCCATATCGGCGGCGCATCCAAATTGTTGGAAGATTTTCCCATGGATGCGGAATTAGTTCCCGAAGCTTTGACTTCGCCCGAAGAAGCCAAGGAATTCGTTGACTCCACGGGAGTTGATCTTATCGCCCCGGCTATCGGAAATATCCACGGAATCTTAAAGCACAGCCCCAATCCGCGCATTGACCTCGCCCGCATCAGAGCAATCAAGAAAGCCACTCCCGCGCCCATCGTTCTTCATGGCGGATCCGGACTTCGGGACGAAGACTTCATTCAGGCGATATACGCCGGCGTATCGGTAATTCATATTAATACCGAAATCAGGCTCGCTTGGAGGAGAGGATTGGAAGCTGCGCTCAAAACCGATCCGGACGAAGTTGCCCCCTACAAGCTTTTTCCCACAGCCGAAAGAGCCGTTGAAGCAATAGTTTCTGAAAGATTGAAATTGTTCAATAAGCTGGTATAATCCAGTGTCTAAAAGCCGAGTCAATCGGCCAAAATAAGAGCAAATTATGCCAAACCTAAACGCAGAAATCAGGGAATCATCCACAAAACCGGAGGCGCTTCGCGCCACAGGTCTTATTCCCGCGGAGATTTATGGGAAACAATTCGGAAACAAACACATTACCATTCTTGCGAAAGAATTCGGCAAAGTTCTTGAAGAAGCGGGCGAAAACACGATCGTGAATCTTAAAGTGGAAAACGAGATTCTTCCCGTTCTCATTCACGATCATCAAAAGGACGCCATTTCCGGCAAATTTATGTCGGTTGATTTTTTCAAAGTGAGAATGGACGAAAAAATCACCGCTCCTGTTCCGCTCATATTTTCGGGCGAATCTATAGCCGTTAAAGAACTCGGCGGAGTTCTTATCAAATCAATGGATGAAATTGAAGTGGAAGCTTTACCCATGAACCTTCCGCATGAAATTGAGATCGACATCGGAGCCATTACCGAACTTGATCAGAGCATTTACGTCAAAGACATTCCTTCTGCCGGAAACTACGAAATAGTTACCGACCCCGATACCGTTATTGCCACCGTTTCTGCTCCTGAGGAAGAAGTGGAAGAAGCGCCGGCAACCGTTGAAGACATCGTTACCGAAGATGAAGCAAAGCGCGCTGAAGCAGCCGCTACCGAGGGTGAAACCGAAGCGGAAAAGGTTTAAAATTAAGCTATGCGACTAAAACCGAAAGTTTTAGTAGACATAACTCACAAATCAGGAAAAGATCCATACGCCAAAGTTAAAGCGCGTATTAATCTTTCCTGGTCTCCGGAAAATAAAAAAAATATTCCGAAAATTGCCATCAAATTTCCGTTGGCGATTTTCGGCGCTTTGGCAATGATTTGTTTTGGTTCGGTCTTTGCCCCGACTTTGGATTCAAACGCTCAAACAACGGTACAAAGTCCCGAAGAGCGCGCCGCGCTTGAGAAAGAACTCGCGGACCTTGAGACGAAAATCGCCGAATACGAAAAAACCGTTCAAGGATATCAGCGGCAAGGATCTACGTTAAAAGAAGAAATAGATCGTCTTAACGCCCAGATAAATAAAATGAATCTTCAAGTTAAGGCAATAACCTTGAATCTTTCCAAACTGGACGGAGAAATAGGCGCCACCACGGAAAAAATAAGCGATACCGAATCTGAAATGGAGCAAAAAAAAGCGAAAATCGCCGCCGCCTTGAGGGATATAGATAAAAACGAAAACCAAAACCTCGTTGAAATATTGCTTACGAATCCCTCTCTTTCCGACTTTTTCGGAAACATAAACAATATCCTCATCGTCCAAAATTCTCTTTCAGACGCGCTTCATGAGCTTCAGGGACTGCGCGAGGATTACGTTGAACAAAAAGAACAGTTGGGTATTCAAAAAACGGACGCGGAAAGTTTGAGAACTTATCAAGAATCGCAGAAAAAAGCCGTTGAATCGCTCAAAAAAGACAAAAATGAAGTCTTGACGGTTACTAAAGGAAAAGAAGCCGAATATCAAAAGCTTCTTACCGAAACTAAGAAAACGGCCGCCGAAATCAGAGCCAGGCTTTATCACATGGTAGGCGGCGGTGAAATGACTTTTGAGGAAGCCTACGGACTCGCCAAATTTGCCGAAAGCGCAACCGGCATTCGCGCGGCATTGCTCCTCGCCGTTCTTGATCAAGAATCCGCTTTGGGCAAGAACGTCGGCAGGTGCGATTATCAAACGGCGATGCATCCCACACGCGATATTCCGGCATTTCTTCAGATCATCGCCGAATTGGGATTACAGCAAGAACTTGCGGCCGGCAACATTAAGGTTTCCTGTCCGATAATTTCGGACGGCGCTTACGGTGGAGCGATGGGTCCGGCGCAATTCATTCCATCAACTTGGGTCTTATACAAAGATAAAATCGCCCAAGTCACCGGAGTAAAACCCGCGAACCCCTGGAATAATAGAGACGCGTTTGTCGCCACTTCTCTTTATCTCCAGGACGCCTACAATTCCGCCGATTGCAGAAATTACGGTTCGGCCAACAAAAACGTCTTGCCTGAACAAACCTTGCGCGAGCGCTGTGCCGCGGCCAAATATTATGCCGGTAATCGCTGGTATACCTATCGCTTTGCTTACGGAGAACCGGTTCTTGATCGCGCCGCCGGATTTGAAGGGGACATTGCGGTATTAAACAGCAGTCAGGCTAGCCGATAATGATATTCACAAAATTTATTAAAGAATTTTCTAAAGGATTTACTTTCCAAAATTTTGCAAAGAAAAAGTTAGGGGGGTTCACCCTCATTGAGCTTCTTATTGTTTTGGCCATTCTCTCCGTTTTGGCGGGAACAGTAGTATTAGTTTTAAATCCGGGAGAAATTTTAGCGGAAGGAAGGGACGCAAAAAGGATCGGAGAATTAAACAGTTTAGCCGAAGGAATAACTTTTCAATTTAATTCCGTTGTTGGCGGATACAAAGGAGAAAAAAATAAGGTTTATATTTCCCTCTCTGATTCTTCTTCCACTTGCAACAGTTTAACTTCTCTTTTACCAAACTTATCTGTTGGTTGGTCATATCATTGCGTTTCAGCGGAAAATCTTAAAAAAACGGATGGTACGGGATGGCTGCCGATAAGTTTGAACGCCTTACCGGGAGGCTCGCCGTTTAACGAACTTCCCACCGATCCCAAAAATTTAGCAGCAGGCAATCTTTTCTTCGCTTACGTATACGGTGACGCAGGTTATGTTTTGACTTCTCTTCTTGAGTCAGAGAGTCACAGGAAAGACGCCGAAAAAGACGGAGGAAGTGATCCGAACCGGTATGAAATCGGAAGCGATCTATCATTATGGGCCAATGCCTTAGGATTATAAAAACCGCGCTAAGCGCGGTTTTATTGATTCTCTACTTTTCTAAAAGCTTTCACAATCGGCTCCATATCTCCTTCTAAAATTTTCTCTATATTATGCCACTTCTTTCCAATTCTATGGTCGGTAATCCGGTCATCGGGAAAATTATAAGTTCTTATTTTTTCCGCCCTCTCGCCAGAACCGATTTGATCGCGGCGAAGTTTTCCTAACCTGACCTGTTCTTCCTGTACCTGATTTTCATAAAGCTTTGCTCTGAGTATCGCCATCGCGCGTTCTTTGTTTGACGTCTGGCTTCTTTCAACTTGGCTTGCCACAACGATACCGGTCGGTTTGTGCAATATTCGGACGGCCGTTTCAACCTTATTCACGTTTTGTCCGCCGGGACCGGAAGACCGGAACATCGTTATTTCCAAATCATGCGGATTGATATTGACTTGTTTTTCTTCCACCTCGGGCATTATCGCGACCGATGCGGTTGAAGTATGCACCCGGCCGGATTTTTCGGTCGCGGGAACGCGTTGCACGCGATGTACCCCCGATTCTTGTTTTAAAAGCTCGTAAATGTTTTCGCCAGAAGGAGCCACAATTTGCGCGATCAAAGTCTTTATTCCGCCGAGCGAACTCTCGCTTGAATCAAGTATGCTGAATTTCCATCCGCGCAATTCCGCGAATCTTTGATACATCCGAACCAAATCGGAGGCGAAAATTGAGGCTTCGTCTCCGCCCGTTCCGGCGCGCACTTCCAAGATTACTTTATTCATTAAGAACGCGAGTTTACTTCTTTACAGTCTTTTTTACAGCAGAAGTTTTCTTAGCGGGAGTCCGCCGGCTGGCAGATTTAACCACGGTCTTCACGGCGGAAACTTTCTTTATTCTCACTTTCTTTTCTTTCTTGGGCGTAGCCTCTCCTTTTGCCCTTCTTGCCTTGAATTTTTCAACTCTTCCAGCCGTGTCTATAAGCTTTTCGGCACCCGTATAAAAAGGATGGCACTTACTGCAAATTTCCACCTCCATTTTTTCTTTGGTGGAACCGAGCCTCAGGACGTTCCCGCAGACGCAGGTAATGGTCGCGTTCTCGTGGTATTCGGGATGTATTCCGGACTTCATTAAAGCCGAGCATAACACAGGTTTTAAGCGGTTGACAAGGCAGGAACGGACTCCTACTATTAACGGTACCTGTAAAGGGCTCCAGGTCTCTACAATTTAATAGCAAAACCAAAATGAGAGTTTAAAGTTTATTTAGGAACTTTTTTAGTTGTCCAATGTTTATTCAGGGTCGGATATAAATATCGCGCGGACTCCCGCGGAACATTTCTATGTGAGCGGTAGTCTACGAGAATATTTATTCCAACTTTTTATTGAGAGTTTGATCCTGGCTCAGGATGAACGCTGGCGGCGTGGATAAGGCATGCAAGTCGAACGGTTTCCTTTACGGAAGTTGGCGCGATTACATCAAACCGACGGATGTTTTGGAGACAGTGGCGAACGAGCTAGTAACACCTTGGTACGTACCCGAAAGTTTGGTATAGCTCGCCGAAAGGCGGGGTAATCCCAAATAATCCCTCCATCTATCGGATGGCAGGGTAAAGTTGCAAAACGCTTTCGGAGCGGCCTAGGTCCGATCAGTTAGTTGGCGAGGTAATGGCTCACCAAGACAATGACCGGTAGGGGGGCTGAGAGGCTGATCCCCAGCGACGGCACTGAGACACGGGCCGTACACCTACGGGTGGCAGCAGCCGAGAATATTCGACAATGGGCGAAAGCCTGATC
>Ga0265297_10008566_pt1 | contig 13578 bp, 11 predicted proteins | sample Munlanlwell13791_FD_192502 | JGI IMG/M metagenome (GOLD analysis project Ga0265297, IMG submission 192502) | Leachate microbial communities from a municipal landfill in Southern Ontario, Canada - Leachate well 137-91 | ecosystem: Engineered > Solid waste > Landfill > Unclassified | place... | reverse complement strand
CCAGCGATGAAGGCGAGAAGCGGGCATTCCTCCTGTTCCTGAGTTCCCGAGCCCTGGACTGCGAGACTTCGATAGGACTTCCCAGGTCCGGGCCTCAACTGTTCGAGCTCATCAAAACAAAGGTTGCGGACTACCTGGAAACGAATGGCACAGAAGGGATACGGAGCGCTTACGCGGAACTTGCGAAACATGCCAGGTCCCAGCGTGACGCCTTCCTGAGCACCAACCGCTGGCTTTCAGGCTTCTTTGGCTCGGATGAAAGCCTGGCCGATTTCAAGACAGGGCTTTTCTATTTTTTCATGGAACATTCATCCATCTCCGATGTGGGGTCCCAGGGCAGCGCATTTTTTTCCCTTAAAAAAGAGATGGAGGACTACGCCGCGCGCATCATCAAATGGAAGGGAGTCAATCTAAAATCCGGGGACGCACCATTGAACCCGGCCCAGATAAGGGAAATAACCGCGTCAGCCTTTTTTGGCCAGATTTTTTACCACCTGGACGCGAAGGCCATGCTCGTAATAGTGCGCAATGAGACCGAATTTGAGAACAAAATCGGCGTATCCGGAGTGGGATTCACCCAGCAGACAAACCAAGCCGCCAATAGCGATCTGCGTGGCAATGTGGAGCGAGCGCGTTTGGCAAGGAATGCGGGGATAAGGATAGAACGGCAGGTGGTCGACATGGACCTGCTCAGCCGCAACGTATTCCTCAACATCATGGAAGGCGTGAAGACATTCTCATTGAAGTGCGGAATCGTAGGCATCAAACCTTCGGACGTAAGCACTCACAACCTTGAAGCTAGCGCAAAAGTGGCCTTTCACTACAACGGCAACACTGCGCAACACCCCGTTCATCCGCTTTCTATACAGCAGGTGTACGAGAACAACTTCAAGACCCTGTATGGTTCCAGGAGATTCTTCTCAGTGTGAGCGCACTTCGCCATTTGCCGAACTGAGCTCAAATAAGCTTATAAATAGCTTTTTTCCATGCTCATAAGGCGATTAGGCAACAGTATCTGATACTGACGAGGTTATACGATGGCAGAATTCATATGGAAAATCGGCGGCGAAGCCGGAATGGGCATAATGGCTTCAGGGCTCACGATGTGCAAGGCGTTCACGCGCGGGGGATTGAGCGCGGTAGGGTACCCCGAGTACCCTTCACTCGTGCGCGGAGGCGAGAACACATTCCAGATACGCGCCGGAGCCGAGGAGATTCACGCCCCGCTGAAGAAGAACCACCTAGTGGTTTGCCTGAACAAGCCAACCGCGGATTTCCACAAGGACCAGATTTACGAAAACGGGGCGATAATATACGATTCTTCTGCCACGAAGATAGACCCCGGCGAATTCGGCGCTGACAAGACGCTCCTCGACGTGCCGCTGCTCAAGCTCGCGACCGACAACGGCGGGGACGTGATAATGCGGAACACAGTGGCGCTGGGCGCGAGCATAGCGCTCATGGGCTACGACATTTCGCTTCTGGAACACGTGCTCACCGAAACTTTTGCGAAAAAAGGCCAGCAGGTTGTGGATGAGAACGTGAAAATCGCGCGAGCAGGCTACGATTACGTTGCCCACAACTGCAAATCCCAGTCCGAATCCTTCAAATTCAAGATAAAGAAAAAAAGCGATTCCAAGAAGATGGTCATCACAGGGAACGAGGCGATAGCCCTGGGCGCGGCCGCAGGCGGACTTAAAATCCTCTCGGCTTATCCGATGACCCCGTCCTCATCGATAATGCACTACCTCGCGCAGAAGGAGCTGGACTTCGACGTCTTGATAAAGCAGACTGAGGACGAGATAGCAGCAGTGCAGTACGCGGTGGGCGCGAACTACGCGGGGGTGCGCGCAGCGACCGCAACGAGCGGCGGAGGTTTTTCCCTAATGGCCGAAACGCTCGGGCTTTCCGCGCTTTCCGAAACGCCGGTCACGATATTCCTCGCCCAGCGCCCTGGCCCGAGCACCTGCCTTCCCACGTGGACCGAACAGGCGGACCTGAAATTCGCGCTCAACGCGAGCCAAGGCGAATTCCTGCGGGTAATCCTGGCTCCGGGGGACATGCACGAATGCTTCCAGTGCGCCGCGAAAGCGCTCAATCTCGCGGACAAATACCAGCTTCCGGCCATACTCCTGAGCGACAAGTACCTTTCCGAGACTTTCTTTTCATGCGACAAGTTCGAAATGGGAAAAGTGAAAATCGAGCGGGGCAAAATGCTCACTGGGAACCTGAAGCCGTTGCCCCCGAATGCGCGCTACAAGCGCTACCTCATAACGAAAGACGGGATTTCACCGCGCCCCATTCCAGGGGTTGCGGGAGGCGAGCACGTGGCCGGCTCGTACGAGCATTTCGAGAACGGATACAGCGCCGAGACTTTTTCGGTGCGCGCCGCGATGGTGGACAAGCGCATGCGCAAGCTAACTTCCATACTCAAGGAGGATTTCGAAATGCCAAAGTTTTACGGGCCCGAGGATGCGGAACTCACGCTGATGTGCTGGGGCTCGCACAAGGGCATAGCGCTTGAAGCCGCGAAAATCCTCAGCTCCGAAGGGATAAAGGCAAACGTGCTCCACTTCATTTTCCTGTTCCCGCTGGACGCGAAGAACCTGAAGAAGCTTTTCAGGAAGCTGAACCGCACCGTGATGGTGGAAAACAACCGCACCGCGCAGTTTGCCGGTATATTGAAAGAGTATGTAGGATTCAAGCCGGATTTCAAACTGCTCAAATACGACGGCAGGCAGTTCTTCCCGGAGGAAATAGCTTCGGAAGTTAAGCGGCTGAAAGACAAGGGCTGGAAGGGCAAGAAGGAAATCCACGTGATAGACGACCTGTCCTACGATTACCTGCAGGCAGGAAAAGTTGAAAGGTGATGATGATGAGCAGCGTGCTTGAACTTACTACCAAAGAGAAGCCCCAGTGGTGCCCTGGTTGCGGAAATTTCGGCCTGCACATGGCGCTCAAGAATGCGCTGAGCGAGCTTGGGATTCCAAGGGAAAAGACCGTTCTAGTTTCCGGGGTAGGATGCTCTGGAAAGGCGAGCCATTACATAAACACGTACGGGTTTGAATCCCTGCACGGCCGCAGCGTCACGGTCGCGTCCGGAGTGAAGCTCGCGAACCACGAGCTCACAGTAATAGCTGAAGGAGGGGACGGCGACGGCTACGGAATAGGCTCCGCGCATTTCCTCCATTCCTTCAGGAGGAACATAGACATGACGTACATAGTGCACGACAATTCCATTTACGGGCTAACAACCGGGCAGGCATCCCCCACGAGCCAGAAAGGGATGAAGACCAAGTCCACTCCGCACGGAAACCTTGAGATGGCGTTCAACCCGCTCGCTGTCGCTATAGCCGCAGGCGGAACGTTCGTCGCGCGCGCATTCGCGGGCGACATGGCGCACATGAAAGAGATTTTCAAGCAGGCGCTCCAGCACAAGGGCTTCGCTTTAGTGGATGTTCTCCAGCCCTGCGTGACCTTCAACAAGCTCAACACTTTCGCATGGTGGCAGCAGCGCGTGTACAAATTAGAAAGTGCTGGGCACGACCCGAAAAACAAAGCTGCAGCGATGGAAAAAGCGTTCGAGGAAATGTCATCCGGATACGCGAAAATTCCCACTGGAATTTTCTACAAAGAGGAGCGCCCCACATATGTGGAAGAAGCGCCCCAGCTCGCCAGCGGGCCGCTGATTGGGCACGCAGTGAAAAGCGCTGAAATAGAAAAAGCGTTCGAGGAATTTATGTAATAAATTCCGAAATAGGTCGCCGAGCCGTCCTTCCTGCTTTTTACCCGCTATTTTTCCTCAAATGATAAGTCCATTCTCCGGAAAAGTCCCGGGCCTTGAACGTACCCAGCACTCTGAAGAATTTCGTATATGTGCCCAGCTCGGGTTCATTCATCCAGTATCCTGGCATGCGGCCGTTTCCCCCCATCACTATCGCTTCCCCCGCGTTCTTGAGTATGAACATTATGTTCTCCAGCGCTTCCTTCTCCACAAGTTCGGTTCCGTGATAAGAAACCACTAAGTCGAACATGCCCCTGTTGAACAAAGAGGAAAGCTCGTGAGGCGCCAATTTGACTGTTTTATTCCTTATTGCCGGTTCATCGATGAGCGCAGGGTTGAAAGCCGTGGCGTGAAACTCAACATTGAACTTTTTCAGGAAATCCACCCACTGCGCCCCTGATCCGACCCCCACATCCAGGATGCGCAATGGATCCGCAGAATTCTTGCACATGAATTCCAGGTACTGAGTGAAACCCATGATTCCTGGAACCCCGCGCCCCCGGAATTCGAGGCCTGCGCCGTACTGTTCGAGGCTCCTCCTCCAGAGTTTAGGCTGCACATGCCCTTTCTCTTCCTGTTCCCTCAGCGTTTGCAGCAGCCGCATTTCAGACGGCTTGGCATGGTGGTTTCCGAAAATACGCCCTATCACTTTTGAATCCTGCTGGAGATGTGCAGTATCCTTCTTTGGTTCCTTCAAAGTTGCAATGAACATGCATATTGCCCGCCCGGCCTCCCAATGCCGGTTATAGAAAATATATCTATGTAAGTTTTAAAACCTATATCTTCCCGAGCTTCTCCTCAATCTTGCTTATGTCCATTTTAGTTATTATGAGCGGAATCCGCTCCCGTTCGGAAATCTTGAGCGCAAGCTTGTCCACATTCTCAAGCCCATGCAAAACCACCACGCTGGGCTTGGAAGGCGACACTCTAATCACCACCATCGGGCTCCTCCCCGTGCTCACACCGGTGAATATGAACGCACGCTCCGAAACGTTCCCGTACATGCGCGGAAAATACGAAAAAGGCATTTCCAATATGACTTTCAGGGAATCAATCAGCGTGTACCCGTATATCTGCCTGTTCTCCGCCAAATCCTGGTTGGTGATTATCTTCCCCTCAATGAGCGACGCGAAGTCCTTTATGTTCATCCCGCGCGCGAACTCGTGAATCTTGAAATAGTCCTCAAGGTTCTTCTCGCCTTCCAGGAGCTTCTGGCTTATCAGCCCCCCCTTCTGCCGGTCTATGTCGAAAAGCGCGTTCACGAACCGCTTTATCACCGCGGTTCCAGGGCTCTTCCTCCTGTTCCCCTCGTAATCGCTTATGGTGGAAACGCTTATGCCCAGGTGGCGCGAGAGCTCCACTTGGGATATGCTGAATATCTCCCGCCACTTCTTCATCGTAGGCCCGACCTGGTCCGAAAGCGAGAGTTCCCCGGCTATTTCCATCTTTATCTTTTCCATCCTGCAAAACCCCTAATAGAACCTCTTCGAGCTCACGAGCGCGAGCGCAGCCCGCTTCCCCCTGGCAGCTGCCTCGTATACCGCCTCCCCGCAGCTTCCGTTCTCCGCAAGGAGCGCCTTTTCATCAGCCGAGCGTTTGTCAGCCACCTCTATGATTCTCGCAAGGTGCGCTTTAATCTCTTTCGCCCTGCCGCTTTCGAGCGCCATCGCCCTTTTCACCACGAGCTTGGAAAAAAATTCCTCCACTTTGACTATGTCCGAGCCCCTCGTTACTTCTGTTTCCTCCTCCAGCAGGTCCAGCGCGTCCTCCTCCCCATAGCTCATCACGAAGACCTTCGCGTTCTGCGACCTTAGCGAGGCCCAGAATTCCGGCCCCTCCCATTTTGCCCCCCTGATCGCGGCAGCCTTCATCGCCCAGAGCAGCGCGCCGAACGTCATGTACGTTTTCCCGCCGCGCGTGGAAAAATCCTTCTTCTCGAGCGCAAGCGGCCCGCCCTTCTTCGTTCCCATCCCTATATCGCGCAGCATCTTCACCACGCTTCCAGAAAGCGCGAACCTCCTGTTCGCCATGTTTTCCATGCCATCAAAATATTTCGCGAGCGCCAGCATCCTCCCCCCGAGCGGCGAGAACCTGAGCGTGAGCAGCGAAAGGTCCGAAACGCACCTGAGCAGGAAGAGCGATTCCTGCATGTTGCCCCTGTTCCTTTCCACCCCAGCTTTCACGAGCGCGTAAGGAACGTTGAAGTAAAACTCAGGAGCGCGCACGGTGCGTTCCCTTATCCGCGCTACTTGCCCTTTGGAGAGGAGGTACGCGAATGCGAGGAACTGCCCGAAGCCAGGCTCGGCCAGGGAATTGTGCAGTTCGGAAGCGCTCCCCATTAGGTTCCCTATGCCGAATTCCTCTGAAATCCATCCGTATTCGCCTTTGCGCGTTGCCGCGTACAGGGCGCTCGAATACGAAGGGCTGAACTCCCTCCCGCCGTATATGCCCGTTCCGAGCGCGTACGCCGCCAAGAATTCATCCTCTTTCACGGGCCAGGTGTTTTCAGTGTAAGGGACCGCGAAGGCCTTTTTCCAGCCCTTTCCAAACTTCATGTAAACTTTTACATCTTCCCCGTCAGAATGCACCGCGAATGCGCGCTCAATCTCGCGTTCGTGCTTCGCCTTCGCAGGAAGCGAGTCCAGCACCGAGTCCGTGTTTTTCCCTGATGCAAGAGCATCGAGCCATTCATCATGCCCGTTCCGGTTCTTCATCCCGAACCTCAGCGCGCTTCCATTCTTTTCCGAGTCTTCGGAATAATCCCCGAGCGCCTTTCCGAGTCCGTGCATCACGCACCCGAACGCGAAAGCCCCTTTCGACGTGGAGGGAAAATCCGAGAGCATGAGTTCCCTGTAGGATGAATCGTCCTCGCTTTCCACGAATCCGGAAAAATTGTCCTCGTGGGGCACAGCGGCGGCGCAAGGCGCCGCGTCTGGAATCGGGAGCCCGAGCTCCTGCTCCCTGAAGCCCATCCTCTTCACGGTTTTGAGGCACCTGAGCGCCATGTCGAAATCCATCACTTCACCATCTTCGCAATGAAAGCGGCAGAGAACAGGCCGAGGTTCACGCCCCCGAAGTCCCCGAACCTGGAAACGATTTTCCTGGCCCCGTTGAGGAACTCCATCCTCTTCCTGACCGGACTAAGGCCGAGCCCGCGCGCCAGCTCCCCCACCTTCCCGAGCGCGTCCGAGAGCATCCCGAGCACGGATTTGCTCCACATCCCGTTCCTCACCAGCTCCGGCGCGAGCACAGAGAGGAAGAAATACTGCGCGGCCAGGTCCATCTTATGCATCTCGGCGAAAAGCGCGCCTTCCTTTCCCTCTCCAATCCGTTCCATCGCCCGCGTGAACCCTGCATCGCCTAAAATGCGCCTGTAAAGAATGAGCACCGCAACCATCTCGTTTTTCGCGGCTATTCCGAAAAGCTTCTCGTACTCGCTCTTCTCAATCCCGTACAAGTCCCGCGCCGCGAGTGAGGACGCGTCCTGCTTCGCAATCAGCTCGTAAACCCGCTCCACTGCTTCAGGGCTCGCGTTGCTTCCGAGCGCCTCCTCCACCTCGGATTTCTTCGCGCCCTTCACTGCCAGTGCAGCCAGCCTCGCGAGCTCCTCCTCCCCGAGCCTTTCCACCCTGGCTTCCAGGTATTCGATGTTTTCCCTGCTTTTCCTTACATCTCGTTGGAGCTCCCTGAGCCCCGCAACCCTCTCTTCGGGCTCCCCAGACCCGCAGTAAGCGAAAAAAGCCGCGCTCTCGCCCCTCCTTATCCCGAGGCCGGATTTCCCGAGCGCCGCGAGCTTCATCTCCTTCTCGAGCATCTGGAATATGCGCCTCTCCTCTGGATTCCTGAGCATGGCGGTCACTCGCGCATCGAACCTGTCAACGTCCTTTCCGCTCTTGGGCTCGAGAATCGCATCCCGCATGGTTTCCCATAGGCTTGAAAGCGCCTTGTAATCCTCGTCCTCGCTCCGCTTTATCCCGCCCCCAAGGAAACCTTCCTTCTCCTTGCCTTCGCTCTTCGCGTAGACCATGCGTTAGGAATCAACGGTTAGGTTTATAATTTTAAAAGAAGTTTAAGCCGCATGGCAAAGGAGCGCGAATTCTTCCGCAAGGACCGGGTGTCGACCGGCATAGACGAATTGGACGTGGTGCTCGAGGGCGGCTACCAGAACCCGGGCACCGCGATGGTGGTCGGGCCGGCAGGGCAGGAGAAGCTCGCATTCGCGTTCCACTTCGCGTTCGCAGGATCAAACGAGGGCGAAAAGATAGCCTACGTTTCCATGGACATGAGCCCCGAGGAAGTGGAATCCAAATCCAACTCCCTCGGCATGAACCTCAAGAAACACACCGGCAAGGAGCTCGTTTTCATAGACGCGTATTCCCAGACCGTGGGCGCGAAGGAAACCGGAAGGAGCGACATAATGATTCCAGGGCCTGCCGCGCTCAACGACCTCTCGCTCGCGCTCAACGACGTGATAGGCCAGAGCGAGGGGAAGAAGCTGCGCGTCATTTTCCATTCACTCTCAACGCTCAGCCTCTATTCCCAGCCAGACACCGTGATAAAATTCCTGCAGGTGATACAGGGCAGGCTGAAGGGCGCGAACGCGACCAGCCTGTGGCTCGTTGATGAAGGGATGCACGACAAGAAGTTCATAACCAGCCTGGAAAGCCTGTGCGACCAGGTCCTTTATTTCTCCCAGAAAGCCGGCGCGCACGAGCTCACTGTGCCCAACAGCCCGATGGCGCTCCCGATAAGGCTCGGCCCGGCCGGCCTCGAGGTCCTTTAGGTTGATTCCATGGAAGATTTCAAGCACATAGTTGACGAGATGAGGGGGAAAGGCATAGAGACCGCGCTGGTGAAGCGCGACGGCGGGCTGGTTTACTCGACTTTCGGCATGGACGACCCGGCGCCATTCATTTCCCAGTACCTGGCTAACAACTCCCAGCTCCTTATGGAACAGCTCGGGGACAGGGCCAAGGAAATTGAAATCTCGTTCAAGGACAAGGCGCTCCTGCTCATTCCGGTGGGGAGTTACGTGCTCCTCGGGCTCCTGAAAGGCAAGGAGGACCGGGAAACTCTCAGGGGATACGTGCAGTCCATACGCTCCATGCTCTGATTGCGCCGGATTTGCAGCAAAAGTCTGATAAAATGGACAGCGAAAAAATACTCTCCGCCCTTTCCAGGGCCGGATTCTACGCTGACGCGCGCATATCCTCAGGCTTCACCTCCGGCCTTTCGCTCGAGGACGGGAAGCTCACCGGCGTTGAAGGGGAGATAACTGGCATGGGCGTGCGCGCCCTGGTAAACGGAAGCTTCGGCTATGCGTGGAGCTCATCGCTTCATGATTTTCCGGCCCTGCTCAAAAGGGCGGAGCGCCTCGCGAGGCTCAACAAAGGCAAATCCAAGCTCTGCGAACCCAAAACAATTCGCGCTTCAGCAGGCAAAATTTACCAAATTCCGCAAACCGAGGAGCGGATTGCGCTCCTCAGGGAAGCGAGGAAATTCTCGCTTTCCAAAAAAGCCAGGAATTCCACCCTGCTCCTGCGCGACCTGAGCGTGGAAAAAACGTTCCTCAGCAGTGAGGGTTCCTTCATCTCCGAGAAGCAGAGCTACTCGTATTTCTCTTCGGTTTCAGTAGCGAAGGACGGAATCCAGGCGCAGCGTGGAATGGACCGGCTCTCCTCGCGGAAAGGATACTCTGATTTCGATTTATGCAAAACCGCCCGGAACGCGCTGGAAAGCGCCGAGCGCCTGCTCAACTCCGGGCCATCTCCGAAAGGCCGCTTTCCTGTGATAATGGACCCCGAGATGACCGGGGTTTTTTCGCACGAGGCGCTGGGGCACGCGAGCGAGGGCGACAGCATAGTAGAACGAGAATCCCTACTGCGCGGCAAGATTGGAAAAAAGATTGCACACGAATCAGTAAGCATAACCGATGACCCCACGTTCGATTCCTTCGGCCAGTATTTTTACGATGATGAAGGCGTTCGGGCGCAGCCGGTCCCGATAATAGAAAAGGGCGTGCTGAAAAACTACTTGCATTCGCGCGGAAGCGCGTTTTCCCTGAAAACAGCTAGCAACGGCCACGCCCGCGCAGAAAGCCCTGCGTTCCCGCCTGTAGTGCGCATGAGCAACACCCTATTCCAGAAAGGGAGCGCAAATGAATCCGAAGTTTTTGACGTGAAGCAAGGAATTTACGTCATAGGGATGAAGGGCGGGAGCGTGGACATTTTCTCAGGGAACTTCATGTTCGCGGCAAAGGAAGCGTACCTAGTCAAGAACGGCTCAAAGGAGAAAATCCTGCGCGATGTCACAGTGAGCGGCCACATACTTGAGACGCTCGGGAAAGTGGAGCGCGTAGGGAAGGATTTCGGGACCAGCCCGGGCTTCTGCGGGAAGATGGCCCAGAGCGTTCCTGTTTCCGACGGAGGCCCGCACGTGCGCGTTTCGGAGATGAAAATCGGCTAATCAGTACTTTACCTTGTAAAGAGCCGCGTATTTCTGCCCGTTTTCCTCGTAACTCCACACTTCCTCCAAATATTGGTCAAGCCCGTCGTTCCACGGTCCGTTCCCTGAAAAATCGTAGTTCTCGTACGAAACCTGCAGTATGTCGTATTTCCTTATGTCCGAACTCCTCCCGGACGGGTCGAGCCAGAATTTCATCTCCCTGTACTTGACTCCGTTCTCGTCCAACATTTTCCTGTTCGCGTCCGTGTTCATCGTTATAAGCGGGTCGTACCAATCCACCGGCTTTCCGCTGCTATCAAAAATAAATTCCGAGTTGTACCAGTAGGCGTGCCAGAACACGTACTTAACCTCGTAGCTTTTCATCAGCGCGACGCTCATGCTCGCGTTCTTTCCGTAAAGCATGACAGCCGCGTCGCGGTCCCTTCCAGGCATGTCCAGGTACTGATTGTTCTGGTGCGCCCACCTGTTCACGACCAGTTTTCTTCCGCTGAATGCGTTGAGCGCGAACGAAACTTCCTTTGTGGAAAGAAACACGTCATCGACTCCGGTGTTGTTCACTAGGTAGCTCCTGAGACCCAGATACTCCTCGGGGAACGTCTGGTTCATCCCTACCTTGATCCATTTGTCCTGCGCAGTCCTGTCTTGGAATTCCAGGAAAGCGGAGCCAGCAAGCACAAGGAGCAAGAGATAAAGCACCAGCTTCCCGCTCTTCCATCCACCGAGCACTTCCTTCGCGCACCCGAGCGAAAGCACGACGATGGAAGGGAGCAGCATCATGATCGAGAGATACTGGGGTATGAAATTCATCTTCAACAGGGGCTCGGTTATGAAATATGAAAAAGTTGCCAGGAGCGAAGCGATGAAAAGCGCCCCTTCGAATCCGTCCCACTTGATTTTCCTGAATCCGAGCAGCACGAACGCCGAAGCAATCACGAGGCCTATTTTAGATGTTATCCTTGCCCAAATGTCTGAAAAGAACCAGAGCTGCACGCCGAGCGTTCCGAAGTCCGGAAGCTCCATGTGCGTCCTGTCGTACGCGAATTTGAGGTGGTATTCAAATATCGGCTGGTACCAGTAGAGCATGAGCAGCGGCGCCGCAATCAAAGCGAATACCGCGTATTTCTTGAGCGCCCCGAATGAAGCGTATTCCTTGTTCCTGTAGATTTTGATTCCGAAAAGCAGGGCCGCTAAAATCGTCATCCCTATGAACAGCACCATGTGGCACAACGGAAGCAGGCCGTACACTATTCCAGCCATTGCGTAATCCTTCAGTTCCTCGCTTTTCCACGCCCTCCAGAAGAAGTACAGCGCTATCGGAGTCACGAAGTACATCGCAAATGCGGTATACTTGAATACCGGATCCCCCGGAGGCACATTCACTATTATGGCCCCGAGCACCGCCATGCTTTCGTCTCCGCATATCTCCCTGAGCACGAAATACCATAACGCGTATGTCGCGAACAGCAGAATCATCGAGCAAGCCAGCATCCCGTGGAACGTGTCCGTGTTGAGCAGCCAGGAGATTGCCGCGACGAAAACGCCGTAAGCCGGGAGATAGCCGGGTGTCGTCCCAACCATGGACGAGCTTTCAAGCACGCTGCCTCCGCTTCGTATGTGCTCTATCGCCCCCATCTGGTAGTACAAATCCCCTCCGTAAAGCGGGCTCGGAAGGGACTTGAGCGCGCCCACATACTGCTGCTGGAGCAGTGCGCAGAGCAGCACATAACCGATAAGGAACAGCACGGCGGGCTTTTTCACCTCGTTTTTCAATTCCTGGAGCATCCATCCACCGGGCAAATCACGAAATCCTTTTTTCGAACAGCGCCAGCAGGTTTCCCAAGCCGTCCCGCCAGGGATTGAGCTTGGCATTGCCTTCGCGCACTTCGTACTCTATCGGCGCCTCGGCGCACCTGAGGCCGCACCCATTGGCTTCTATCTTTATCTCCTGCGAGAAAGCCATCCCGTCGCTTTTCACGCGCCCGCGGATTTTCTCCCACGCGGATTTTTTCATCATCCACATCCCTGACTGGGAATCCCTGAACGGCATCCCGAAAAGCAGTTTCGCTGCGCCGCTCAGCACGGCGTTCCCAAGCATGTTGCGCCCGCTCATCGCCCCTTCCTTGATTTTAGCGAGCCTGTCCGTGCTGAGGAAATCCAGCCCCTCGGATTCCATGCGTCGTGCCATGGCAGGAATGTCCCGCACCGGATACGTCCCGTCCGCGTCGCAGGAAACTATGAAGCCCCCTTTCGCGGCGTCGAACCCTATCCTGAGCGCGAGCCCGTAGCCGCGCCTCCTCTCCACTATCACCCTCGCGCCGCCCCGCTCGGCAATCTCCCTGGTGCTGTCTGCGGAGCCGCCGTCGACCACTATTATTTCGGTTTCAAGGCCGAGCTCCCGCAACTTTCCCACGGGGATTTCGGAAATTGTGCGGCCTATCCCCTTCTCCTCGTCAAGCGCCGGTATCACTACAGTAATCTTTTCCATCCGAACCATCTGCGCAGCATAAACAGAATGTTTATTCATCCAACATAATTCTTATTATATCTGCTGTTCATGAATAGCACCTGATGCCCATGCGCTTCCTGATAACCGGCGGGGCCGGCTTCATCGGCTCCCATCTTGCGGATTACCTCCTGGCCGCCAATCATTCAGTTTCAGTGCTCGATTCGTTCGTCAGCTCCGGCCCAGGAAACCTGCCCTCTGGCGCTCCAGTGATAAAGCAAGATGTATGCTCCCAGTTGGAGCCCTCGCTTTTCCAGGATTTCGACGCTGTATTCCACCTGGCCGCGGACCCGAACGTGAAGGACAGCGCGCTCAGGGCAAAGGAAAGCTTCGTAGTCAACGTTTCAGGGACGTTCAACGTCCTGGAGGCGTGCAGGAAAGCCGACGTGCCCAAATTCGTTTTCACCTCTTCATCAGTTGTCTACGGGGAAGCCAAGATGCAGCCCACTCCAGAGGACGCGCCTACGGTCCCTGTGAGCAACTACGCGGCCAGCAAGCTCGCAGGAGAAGCCTATTGCGCCTCGTTCGCGCACACTTATGGAATGAAGTGCACTGTGCTCAGGCTGGCAAACATAATCGGGGAGCGGAGCACTCACGGCGTGATGTTCGATTTCTACAACAAGCTCAGGAAAAATCCCTATCAACTCGAGATACTCGGGGACGGAAAGCAGAACAAGTCCTACCTCCATGTTTCGGACTGCGTTTCAGGAATCGTGGCCGCATCAGAAAAGCAATCCGGGATTTTCGATGTTTACAATGTAGGGAGCGAGGAAAAGCGCACTGTTGACGAGATTGCGCGCACGCTCTGCTCCGAGCTCAACCTCAG
>Ga0265297_10008565_pt1 | contig 13578 bp, 15 predicted proteins | sample Munlanlwell13791_FD_192502 | JGI IMG/M metagenome (GOLD analysis project Ga0265297, IMG submission 192502) | Leachate microbial communities from a municipal landfill in Southern Ontario, Canada - Leachate well 137-91 | ecosystem: Engineered > Solid waste > Landfill > Unclassified | place... | reverse complement strand
CGAAGCAAATGCACTTCTTGACAAAGGCAAACTGACCTCTCAAGCAAAAAACTGTATGAATTGTCATACTTTATTGGGCAATGGTGCCTATTATGCTCCTGATTTAACCAAAGCATGGCTTGATCCGGCATGGCAAACAGGCGGTGTAATGCAAGGAATGACAGGTACAACGTCGGTAGAAGAAGCGATGTCCGTTTTCTTACAAAATCCGGATAAATATGCGTCTCATGCACGTCGTATGCCTAATCTTGGAATTACCCCTGAGGAAGCAAAAGGGTTAGTGGCATTCTTGAAACAGATGTCCTCCATCGACACCAATGGATTCCCAAGAAATTTCAATAAAATTCAAGGGAGCACACAAAAATGAGTATTGCAACCCCTAAATATTTATCACAATCATTGGCTATGAAATATTTCTTTGTTGCTGTTGTCCTTTTTGGAGCACAGCTTGTTATGGGTTTGATCGCTGCGTATCAGTTTGTTAACCCAGAGTTTTTGTTTAATGTTTTTAATTTTTCAACCGCTCGCATGGTGCATATCAATGCATTGGTAGTGTGGATGTTGTACGCGATGATTGGTTCAGCGTATTGGATGCTTCCTGAAGAAACAGGGATTGAAACAGTAGGGATAAAGCTGGGAACTCTTGGTTTTTATGTCTTGACACTCGCTGTTACCGTCGTTGTTGGGGTTTATATCCTCGTTCAAGTAGGTCCGGGTACCGAAGCTAGTATTTGGTTAATTAATGAAGGTCGTGAGTATCTCGAAGCACCGCGTTGGGCAGATATCGGAATTACTGTCGTGGTTCTTATCTTTGTTTACAATGTTTTTGCAACGGTTATGAAGGGCAAGCGGACAGGAATTACTACCGTTTTGATGGCGGATTTGATCGCTCTTGCGGGTCTTTACTTAGCAGGGATGTTCTATACGAGCAACATCACTATGGATCAGTTTTGGTGGTGGTGGGTTATTCACCTTTGGGTTGAAGCTACTTGGGAAGTCTTTGTTGGTGTCTTGATTGCCTACGGTCTTATCAAAGTGATGCATGCGAATCGTCAAATCGTTGAGATGTGGCTATGGATCGAAGTAACCATGTTGTTTGGATCAGGTATCTTGGGTATGGGTCACCACTACTTTTGGATTGGAACACCGGAGTACTGGTGGGAAATCGGAGCCTTGTTCTCAGCGCTTGAACCGGTACCATTGGTTGGGATGCTCGTACACGTTATCTACGATATGGGTAAACACGGCGGAAAAGTCAACAATGGTCCTGCGTTTAACTGGTTTATCGTCAATGCGTTCGGAAACTTTTTAGGAGCGGGTGTTTGGGGCTTTATGCACACACTTCCTCAGATCAATATCTATACGCACGGTTCACAGTTCACTGCGGGTCATGGTCACTTGGCATTCTACGGCGCATACGCTACGATTTTGATCGGTATGATGTACGTTGCGATTCAACGACGTAACGGTATCGAAGAGATGCGCAGTACGGCAACCTCTAAATGGGCGGTTTCTCTCATCACAATCGGTGTTCTTGGGATGACGGTTGCGTTAACGCTTTCGGGTTACGTTCAAGCGTTTGTTGAGCGAGCTGAACATGGCGCAACATGGGACGGTTATTTCATCGCTCAGGGTGCTACATGGTTTACTCAAGGAATTGACTGGCGTTTGGCGATGGGTGTGGTTACCTTCATCGGTTTCTTGTTGCTCGTCAAAGATCTTCTAACGATTGCTAAGCGCTCAAAAGCCCTAGCGAATTAAAAAGGATACGTTATGTTTACAGAATTTACCGATATCGTCCCCAGTTTCTGGGGAATGCTTAACCAAGGTCCGATGACCTTGACGATCTTTTTGCACTCGGTTATTGTCCTTCCGATGTACTTCATCTATAAATCTGAAAAGAAACGGATGGGGCACTAAGGGTAGCAGGTTGTAAAAGAGCTGGAGGCAACTTTACACTATTTAGTCAAGGAGTAACGAATGAAAAAAGTTCTAGGAATAACCCTTGCGGGTGTCGTATTTGCGGCCCTTCCACTAATGGCAGGCGAATCTAAAATGGATGTTGCCAAAATGTTCGAAAAAGAGTGTCAAGGGTGTCATGGACCAAATCACGAAGGTGGTGTAGGCAGTTCACTTGACCCAAAAGTCATTTCTAAGAAAAATGACTACATGCTTGCCGATGTTATTTTGAACGGGCGTGCCGGTACAGCTATGCCTGCCTTCAAGGGAAAAATGAATAAAGATGACTCAGACAAAATGGTTGATTATCTTTTGAAATACGAAAGTCGTCAGATTAAAAATCTAACACTCGCGGATGTTGCAGCCACTCATGAAGTTTTGCAAAACCGAGAAGAACTTTATAAAAAATATTTGAATCCTACCGATGTCAAAACCGTACAAGATATCGTCGTTTTCACAGAGCGTGATGCGTCTAAAGTAGGCTTTATCGATGGTACAACCAATAAAGTTCTCTCCAAGCATGACTCAGGATTTGCGACACACGTTACTGTGGTCAACAAACGGATCCCTCGTTATGTGTACAACATCAGTCGTGACGGATGGGTCAATATGTTCGACCTCAATGCTCCAGGACAGCCGATTATTGCTAAAATCCGTGTCGGAAGCGACAGTCGCGGTCTTGCATGTACGCCGGACGGTAAATACGTTTTGGCGGGTAACTATGTTCCAGGCGGAGCTGTGCTTCTGGATGCTATGACGCTTAAACCGTTGAAAGTTTATCCAACGAGCAGTGTTATCGATATGGACGGAAATATCGGTTCATCACGTGTTGCATCGATTGCCGATACCCCTTACGGACCGTATATTGCATTTGCACTTAAAGATGCGGGGCATGTTTATATCATCGATTACTCTAAGCCTGATTTCCCAATCGTAGGAGACATTCCGGGGATCGGAAAAATCTTGCACGATGCATTCTTGAATGAAGGGGATGAAGTGGGACGTTACTACATGATCGCTTCTCAAGGGAGTGACGTGGTAGGAATCGTAGACTTTAAAACCAAAGCATTGGCGGGCAAAGTGTACACTGGTCCGGGGAGTAAACCGCATCCGGGACAAGGGTCAAGCTGGTACAGCGAAAAGCATAAACATCAGCTTCATGCTACGGTCAATATGAACCTTGGACAGGCAACAGTTTGGGATAATGAGTGGAATGTAATCAAGCAAGTTAAAACAGCCGGCGGCGGTTTGTTTGTGGGAACCAATGAGCATACTCCTTATATTTGGGCGGACAATGTTATTGGCGGTGAAGCCAATTACAACCAAGTTCATCTTGTAAATAAAGAGACACTGTTGGTAGATCGTATCATCAAAGTGACGGCAGAAGGTAAAGCACAGCTTATCAATCCTAATAATAATAAAGTTATTAGTGAGGCATCAGTTGGTGTGGTTAAAGATGCGAAGGGTAATGTCGTTACTCCTAGACTCTTACACGCTGAGCCTGCCATGCACGGTGAACACATGTATATTTCTGACTGGACGGGCGGACGAATCTTGGTATTTGATGCCAAAACTGGTGAGTATATTACAAAAATCGACGGGCTAACCACGCCAACCTTTACGTACTCTATTGAGCACCGTATGGATTTGCCGGGTGCATAAAGCATTGGCGGTGACCCTTGCGGTTGCCTGGAGCGCAATGAGCTTAAGTGCCGGAGAAGTTGTCAAAGGGGAAGCGTTGTTTCTCAAACTCTGTTGGGGGTGTCACCACCAAACCGCAGAAGCCTTTGGACCCTCTTTTGCCAGCATTGCTCAAAAACGCTCCGACGGAGAAATTCAGGGGCAGATTTTGCATCCTGAACTCCTCTATAAAGAGTTGGGGTACACCCGTAATGCCATGCCTCCCTTTGCCCTCACGGGTGAAGAGCTGCAGGACATTACGGCTTATATACAAAGTTTTAAGTAACTGATATTACGCACCTTGAGTGATTTTTTCGAGAATTCAACCCTAAACGTCATTCGTTAAGAGAGACCCGTGCTTTTGCTTTACTGTATTAAACACCTGCGTCTTTGAATTCTCGAAAAAATCACTCAAGGTGAATAGGTACATAAAGTCAATCAGTAATATTTTTTCTCGGGGTTGTCTCATTATTCTCAAGACCTCCAACTCTTATGGTGAGGCAACTCTGAGAAAGAATATTAAATTTTTAAGAGCTTGGAGGTTCTAGTATGTTACGTATTTCAAACCTGATTCGTGCGTCGATCGAAGGGGGTCGGGAGAGAGTTCTCGATGGTGCAATTGCCATTTGGAATCTTACCAATCGGTGCAATCTATCATGTATGCATTGTTACTCAAAAGCGACGCTGGAGAGCGAAGATGCGCTGAGCACGGAAGAGATTTTTGCCACCATGGAAAACATGGCTCAAAGCGGGATCAAATTTATTATTTTCTCAGGGGGCGAACCGCTTACGAGACAAGATATTTTTGAGATTGCCGCACGAGCCCGTGAACTGGGCATCATTACCTATCTTTCAACGAATGGGCTGTACGTTCATAAAAGCAATGTTGAAAAAATTGTTGCAGCCTTCGATTATATCGGAGTAAGCATCGATGGGAGTGAAAACACGCATGACCATTTTCGTGGGCTTAAGGGATCGTTCAAACTCTCGATGGAAGCCATCAAACTGTTAGTACAACACAGTGACCGTATCGGTATCCGCTTTACCCTTACGACGCAAACGCTCTCGGATCTCCCTTTTATTTTCGAGCTGGCCGAAACCCACCATATTCCGAAGGTGTATATTTCCCATTTGGTCTATTCGGGGCGCGGATTGGAAAATCGTGCGATGGATTTGAGTGTCCAGCAGCGCATTGAGGCGGTTGAATTTGTCCTCTCCAAAGCGTTTGAATACTATGAAACCAATCAGCCTATCGAAGTCGTTACGGGCAATATGGAGATGGATGCGATTGCGTTGTTGGAGGAATTTACACGCCGTTACCCTGCGCATGCCTCAAAGCTCCATGATCGTCTCATCAAATGGGGCGGAAACTCAGCAGGGCGGAAGCTGGTTAATATAGACAGTCGCGGAAATGTTAAGCCCGACCCTTTCTTTCCTGTTACGATGGGTTCCATCAAAGAAAAATCTTTTGGTGATATTTGGAATGATACCGGCAGTTCGCTCATCACCCTCTTGCGTACTCATCCTCGTATTTTGGAGGGTGAGTGCCGTGATTGCGACTATCTTTCTATCTGTAACGGCGGTTCTCGTGCACGTGCATACGCCGTACACGGCACATTGAACGCCACTGATCCCTCATGCTACCGAAATGAAATTTTAGCAAGGAACTCACTATGAAATCTCTTTATCTTTTTTCACTTTTAACCGCAACTCTTTTATTCAGTAGCGAAAAAATCTTTGTTGTCGAACGGGAAAACTCCTCTCTCGCCGTCATTAAAAACGGAATCCTCAACGACCGTATCGAGAATATGCGCAATACCAATCACGCCACGGTAAAATTTGCCGAACATGATGGATATATGATTACCCGCGATGGATTTGTAATCAAATTTGACCCCGAAACCAACACGAAAACAGCCGAATACCAAACGAGTAAAAGTGCTATCGGATTTGTGGTCGAACCCACCTTTGTAGCGGTAGCAAATTACGATAACAAAACGGTTGAGATATTAGACCGTAATCTCAAACCGTTACAAACCATCCAAACCGGTTCCAAGAATGTGGGGATCAAAACCTATAAAAATAAAATGATTTTTGCCCTGATGGATAAAGATGAACTGTGGGTTTTAGAAAACAGTGAAAAAAAAGAGCCCTCGTTTTCTCTCCTTAAAAAGTTTGAAGCCGTCGGAGAGATCCCTTTTGATGCGATGATTAAAAACAACCTCTACATCGTCGGTTTTTTCAACTCTCCGTGGGTGGGAGTCGTTGATTTGGAGACGATGAACTACAAAAAAGTTCCGATGAACAAAGAAGAAAATAAACCTGTCCTCAAAGTGCCCCATTTTGGTTTTTGGAGCATCGGCGATCACACAATTTTCATCCCCAGTGTGGGGGAATCTGCCGTGATGGCGTTTGATAACGACTTTAAATTTCTCTCTCGGATACCTACCGAAGGGCTTCCTGTCTTTACAGCACTGAGCCCTGACAAAAAACTTCTTGCCGTCACCTTTAGCGGCAAAGAGTTCCCCGTCGTTCAGATCATCGATACGACAACGTTAAAAATTATTCAAACCCTTAGGTTTGAGGGAACCGTATTGCACGTGCGATGGAGCGAGGTATCACCAAAACTCTTTGTTGCCGTCAATACCGCTGACGAGGTGCAAATACTCGATACAATGACGTGGGAGAAACGGGGATCTGTCCCTGTAAAACGCCCATCCGGAATATTTTTATACCAAGACTCAAAGGAGATCAAATGAGCGGTAAAGTCTATTTAACGGGAGCAGGTCCCGGTGATCCAGAACTGCTGACAATCAAAGCACGACGTGCAATCCGTCAAGCCGATGTCATTTTGTATGACAACCTTGTCAATCCGGAAATACTGGAAGAGGCGAAAAAAGAGGCAATTTTGATCTATGTGGGCAAAGAGGACAAACATCACACCCTCCCTCAAGAAGAGATCAATGCCCTTCTGGCAGATTATGCCCTCAAATATTCCAAGGTAGTCCGACTCAAAGGGGGTGACCCGTTGGTGTTTGGGCGCGGCGGCGAAGAGGCGCTGTTTCTCGCAGATCGGGGTATTGCCTTTGAATTTATCCCAGGGATCAGCTCCGCCATCGCGGTCCCTGCTTACGCGGGTATCCCCGTAACGCATCGAGGGATTAACACCTCTTTTCGGGTGATGACAGGGCATCAAGCCGCGTGCCATAAATGCGGTAAAGATCACGGCTTTGATGCAGGAAAGTTACGTGAAAACGAAACGCTGGTCATTTTGATGGGATTGCACGGATTGGAAAAAATCGTGGAGTCGCTCATTAAAAACGGGGCTGCATCAACAACCCCGTGTGCCGTAATCGAAAACGGAACACGAAAAAATCAAAAAACCATTGTCGCAACATTGGAGAGTATTCTTGAAGCTTCAAACGGTATGGGCTCGCCTGCGATTGTGGTTGTGGGAGAAACGATATCGTTGCACGAACAATTGCAGTGGTTCAATCTGGAGGCCGGCAATGACTAGCGGTGAATTTTTAGCGACTCTCCAAGAGGGATTTCCTCTCTGTGAACGTCCATTTTTAGAATTAGCAAATCGATTGAATGCCACCGAAGAGGAGACAGTTGCCCTTTATTTGCAACTCAAAGAGGAGAAAATAATCCGTCAAACTTCGGCAATTTTGGATACCAAACGTCTGGGCTACCTCTCCTCGTTGGTTGCCTTCAAAGTAGATGAAGCTCAACTCGATGATGCCGCCGCATTCATTAGCACCCATCCGGGAGTGAGCCATAACTACAAGCGCGCCCACGTCTATAACCTCTGGTTTACGATTGCCGTACCGCCTGATTCTGCCCTTGGGTTAGAGGGGACCGTTACCTTGCTCGCAGAAAAAGCAGGAGCCTTGCAGTCGATGATCCTCCCCACCCTAAAAATGTTTAAGATTTCTGTCAAACTCGACACGGCAAAGACCAAAGAGCTCAAAGAAAAAGTAGTTAAAAAAGAGATTGTCACGGTAGACTTAACCCCGTTGCACTACCAAATCATTGCGCAAATACAAGAAGATTTAACCCCTTGTGCACAGCCATTTGCCGAAATGATTGCACGTTTGGGGATCGACGCCCCTCTCTTCTTTGAATGTATTAATGAATTAGCACGTGGTGGGTACATGCGTCGCTATGCTACCATTCTAAACCACCGAAATGCAGGCTTTGTCGCCAACGCAATGGTAGTCTGGGACATAGACGATGAAGTCGCTGAGGGCATCGGATCCAAAGCCGCTGAATTTTCCGCCGTATCCCATTGTTATTTACGTCCGCGTTTTGAGGGATGGAACTATAATCTTTTTACCATGACGCATGCTTCATCGCTTGAAGAATTAGAATCGGTGATTGAACAAATGGGAAAAGAACTGGGAGCGAAAGATCATTTTGTCCTCACCTCTTTGCACGAATACAAAAAAATACGGATTAAATATTTCACTCCCGACACGTATGCGTGGGAACTACCCTTTAGACTAGGAGCAGCATCATGACACATTTTTTTTCTATGGAATTACCCTATATCGCTATTGCCTTATTTATTCTCGCCGTAACCGTTTTTATCGGAACGCGATCGTTTATTTCCCCTTTGGTACTACGACGCTTTTTGCCTGCACTGGCACTTTTTTTAGTACTCGCTATTGGCTTGCATTACCAAGCCTCCGAAAACAGAGCGGTCCAAGTCAAAGAGGCATTTGAAAAAGGTCAAGTCATTTTATGTTCAGAACGACGAAGTAAAATGGGAGATCGGAATATCGAAGTGGTAAAGGGAGAACTTTGGAGTCAGAATGATGGTTTTTTCATCAACAATGCGGGAAACAAATTTTCGATTCGGCAGTGTGTTGTTAAATAAAAGAAGCACTCTCACGTGTTAATAAAATGACGAGAGCATCTTCGCTTCTATGACGAAGGTTCCTCTCTCACATACCCGTCTTCAACCCGTAAAATCCGATCAAATAGCGGCAGCATCCGTTCATCGTGAGTGACCACGACTATGGCTACTTCTTGTTCATGCGCGAGTTTCCGCAGCAGTTGCATGACAGAGAGGGCTCTCTCGGCATCCAAGGCAGCGGTGGGCTCATCCGCAAGGATGATTTTAGGGTTATTGGCGAGGGAGCGGGCAATGGCCACCCTTTGGCTTTGCCCGCCGGAGAGCTGGGAGGGCATTTTATCCTCTTTGTCCCCTACTCCCAAATACTCCAGCAGTTCTCTGGCTTTGGTGTTAGAATCTTTCGTGGAGACACCGTTCATCTGAGGCACCAAGGTGACATTTTCCAAAACATTCAAAAAGGGGATCAAATTGTGTGCCTGAAAAATGAATCCAATGTTTTCACGGCGAAGTTTGCGTTCGTCTTTGATACGCCATTTTTCATCATAAACCAACTCATTGTTCAGGGAGAGTTTCCCGCTAGTGGGCTCTGTAATGCATCCCATCATCGTAATAAGGGTTGTTTTTCCCGAACCGCTTGGACCTAAAAGAGCTACCGTTTCCCCTGAAAAAATCTCTAATGTTGCCTCTTTGATTGCCGTCACTGCACTTTCGCCGACACCGTACGTTTTTGAAATACCGCTCATGGCTATTATTGGTGTACTCATTTATCCCCCTATCGCACTGGCAGGGTCGACACGAAGAGCTGTGCGAATACCCGAAAGTGATGCCAAAATACTCACAATAATAATGACCAAAAAAAGCTTGAGTGCATCTGTAGGAATGAGAATGACGGTTTTGGGGAAAAAGTTCGCGCTCACGTTCGCAAAAATATTTCCCCCTATAAACGCCAATATTCCCAATAAAACCGATTGCTGTCCAATCATTTTCGTAATGATGATATTCGGTGCACCAATCAGTTTCAAAATAGCAATCTCTTTCATTTTACCGATGGTCATCGTATAAATAATAAGCGAAATAATGACCGAAGAGACGATCAGCAAAATCACGGTAAACATCCCTATTTGCTTGGCAGAACGTTCAATAAGATTTTTAGTGAGGATATCAAATTGCTCTTGCGCCGTATACACTTCTTGGTGTTTCCATCTCTCGATTTCTCTTGCAACATTTGCCGGATTAAACCCCTCTTTGAGCGTCAGAACAAACGTATTGACCGTTGCTGTGGAACCATTGTTTCCTCCACGGAAGCGATCATTGCGGATTTGCTCGTTGCTAAACAAAAATTGCAGCTCTTGCGCCTCGTGAAGATCGAGATAGACCATCGGATCCCCGCCGGAAGAGACCGCTTTATGCGTCATCCCCACAACCGTATACGTTTCACGTCCCAGCGGTATGGTATCCCCGAGCTTAAATCCCGTTTTGGTGTCCACAATGATCTCTTTGTGGGGAATTTGGATGGATCGTCCTGCACTTAGGGTATACGGCTCATAGGCGCTAAATACTTCATAACCCAAGGCAAATACCCGTATAGGCTTTTTAGCTTGAGGAATTTGGAGACTTTGGAAGGTGATCGGATGCACCTCATCCACCCCTAAAAATCCTTTGAGAGAATATTTGAGATCTTCGTGCAGTCGTGAGCTTTCGGCAAAGGGTCCAAGAGTATCTTTTTGCACCACCCATAAATCCGGGGCAATGTCATTGGGGACGATCATCGCATCGTGTACCATCCCCCGATACACTCCGATCATTATGAGCACCACGCCAATGAGCATCCCAACCCCAAGTGCCGTCACAATAAATTTTCCCAACGAGTGGGCAATATCACGTTGTGCGAGGTTAATCATAATTTTGAGGGCGATGAAATATCAATAACAGCTTCCGCTTGTTCGCCGATATGGATGGGATCGGGAATGGAGTCCAAACCAACGTACACGACACGCTCTTCGGTGATTCGGTCACTCTCAACAGCGATTCGTACCACTTTAGCCGTGAATTTATGCCCCGGTAATGACCGGAGACTAACCGTTGCCCTCTGCCCTACTAGCAATCTTCCGCTTTGACGCTCATCGATGTACGTCTTAACCCACAGTGTTTTGGGATTGGCAATATGAAATACCGCCATCCCTGCCCCTACGGTACTCCCCACTTCAAAATCACGTGAAACGACTATTCCATCAAAGGGTGAGCGTAACGTAAAATCATCGATCTTCTCTTGTTGAGAAAGCAATGTCGCTTCGGATTTTTCAATATCGTGTTCAGAGAGTTTGAGATTGGCTTTGGCACTTTCCAGTTGCGCTGCGGCACTTTGTGCTCCCGCTTGTGCACTGTCAAACTCTGCTTGTGTCACAAAACCGCCTTTTAACAGTGTTGTGTAACGATTCAATGTAGTGTCGGCTAGATTTTTTTTGGCTTTTAAATCCTCGATAATTGCCGTTTGAGATGCCATTTGAGAGCGGCTTTTTGCGATACTTGCGGTACTTTCTTGTAGATTTCCGCGCAGTTCTGAGATTTCCATTTTTGCCAGCACTTGACCCTGACGAATCACATCCCCCTCATCGGCAAACAGCTCCCCAAGTTTGGAGGTTGTTTTAGGGGCGAGGACCACTATCTCTTTGGCCTCAATCGTCCCCACACCGCTGACCGTAGTGAGATCAATCTTTGCCGGGGGAGGTGTCGTATTTTGGGACGTTTTTGGTAAATAGATTTTAGTATAGACCAGCACACCGATACCAATCACAACCGCACCCAGAATAAGCCATTTTTTATTATTTGCAAATGTCATTGACACATCCTTTGTTTAATAATCGTTGCAGGTGCGCATACGCACCAATTTTTTGATATTTTGCTTGAGACAAATCGGATTTGGCATTTTCCAAGGTGCTTTGCGATTCCAATACATCGACATAGGTTGCCAGTCCTTGCCCATATCTCCCCTCAATGAGGTGCAATGATTTTGCGGTAGCGTCAATGACACTCTCTTTGGATTGGATCGACTCATCGGCACGGGCAAAATCACGATAGGCTCCATACACTTCTTGCCACAGTTGACGCTCGGTATTCTCAAACTCTTTTTGAGCTATGCTGTACGCAATACGGCTTTTTTGTCCCTCTGCGGAGAGTTTACCGCCATCATACAACGGTATCGTCCCCATGACTCCGGCTTGATAGCTGTCATACGCCGAAAGGGAGTCATCGTACCCATACGAACCGACAAGCGCTATGTTCCCGTATTTTTCATGCGCTGAAGCATCCGACAACCCTTTTGCCGCATTAATGGAAGAACGTAATGCTTTTAGCTGGGGATTATTTTCCCGCAGTTCTTGACGTAAACTCTCCAACGAGATGCTTTGGAGAGACAGTGCTTCACAGCGTTGATCTAAAACAGCCGGATCCACCGCTGCAAGGGTATCGTTTCCGATTAAAATTCCCAACGACAAAGAGGCTTTATCGTATTCAATTCTTGCACGCAGGGCACGATCGTGCGATTCCAACAAAGATGCCTTGAACCGCAGCTCATCCGCCTCGGTTTTTAGTCCGCCCTTACGCATATTGAGAGCTTGCTTGAACTGCCCCTCATAAAATTTTACCGAAGCTTCTGCCGTATCGATGAGCGAATGCGCATAGGCAACACCATAATACTGGCTCCACACTCTCTCGATGAGTTCATTTTGGGTCAACTTTTTCGTCGAACCTGCCCCCTCTTGCACACTCAAAGCAGAGTTATATCGGTCGCGAGAACGTCCAAAATCCCACAATGAATACGATCCGCTAATGTCGCCGTGAAAACTGTTGCTTTGCTTGGTAGAAAACACTCCATTGGTTGGCATGACGAATGTTTTGGTTGGAAAATAAGCAGCATTCGCATCGATACGAGGATACAGTGCCGAATCAGCACTCTTGGCGCTCTCTATCGCGCTCTCATATTGCAGTGATGCGACTTGGGCATTGGGGTGTGTTTTTAGCGTTTTTTCAATCGCTTCATCGAGGGTTAAAGCACTAACACTCGCACTGAGGTAAAAAAAGAAAAAAATGGTGCTTGATCGCATACGGTCCCTCTTCATAAAATCATTTTGCTTTACTTGCTTTGCTTCATCTCGTCTTGTAATTTTTGACGCTCTTGGGGAGTCATATTTTTCATCCGTTTTTGCATCTCTGCTTTAAATGCAGGCAGCTCCCAAAAGGATAACGTCGGGCGCAAAGCTTTCATCTCTTCTAAACTTTTACTGCTGTAATCGCTCGCAAAAGCTATACCCGTACTGAACAATACGATTATAATCCATTTTGTCATGATATTCCCTTTGGCAAATGACGAGTTGTTGATTTGAATTAATCCTTGACCAATGATGGTAAAAGATTAATCCGAGCTTGTAGTTAAGCGTAGGTATCAATCGCTGTTGCAGATACTGAAGTATTTTTAGATGCAGTATTTTGATATTCTAAGAGCATATTCATAAGCTCTTGCGACAACTCTTCAGATGAAAGTTTGCTTGTGTCCATCTGCGCCATCTGATCCTTCATTGTCTTGCGATCAGTCTCTGACATGGAGGACATTTGTTCCCGAAATGCCGTTCGATCCTCCGGAGACATGGACTGCATCATCTCTTTCATACCTCCGCCTTGACCTTGTCCTCCACCTGTACCGTCCATTTTTCTCATCTGCATTTGTTGCATTTGCCCCGATGATTCTACTTGCATGGTATCCCTTTTTCAATAATATAGAATAATTGTACGGTATAAATACGAAACGAATATGAATTTATGCTACAGTTTCAAAAAACAGTACACCAAGGCTAGAATGTGAAAGTTGCATTGCTTGAAGATGACTTGATCCTCAATGACACATTGTGCGATATTTTAGGGGGTGAAAAGTTTGACGTTTCCCCCTATTTTTTCCTCAAAGATGCCGAAGATGCCCTTTTTGAACAACGTTTTGATGCCATTATTTTAGATATCAATCTCCCCGATGGGTGTGGATTTGATTTGGCAAAAAGCCTCCGTTTGCGCGGGATAGGGACCCCGAT
>Ga0265297_10008564_pt1 | contig 13578 bp, 17 predicted proteins | sample Munlanlwell13791_FD_192502 | JGI IMG/M metagenome (GOLD analysis project Ga0265297, IMG submission 192502) | Leachate microbial communities from a municipal landfill in Southern Ontario, Canada - Leachate well 137-91 | ecosystem: Engineered > Solid waste > Landfill > Unclassified | place... | reverse complement strand
ATTGGAAAGGGCAGGGAAGTCAATTTTCCCAATGTAGCTTGCCTTATCAGCGTCGAGAACGGCGGTATTGGGCTCATTATCATTGAGCATAGAAGTTGGCAAAGCCGAGAATAGGAATAAGGTGGTCGTAGGAGTGATAGCTGTTATGCCACCATTTTTACTAAACATGATGTGTGCTCTGACAATATAGCCACCTGCTCCAACTGCCCTTGCTACATTGGTGAATGTCCATACTAGACCTGCCGTTTTGCTCTCCGAAAGAACATCATTGGCAAGATAGTTCCCATCGGCCACTAATGTTTTGGAGTCGGTTGACTTCACCAGAACGCCCGAAGTAGTACCTATGCGATTAGTACCAGTAGGCAAAGCACTCTTAACCACAACCTCATTGGCATTGGCTGTAGCTTGGTCTATGCCAACCTTACCAACAAGGCTTGTACCAGCACCGATGATTATAATGGTACTTAGCTCTCGCCAGTTTGTGCCGTCAGCGGTCATATATTCTTTGGCCGTATTAGAGGCCACAGTGTATTCGATGCACTTCGTACCTATCGGTACTCCTGTGGGCTTGGTGTCGGTAGAAGCGCCCATATACAAAAGTTCAGTTATTTTTATATAAGCTGCCATGTTGTTGTCCTCCTAATTGGAGGGGGCGATGAGCAAAGGAAGTTAAACTCTGTCGCCCGCTCCATCTCCCTGGCTTACGCCAGAGCTTATTTCTTTTCCGCCTTGGTCATGTTTTTGTCCTCTATGGGTAACCCCTTCGCGGTCAATTTGCCACCACAATGAGGGCAGGTTATCTCGGGCTCAATCGGCACAATCTCGCCATCAACTATCATGGCCTTTGGCGAGGGCTCCCCGCAGACGCTACAGACCAACTTGCCATCCTTCACGCAGTATTCAGGATGCTTGCAGTCAATTTTCTTTTCCTTCATCTCACCTTAGTCCCTTGGATTGTCCTTATTGGCATCCTTGTTAGTCTCCATGATGGCCTTGCGCTGTAGCCTGGTCTGTATCACCTTGGTCGAAGCTATCTCATCGGCCAGTGCCTTCGCCCTGGGATTCTTGGCCTGTATGATGGCTGCCGCGAGTCTCGTCTGCGCAATCGCATGAGATAATTCCTCGGCTGCCTTGTGATTCCCAACGTGCCGCGCTGCCTTCTGGTCTGCCAGTAATGAATGATACTGAGTCAGATGCGCCAGAAGTTGCCCGGCTAGCAGGTCGTCCTCGTATGCCTCCGGCAGTTTAAGGTCAACCTTGCCCAGTAGAGCCTCGACTTCCGCTGGTGATAGTAAAGCCTCCTCCTCATCCTCTGGTTTTACTTTGGTTTCTTCTTCTGACATGTTTTATTTCCTCCCTTTTTTATTTATATGGGAGACTTCCTTTTACTCCCATATTTGCTAGTTAAGCGTGCTGGTAAAGCTCATTGCCTGGTAGCTCCTCAATGAATTTGTCAAACTCACCGGGGAACTTATCGGAAATGGCTCTCAGCATTCTCTCCACATGGACACGGATGGTCTTGCCTCTCTTGGTGCTGTAGGAGTTGAGGTAGTAGTAACCCTCCTTGTCATGCGGGGTTTGCTGGGTAGCCGTGCCAGCAGCATCCATGATGAAGCACTCACCGGCATTGGAGTAGATTTCAATACCGTTGGCGAGAGCCTGTCCGGCTTGTGGGTTATCACCATTGAAGACAGCGAGAACATTTGTCGCTGCAGTACCCGCCCTGATAGCCACTCCGCCGACCTTGAAGCCTTCATTGCCAGTCAGGACGCTAACTGCACCCTTCGTACCATGCACGGTTGAACTCAGGAGCAGGTCGCCACCCGATGCCTGACTGCCGAAGAGGGTGTTGTCTGACATATCCAAATTGGCATCGATGCGGACATAGCCTGTGCCCTTGCCGGCCAGTGACAGGTCAATATTATCCGTGTCGCCAGCCACCGTGATAGTCGGGGCAGCCGTTGTTATGGCAGAGGTTATCACGATGTAGTCTTTCGCAACTGCAACAGCGGCCAGATTCAGCATCGGCTCCGCGTTTTTGGCCTGAAATGAGAATCCAATATCATCCTCGCCCGGATTGAGGAGGATTACGGGATTGCCTGTCGCCGAGTTGGATACTGAAAGCCAGTTCACCGGAGTAGCGACACTGACTGTCTCCAGTTCCCTCTCCCCCTCTGCGTTCTGTATTTCCAGTCCGATGTCATTCTCGCCCATAACTTTGATGATGGGCTGGAGGCCGGTATTATTAGGGGAAACCTGGAGATATACAGTCGGTGCGTTAGTGCTGACCGTAGCAAACTCTATTTCACCCGCAGCGTTCTGGATTTCCAGCCCAATATCGGCCTCACCCGTGGTCTGGATAGCAGGGCATAGCCCTGTATTATCGTTGCGAATGGTAATCCAGTTCAAGGGAGTAGCACTGGAAGCAACCTCCAACATGATTTCGCCTGCGAGGTTTTGAATTTCCAGACCATTATCAGCCTCGCCGGTGACTCTGATTATTGGCTGCCCACCTGCGGCTGCGTTGAGTATAGTGATTTCATTGACGGCAGAAGCAACGGGAGTCAGTATTAAAATCTGCTCACTCTGGTCGTTGTGGAACTCAAAACCCCTATCGGCTGTCCCCAAACATTCCAGTATGATGGGATTGGCTGCTGCCGCATTCCGTACGTTCAGGTAGTTCGCTGCGCTGCCTACGGCGGTGACAAGGATTACCTCGTTGCCGGCAGAGTCCAGGATGCCGTTATCGCCCATGAATTGGATATTGTTTGCTGAGGCAATCTGGAAGGCAGTAGCATTGAAGTCGTATTCGTCCGTACCATTTACAGCGATATGCACTTCTTTACCCGTCAAGACATTCAATGTCAAGTCTCCAGTGTTGTCATTGACCAGATAAACTTCACTGGCTGCCGGAGCGGAGGCAGCATTGAGAATCAGATAGCCCACATTGTCAAGGGCATTGGCACACAAATCCAGTATGGTTGCGCTGAAGGTGTATTCATCGGTGTTGTTGATGGCAACAATGAACTGCTTGCCCGTGATGGCATTTACCGTTAGGTCACCATCATTGTCTCTGACAGCGTAGCAGTTCGTCCCTGCTGGTTGAGCACCATCTGTGTCAAGTATCAACTCATCCACTGTGAGGGTCGCGGCCACCGTCCAGTTGCCACCGAAGGTGAGTGAGCCCGTGACTACCAGGTCGCCTGTGATGGTGGAGTTTCCCGTGATAGCTGCACCACTGGCAGAGACGGTTAGTCCGCCTGCCGTAACGGTAAGCCCTCCGGAGATAACCTCGACTGAAGTGCCGACATCGAAGACGTCCACATTATTGATGGCCAAGTGTATCTCTTTGCCGGTGATGGCGTTAAGGGTAAGGTCTCCCGTGTTGTCCCTCACGGCATAGCAGTTAGTAGCAGCGGGAGCTGTGCCATCGGTGTCGAGGATAAGCTCATCAACGGTCAGGGTGGCGCTCACTGTCCATGCTCCGCCGATGGTAAGTGCGCCCGTTACCTCTAGTGCGCCCGTGATAATTGAGTCACCGGTTACAGTGATACCGCCAAGTACCACCGTCACACCACCAGCGGTTACCTCTATACCACCGGCCGTAACATCGATTCCACCAGCCACAACAGTTAGGCCGCCAGTGGTGACGCTCACGGCCTGAGCGATGGTAACCAAAGCTCCGGCAACGGTTATCACATCCGTTCCGGCAACAGCCATATTGACCGACTTGCCTACCAGGGAGTTGACCGTCACATCACCGGTGTTGTCGCGTACGATATAACAGACTGTGCCCGCAGGAGCTGTGCCTTCCAGCAAACTATGGGCTGTGCTGAAAAGAGTAGTTACAGTAACCGCCCCAGCCTTGCTTATCGTCCAGGTGGAACCTGACCCCGTGATGTCGTTGCCCGACCCTGTATTGGCGATTGTGATTGCCGTCCCGGTTGCCTGTGCGCCTACAGTGATGGTTAGTGCATCGCCAGATTGAGCACCAGATGGGTTCTTGGTGAGGGTCAGGATACCGTTGTTGTTGGCAGCATTGTTGGTGAGGGCGATAGCCCCTGAATCAACAGTAACTGCTTTGCCAGAACCTGCTCCACCATAGTCATAAGCACCGTCAAGGGTTACTCCACCAGAACCTATCAGTGTCCATGTGGGAGAAGCCTGAGTATTGGTGTTCTGATACAAAGCACCATTGGTGGTATCGGTAAGCAGGTCGCCCTTCTCCAACCACTCGTGATTAGCGTATGTGCCACTCGCGCCGCTAGTTGGTGCTCCGGCATTTTGCCAGACTCTTTTTGTTAATGGTTCTCGTGCCATTTATTTGCTCCTATTTGTCAGGGAGGAGGAGGTTTTGCTGCGCTCCCCCCTGTTATTTATTCCTGACTTAGATACCTGTTATCTTGGCAAAGGCCGGTATTCTGAAATGCACCATAGCGCATCTCATTGTTGCCTTCACTGCCAATTTCCCCTTGATAAAGAAGTCCTCATATCCGTTGGACATCTCGACCTCAACGCCCTTTCGGATATACAGGGTAGAGAAGTTGGCATAGTCGCCAGTTAAAGCGGTATTGACCGTAACCGCTGAGGTCTGCACTACGGGCACACCCCAGACTGACTTGCCCGCATTCGGGTCTTGCGGACTGCCCAGAATATAGATACCGTCCGCCGTCCGCGCCAGCCTCACTGGTTGCCAGTCGGCAGGATTGATAAACAGGACAGATGCCTCGGTAAAGCCCACTGTGCGGATAAGGTCAAACGCCTTATACAGACAATCGAGACGGGTGTCAGTGCCTAATGCCTGAGACTGAATGGCAGCCAGATTAAGCGTGCCCAGCAGGTTAGGAGTGTTACCATCGCCTTCGAGTATCTCCGCGTCTAGTTTCTGGTGCACCATGAAGGCCAATCGGCTGGTTAGATAACCCTCGGCAGCGGGCACATCCTCCAACTGCTCCTCGGATACCGGGATATAGACTGTAATTTTCTCCACTTCATCGGAACTCTCGCCGAGTACCAGCGTAGCTTCCACTCCAGCACCACCCTCTGCTTTCTCTGCAGCAGTATTGGTGAAGGTTGTTTCCTTCATGTACTTGACAAGGTTCTGCGTGGTGGGTAGGGTTGGGATATAATCCACTACTGTCACCGGCCGGGTAGGATACAGAGAGACACCGGGTATCCGTATGCTTTCTGCAGGCCAGCCGGGAGTGCCAAGAAAGAAGTCGGCTTTCAGGTCAACATCGGGAAGGAACTTGGTTATACCACGGCTCTTGTGAATTCCCGACTCCATGATGAGCTTACCGATGGACTTGTGCTCTGGTTCGGGTCCAGCCTTTTCGGCGGGCTGGTTGAATTCCATATTGAGGTCGGCTGCTTTCTTGCGCTCGGCCTCAATGGTGAAAAGCTCACGGTAATCGTCATTGAGTTCGGCTAACTCTTTATTGAAACTCTGTACCTTTTCCACCTTGGATTTGGTATCCATCTCGCCCAGACAAGACACCTTTGAGAAGTCAAGGTCGGTCCCGGCTTCCTCGAATATGTCATGGACAACCTTAGATTTAGCTGCGATTTTCTCCCTGATTTCCTTCAGGGACAGATTGTTTTTCATGTTTAAATAACCTCCATAAGTTTGCTTTGGGTCTTCAAGAGCGATAGCAGGGCTTGTTTTCCTGCATCGCTCGGCTCACTGGTCTCCAGGAGGGTTTTTATTTCCTGAGAAATACCAGCGAGACTTGTTGAGAGCGTTGTTAATTGCTCTCTATGGGTATCTGACAGGCTGCGACCATCCTTCCGCCTTAAATCAGCAAGCGACTTGGTGCGGACGACCAGAGCATCCACGGCAGCAAGCGCCGTTTTCGCCTGTTCGGCATAGGTCTGACCAGAATCAGATTTAATATCGCGGGTTCGTGTGCCGATTCCTTCACCTTTAAGTACGGGAGAGAATTCAAACGGGTCAACCTTTTTAAGGAATCGGACTTCGGAATCCTCAAACTTCCCGAACTCATATTCAATCGGGCGGAAGCCGTAACTATACTCTTGCATCCCACCCAGGAATTTGACTGTTTCGTAGTGTTCCTTGCCTGTGGCACTGGCCAGGTTGAACTCACCCTCCACCACTACCTCATTACCCACCTCGTGAATAGTGCCTTTGCCTACAGGTAGTTCTCCGTTCCAACTGCCATGTTGATAGGCCGACATGATGAGCTCCTTGCCATCAGGGAAAGCACCGGGCAGGGTTACATCATCGCCGTGGTCTTTGACATTGAGGGTGGCAATAACAGCGCTGAAATGGCCGGGCTTATCTGCCTTTAATTGAAGTTTGACTGTCTTATATTCCAGACCAGAAGTATCTTGCTTATTGCGATTGCGCCATGCGGTATAGCAAACCCCTGCTCTATGGTCTTTATCGGGATATTCCTCGTTCATCACGCTATCTCCCATACATCGGCTGATATAATCCTGCTCAGTTTCGTTATCTTTTGGTTTTGGTATAGGCATTTTTCACCTCACATCCGTTGTGCTTAGTTTTAATTCCGTATTTACCTCAAATTTCCTTCCAGAGTTTACAAAGGCCACCGATGGTCTGATTGTCAACTTGACTGGACACTCCGCAAGGACATTCGTAAGCTGCAAAACAAGGGAAGGGTCAACCCCATCGGTAATTAAGGCAGCTTCTTTTATCTGCCAGCCTGCTAGCTTCTGCAGGTCTTCCTTTGTGGCTAATACCAGTTCCATTTCTCATAACCTCTTTAATCTGCGCTAATCATCACGCATCGACATTGAGGGTGGATTGCCGGTCTCGGGCCCTGATTTATCGGATAAATATTACCGTGAAGCGGAGCACATTCAGGGCAAACCCTCTCGTCCAAAGCGGTGTACCACTGGAGATTCTTGACCCCTAACTCCTGATATGCCTGTTCCGCTCCCCTGTTGCTGGCGGTAATTGTCTCAGTCCGAGCTATCATAAGAGCCCGGGTCTTGTAGGTCTTGCCGTAAAATTCCTCTATCCGCTTGGCTATCTTCGGGATACTTTCGCCATTTCTAAACCCTTCTATTAGGGCTTCGCGAAGTTGCTCTTTGGTTGTGCCATTGAGCAACTTGGCCAATTCCAGTGAGCGGGTCGATATCCAGTTCAGCGCCACTTGATTCAGCAATTCTTCCTGCTTTACCTCGTGGTCGTGTCCAGCATGTTGATCCAACTCCTCGTGTACCTGCATCATGGCCTCGGCGTAAATCTCACTGATGATAGGTTGCAGATTCTCGTTAAAGGCTTCCTCTGCCTTTATGGTGTCAAAGTCCGTACCTTCAAGGGTCGGGTGACTCTCCAGGTTCTTGATAACCTCAGCCTCTTGCTCATTCCACAGGCTTCTGAGGGTCTTCATAAAAACACGCTCTTTGCCTTCAGTCCGTTGTGCGTAATTCTTCCAGTAGGCGTCCTTGCGGTCTTCTGGCCATGCACTCATCATCTTGTGTTCATGGCCGTGATTCGCCTTGCTGTCCTCTAATACACCCGACCTGACCTCTAATACATTGAACGGCCTTAAATAAATATCCTGCGTCTCGTCCACCGGCAGTCCCATAATTCGTTGGGCGTCCTTGATTTTGATTGTCCCTGACAACACCTGCCGGACTGTTCTCTCGGTTAGTTTGTTTTCGTCCTCCTGGAGCACTCTGACCTCGGACAAGTCATAACCTATCCGCCAGAGATTCATGTCGTCCTCAAAATCAATAAGGAGCTGGCGTTTCAATGCCTCAGTAAGCAATCTCTGTAGCGGGATGATGTTTGATTCATAGGCCATCTCACGGGCTTCGGCAAAGTTGGCAAAGGTGCTTCTGTCCAGACCCGCCCCTAGACCTGCTACGATGGCTGGGATGCCCAAGACACCCGATATGCGCTCCTCTGGTATCCGCCTGAGCTGTTTTAAGTCCATTTGCTGGGGAGAGAAGCCGAACATATCAACTTTAGTTGGAGTGGAAATAACTAAGGGCTCACCGCGCTTATCTCCTGTGGTGTTTTCCTTGAACCACTTTTTGATTTCTTTCGCATCCTCATCTGAGGCTATTTCAGATTCAGGTGATATTACCAGCCCCGGCACACCAAGATTTTTTAATAGAGTAGCCGTCATGTTGGCCGCCTCATCATCGGTAAATACCTCACGGAAAAGAGACTGGAGCGCCGATATTCCCTTGCGGGTATTGTTTGGGTCAAGCCCATCGCGGAAATGCACAATATCGGAGGGAGCTATCTTGACACTCGCTCCGCCAGGGTAATACTCATAATGTGTTAAATACTCCGAATTGTCCCACGGCCAGCGAGGCTCAATCATTGTTGAGGGTATCCACCATAGTTCAACTGGCCGTCCTGCACCTGAGCGGATTTTTCTCAGGTAAGCATTACCGGAAAGCGCGAAGTCGGCCACAAGCGCCGATTGCATAAGAACGCCGTCATAATACTGGTTGGGGCTATTTAACAGGTCAATTAAGGGATGGCTCTGTACCTTCTCCCACGAGTCCTTGTTATACTTCTTCAGTTGGAGTGGAGCTTCGGGATAGGTGCGTTGTATCCATCGCACACAGGCCATGATAATAGCTGATTGTCGGCCATTGACCTGCGATTCATAGTCAAAGCCAGTCCGGGGCATCCTGTTGAGCACACTGGCCAATTCCTGCCCTGCCCGGCGATTGATAATAAAGTTCTTCTTACCGAGATTAAATATTCGATGGCCTATCTCTAAAGTCAATCTCATAACGGTCTCCATGACGTACTCTGGGATAATTCGGCCAGGGCCCAGCAAAGCGCATCTAATCTGTCAGGTGATTCCCCACTCTCTGGAGTCCAGGTTGTTAATTGGTCTTCCAGTGCTTCAAATGGCTGGGCGTGAAATACCTTGTGCTGTTCGTAGAGTGCTGCTATCGGCTCCGCCCTGGCCTGTTTACCGCGGCTGGCATGGACGGCCTTGTAGGGGATATTCCTGTCAACAGTTCGGAGGGTCAGTTCTATCATCTCGCCGCCGTTATTAACCTCGCCGATTACCCGGTCTGCCTTGAAGTCTATATATCCCTGAATTGCCCGATGTGCCCAACTATCGGGAGACAACCTTGCTGACCTGTCGGCAAGGACATAATAAAACCCGTCAATCCCTTTGCCTGCTATTACAATCCCCGTCTCATCGGCACCCTCTGAGCTGGTAACCGCTGGGTCAATCGCCACGACAACTCGCTTCATATCTGGGGCAGGTTTAATCACGATGTTGGCTCTATGCCATAAAGCACCGGGGACGTCCTCTAATAGTTCTGCATTAATCTCCTGTCGACCAAGACGAGTACCTTCGTACTTTGAGATGATTTGCTGGAAGAAGGATGGAGCCAGATTTGCCCTGTTTTCGTAAGTCGTGCCGGTGGTGATTACGGTGTCCTTTGCTTTCATAATGCTCTTGATAACCGCCAGCGGGAGCGGAGTCGTGGTTACCACGGCTCTGGGATGTTCACCAAGCCTTAACCCGAACATGAGGTTATCCCATGTCTCCTGAGGATAGTACCAATTACGTATTTCATCGCCCCAGCAGTTGTGGACAATGATTCCGTTTGCTATATATTCATGCTGGTCTTCTACTGTAAGGTTATAGACTACTGCCTGCCCAGCGTCCTCCCAGGTTGACACAACGCTGGCTACAGAAGTTTCCCTTGCTTCGTTTGGTGACTCTGGAGTGGAATGTCTTACCGCATACCTGACAAATTCTGTCTGATTTACGTTTATCTTCAGCCCGCCTCCACTGGCACTGCTTGCATATAGCGGGACGGTTGATACGTCTAATAAGTTCTTTACCGCATATTTGGCATTTAACCACAAAAGGTTTAGCTTCCTTGCTATCCTTTTCTCGGTGTCGCTTTGGCGGTAAAAGTTCAAGATTGTCGATGTCATTATTTCGGTGATTTTTGTCTTTATGGTGGACTTGGTAGCCTTTTGGTATTGCTCCGTTGTGCTGTTCCCAAACCCACCGATGTCCGTAGAACATCTTTCCGTCTTGATAGGCGATGATATATCCGTAAGAATTTTCGTGCCAGCGCATACAATTGCCCCCCTTTTTAATTCCTGTATTCTCGTCCACCCATGTAATTGTAACACAGGATGCTGGGGGGTTGCAACTAGCTCAGCGCCATTTGAGAACTTGACCTTTCCTACATCAGCTAATCGGTTGCTGGTAGCGATTACCTTCCGCTTGCCTTTTCGAGTAAGAACATAATCACCAATTCTTATAGTTTCAATCGGCCTTTCACCTTCTGGGGTAGTAATCATTGTGCCAGCTATGAAGCATAAATCATACTGCGGGCCCCGGAGTTGGTCAGGCTCTTTACTGGAAAACACCAAAGCAGTGGTGCCATTCTTCCAAGTTAGCCGGCGTTTCGATGGCTCGTATAATGGCCTATCCCCTGGAGGGCTGATTGATAGTAACCCGCTATCGCCTTCAATCATCACATCACGGGCATCTGCCGGTGTCTTTGCTACCAGGGCAATCCGCTTGGCCCGGCCGGCTCGGATTTCCTCTAACACAAACTCAGCTCCAGCCCGGGTCTTGCCCATGCCCCGCCCCGCCATAATCAGCCATACCAGCCAATCACCCGGAGGTGGTAACTGATTCGGTCTCGCCCATGCCCGCCAGGTATATTGGAGAAATTCCCATTCTTCAGGACTGAATTGTTTGCAGAGCTTTTCAGGTCCTTGTGCTTTTGCCGCTCGCTCCATCAGGCTATTTGCCATCTGGGACTCCCGCTAGTGTCTCTAGCTTTTTGAGGATGACATTGACATCGAAGGCTATCGGCTTGCCGCCTTCGCCGGTATGCTCCTGTCGGTCTACCTGGCCGAGGTGTTGCTTGCCCAGCCATATCAACATGGTGGTATCGGATGCAATAGGCAGGACTTTCCATTGAGGACGGCCTTTATCATCAGTAACCAGATTGCCCTTATCGTCCCTGAGCAGCTCACCTTCCCGTCCTAGAGCCTTGTCAAACTGCGCTCGCCGAATTGAAGCTCTGCCGCCGGCACGATGGCTCTCCAAGAAGTCATCGAAGGTGCTGTTCTGTGTGCGGACGGCATGATTGCGGAGTGTCTGCGCAGAGCACTTGCAGATAAAGGCTATCTCATCCTCTGTGCATTGAATCTCGGCCAGCTTGCTTATAAGCTCCCAGTCGAGAATTAGTTTAGGGCGACCTGCGCCATTACCGTTTACCATCAATTAGCTCCGCAGTATTTCTCAAGAAATACCTCCAAAAACAAAAGAGGCGAGCTCGGGGATTTCTCCCCAAGACTCGCCTCCTCTTCGGTCAGCGATATGCTATTTAGTTGTTAGTTCCTTAATTTGGATTGGAGGCCTCCTCTTCGGTCAGCCTCACTATGTATTATACTCCTAGTTGTCAATAGGTTACTAGCGCGGCGGCTTCCCCAACTTCTTTTGCAACTCAGATATTACTACCGACCGGACGCCAATGCCATCCTCAGTCGGGGTAATGATATGTGTCGGCGCTCCTGCGTCACCAATTGAGATTGTAATCTGTGTATACGGGTGAGCCTTCGACCATTCAATTAGTGCGACCCACCCCGGGGTCAGGTCGTAAGGAATCAGATTTACCCCGACATTCCTAGCCATCATTGGCCATCCTTAAAATTCCTCAATGCCCTCTTAATATCTCCGCTATCTTCTCAAAGTCCGAAGGCCTCCAGATATACACCTCCTGACCACAGGCCTTCAAATCAGCCTGCCACTCTTCCTGGGATGGCGTTAGTTTGCCCTTCTCTGTTTTCAATTCGGCAAAGATTAAACGGGGCGGCCGGCGGAGCACCAAATCGGGAAAGCCTTTGGGCGAGTGGATTGCCAGCCAGGTAAAATGAAACTTCCAGCCGAATACCTTGCATAGGCCTCTAACCTGCTCTCTGAGCTGGGTTTCAGTGGTCGCTGGCAGTGTGGCCGTCTTCACTTCTTTTTACCCAGCGAATATTCATAGGCTAGATTCATCCAAAACGCCTGCTCTATCCCGAAGAACTTCGATAGTTTAGTTGCCGTCTCCCAGGACATATCATTGATATTTTCTTCCCGAATGTCGTGAATCTTTAAGGTCTCCCGGGGCAATCCCTGTTCTTTTAGTTTGTTCAGCACAATTTCAAGCGGTGATGGTTTACTATATATTTTTCTCACTTCCTCTCACTCCCTGGATTGGAAGCTAACTCTACTTCAAAGAATCCTAATTTGCCCTGATATGGGATTGGCTTGTCATAGAGAACGGGATTTGCCAGCACAAAACCGTACTTGCCTGTGAACCACGGGGATTTACTTTCGGTCACGCAGTCGGTAATATCCACCTCGCCAATGATGGCACCAACTTTCCACTTGATAGCTTCCTCCATCATACGTTCAGTCGCCTCCCTACTAATTAATGCCCCATTTTCAAAACCACCGAACAGCCGATAATCTCTTATTGGTATGGCATTTTGGTCAATCTTGGAGCCAGCATGAACATAAATCCGCTCTGGCATCTCGATGGTGAAGTTGGCGACATCGTAGCTAGAATACGCCCCGTGTCTCGGATTACGCCCAATGCGCCAATTCCGATTCTCAATGTCCTTATAGCCAGCACAGATTAACCATGCCCAAGGTTGTTTGATTGATAGTGCCTTCACTTCTTCCCTCCTGTCTTAGCTTTCTGCCGCTCATATTCCCTGGCTAACTCACGGCCCAGCCTTAATAGCTCATTCCCCTTAGCCAGTTGCCTATCCTGCTTCGCCACTAATTCCTTGAGTGCTTCTATGTCCATGCTTCACTACTCCTTCACCGGCGGATGGCATACCGCGCATATCCACTGCTTTATCCCGATATAATAACTGTCAGGCCAGTACCACTCATTACTACCGCATCTATGACAAGGCCGGTCTGGCTTCGGCGGCCTCTCCTCTGGCTGTGTTGTCATGCTAACCTCACTCTGCTTATCTGTGCTCATGAACATTACTCCTGCCAGTTAGGCTTCTTAATAGTAATCATTTCACCAGTCTTTTCATCCTCACCAATTAGCAAGTCCATGTGACCCTGCCCAACTTCATAACCTATCTCCGCATCTTGGGGCATGCTGACTAATTGAGTTATCAATTCTTCAACGTTCATGCTTATCCTCCTCTATTTTTAAGCCTCTTTTATTGGGGTAAAAGTATTCCCTTTTTCTTTTAAGGGTAATATTAAAAGTTAACAGTATTAACAATAGGGTATTAACTATATACCCTATGTTGTTAATTAATGCTTTATTAACGTTAATTAACACTATGTTAAGTCCTCCTTTGAAAGAAGTCCCCATTGTTTACCAGCCAACTTCGTTACATGATTTTTATTGGCTAGTCGTTTGAGAGCCATGCTCGCTGCTGGCATAGAAACACCAAGATCGTCTGTGATTTCCGTTAATGTCTTGCTGCCGGATTTCAATAGGTCAAGGATTTGTTTTGCAATACTCATTCTCGCGACAAACTCAGGGACACTAGAAGGGTCATACCACTCAACAGTATTACCCTGGCCGTTGTAATTGATGCGGTATCCCATGGTC
>Ga0265297_10008563_pt1 | contig 13578 bp, 11 predicted proteins | sample Munlanlwell13791_FD_192502 | JGI IMG/M metagenome (GOLD analysis project Ga0265297, IMG submission 192502) | Leachate microbial communities from a municipal landfill in Southern Ontario, Canada - Leachate well 137-91 | ecosystem: Engineered > Solid waste > Landfill > Unclassified | place... | reverse complement strand
AATTTTCCTGTTGGGCATCCTAGAATTCCGCAAACCGTATACATATTAATACCTACCGGTGGGGTATTCAGTCCCATTGTTATAGTCGTACACATAATCATCCCAAAATGAACCGGATTCACCCCAACCGATGTCGCCAGCGGCAGCAGTATCGGGGTCAAAAGGAGTATGGCTACCGAACCTTCCATAAGCATTCCTACTATAAGAAGGAAAAAGATTATAATTAGAAGTACTAAATATCTGTTAGTCGTAACTCCTGTTATAAATCCTGTTAATGTCTGAGGAACCCGGTCAAAAGGAATTCCATATCCAAAAATGCCGGACAATGATATGATAAACATAATCGCGCCTACATCCATTACGGACATAACAATCGTATCAATTAATTTTTTGAAGGTAAGCTCCCTATATATAACAACTCCTACAAAGATGGCATATACACATGCAAATGATCCGACTTCTGATGGAGTAAACAGACCAAAACGGATACCTACAAGAAGTATAATTGGAAATATCAATGCCCATACAGTTTGTTTTAACGAATGTAATATTTCCCTGATAGTAGCCCTTCGTTCTCTTTCAGGTTTATACTTTCTTATACTGGCAGTTATAAACACTGTAGTCATATGAACGGCCATCATTATTAATCCTACCATAAGCCCTGCAGCAAAAAGTTGGCCTATGGATACTTCTCCGACAGTCCCATATATGATAATTCCGATACCTGGTGGAATGGTTGCTGTAATTAAGGACGTATACGCTATTACAGCACCCGTGTAGCCCTTTGAATATCCACTCTTTATCATGCTAGGTCCAAGTATACGAGATTCCATTGCCGAATCCGCCATTGAAGAACCTGATACACCGCCCATAAGCGTGCTGAGAACAACACTGACCTGAGCCAAACCTCCCTTCATATGTCCCGTAAGGAGAGTGGATAGTTCTATCAACCTTTTTGTTATTCCTGTCGAATTTAACAGATTACCAGCAAATATAAATAACGGAACCGCCATCAGAGGGACACTCTGTGTTTGTGAGATAGGAAGCTGAGCTATCATGGTAAATGGAAGTTCAGGATGCTGTAAAAAGAATGTTACTCCTGCAATACCAATAGCAAAAGCTACAGGCATCCCGGCTGCTAAAAGTATAAAAAATACGGTCATAACTATTAACATAATTTTCCTCCATATAATCAGTACGAAAAAAGAAATTTCTACAAATCCCTATAAAGGTTCTCCTTTATGCTCGTAATCATTTTCTTTTATCTCTTCAACAGGTTTCTTTTTATAGAATCCAATGATCTTACCGATAACACTGCGTATCATAAGTAATGCACCAATAGGAAGGCTTATGGTAATCCATGAATAACTAATTGCAGGAATACTCTGAAAGGGCCTTACCCTTGTTGTATATGTAAGTTTAGAACCGTAAACCAGTAGTGCCACCAGAAAAGCCAATATTATTAAATATAAAATAGTAGAGTACACTTTTCTTATTCTGGGCGAAAGCTTATAAAGAACTAAATCAAAGCTAACGAGTTTATTATTCCTAATTGCAAAATCCGCCCCAAAAAAAATACACCATGCCCATAGAAATAAAGACATATCTATTGCCCAGTTTATCGGATAATTAAAAACTCTTGTAACAGCTGCGATAAATGTAATTAAAGTAGCAACTACCAAGAACAAAGCAGCTATAAACATTTCTGTTTTATTTATGAATTCAAATACTTTTTTCATCAGATACCGCCTAATTATTATAAAAAACCTAAAAATTACTGGATTTTTAAGGAATTTTTTGAGAGTATACCCTCAAAAATAGAAGGTATACTCTCACTCTTGCCCAACTAATTAGCTATTATTTACCCATTTCTGCAAATATTGCATCTTTTACATCTTTGATACCCAGTACTTCATAAGCAGCATCTCCTGCTTCTTTGAATGCATCAATATCAATTTCTTCATAAGGTATAATAGTCATACCTTCAGCTTCCAGGTTTGTTATTGCTTCGTCGGATAGACCGCCCAATATTTCATTGGATACTTCGATACCGGCTTTATCGCATTCTTCAGTAAGTGCCTGCTGATATTCTACAGGAAGTGAGTTGAACCATTCGGCGCTGCATATTTCAAAGTTAACCAGCAGTATGTGTCTAGTCAGACTGTAATAGTCACATACCTCATACAGCTTTGTACTGTAAGTAGCCGGAGGAACATTACCGCAACCATCTACTACTCCAGTTTGAATACCGGTAAATACTTCTCCGTATGCTAGAGCAACAGGCTCTGCACCCAGAGCTCTTATTGATTCCAGCCAGATGGGAGCATTTGGGGATCTTATAAGCTTGCCGTTAAGATCGGCAGGACTGTATACGGGAAAATCTTTGGTTGCAAAGCTACGGAAGCCCTGTGCCCACATAAATGAAAGAACCTTTAAACCCTGTGCTTCCAGCTCTGTCAGCCAACCTTTAACAGTATCCAGAGTGGCAAGTGTCTGAACTTCTTCGAAGGTGTCTACAAAATAAGGTCCGTTTATAACTGCTATACCGGGTACATAGTTTCCGAGTCTGGCAGAATCGGTATTCTGGCCAATGTTGGCACCAGCTTTAATCTGCTCAATAATATCTTCCTCAACACCCAGTTGAGCACTACTATAAACTTCAACTGTCAGACCACCATTTGTTCTTTCGGTAACAGCGCTTGCCCATTTCATGAATGCAGCATGATAAGGATCTTTATCCGTCAGAACATGGTTGAACTTTAAAACATAATGTTCTGTAGGTTCTTCTTCTACTTCTTCCTCTTCTGCTGCTACTTCTTCCTCTTCAGCTGCTACTTCTTCCTCAGCTACTTCTTCTTCCTCAGCTGCCTCTTCCTTACAACCAATCACTGTAAAAGATAAAACTAATGATATACTTAAAATTAATGCAATTATCAATAAAAATGATCTTTTCATTTTTAATCCTCTCTCGATAACTATCGATTATAAAAGTATGATTATTATTCTTTATATCACCCTCTCCCCCTATACTTTACTTTTCATATTATCTTTGATAAATTTCTTTTGAGATTTGTTTGTGTCACGCTCTAATATAATCTTACTTAATGTGAATTATATTAGTCATCATAAACAAATCTCTTTTTATTTTTTCAATATCCATCACCTCGCTTTAGATTATTTTTATGCTTTCTTCGTATTTTTATGGCTATTAGAAATTTTTTTATTTTTAAAACATGAAAAAAATTTTAATAATTTTTATTAGATAAATCCTAATTCACTCGAAATCTTGTTTGCTTTATCTATTAAGATATTTTTGAATGTAATCAGTTTTGCTAAATCCATTCTTGTCCTTATAGCAGATATACTTATAGCATATTTAACTTCTCTGCTGTAATCTCTGATAGGAGCAGCTATACAGCAAATATTTTCCTCATGTTCGGAATTATCAATTGCATACCCTGCTTTTCTTACATCTTCCAGGGCTCTGATAAACTCCTCTTTATTAAGAATTGTATTTTTTGTCAGGGGAATAAAATCAAGACTTTCAATTATGCTATTGACAACTCCATCCTGCTGGAATGCTAGAATCGCTTTACCTGCTGCTGTGCAATTAATAGGAGCAATATTTCCGATTCTTGAATACATCCTTATAGGTTCTCTGCTTTCAATTTTATCTATATAAACAACTCTTTTCCCGTCAAATGTTGTTAAATGTATAGTTTCATTGGATATTTCTTCAAGTTCGATCAAATATGGATGTGCAATATTCCTTATATCTATGGAGTCGATTAGTTTCGTAGCTATATTTAAAAATCTTAGTCCAAGGCTGTATTTTTTATTACTTGGATTTCTTCTAACGAAATTATATTTTAATAATGTTTTTAAAAATCTGTGGACAGTACTTTTGTCTATGTTCAGGCTATCGGCAATATCTTTCAGCCTTAACTCACTGCTATTTTCTAATAATTCTATAATTCTATAAAATCTTATTAGAGTTTCAACCATAATAATATCATTTATTAATACTGAGTTTCATTATTTCGAACTTTAAAATACCAAAACAAATCGTCTTTGTCAAGTATTAGAATTCAATATTGTCTGCATTTTAAAAATATTTTAATTTTTTTTCTATTTTAGATAATATAAAATTCATTATTTTTTAACAAAAACCAATTGAATTTCGGTTCTTTTTAATTAAACTCTTCCCTAAAATATTTAAAAAATTTAAAATATAAAGTTAATATAAAAAAATAGATTAAAATCAATTAGAAAGGAGAAACAATGTTTTCTAAACCTGATATCGACACTTATATCCCCGGTAAAATAATATGTGTGGGAATGAATTACAGGTCTCACGTTAAAGAACAAGACGGCCGCTTTCCGGATAAGCCTGTACTTTTTTCCAAAGCAACAAGCTGCATAATAAAAAACAACGAGAATATTATATGCCCTTCCGAAGTTAAGGAACTCGATTATGAAGTAGAACTTGCGGTAATAATTGGCAGAAAAATGAAAAACATTCCGGAAGATGAAGTATTAGAATACATTTACGGTTATACCATAATGAACGACATTACAGCCAGAGATATCCAGAAAAATGAGCAGCCGTGGTTCCGTTCAAAAAGTTTTGATACCTTCGGACCCATCGGACCGGCTATTGTTGATAAAGACATAATAAACGACCCTCAAAACCTGAATCTGAAATCCTATGTAAATGGTGAAATAAGGCAAAATGGCAACACGTCGGATATGATATTTGGTGTTTATGAACTCATATCTTATATCTCGAGATCTGTTACCCTGGAGGCAGGTGACCTTATATCCACCGGAACCCCTGCGGGAGTTGGGATCTTCATGAAAGAGAAAAAAATATTGAAGCCAGGGGATACAGTAATATGTGAGATCGAGAAAATAGGAAGACTGGAAAATAAAATTGCATAATGAATGAGATTTACCAGATTTTTATAGGATCACTGATTGTAGCTTTCTCTGGTGCACTTGTACCAGGCCCTATGCTTACACTGGTAATAAGCAGTGTCGCCAGTAAAGGTTTCTGGACATCTTTTTTTATTGTAGTCGGCCATGCCATATTGGAGTTAGTGGTAGTAATAGGCTTTTTCCTGGGAATATTAAAATTTCTCGATAATCCTCTTATTGCAAAGATAATCGGGCTCCTGGGAGGCATTTTTCTTCTGTATATGGGAACCGATATTATAGTCTCGATTTTCAAGAAGAAATTTATCATAGATTTCAAGTCTGCGTTAAAGCAAAGAACCATCACCGGAAAATCAACCATTTCGGTGATATTCAAAGGTATTCTTATAAGCCTTGTTAATCCATACTGGTTCATCTGGTGGATCAGCATAGGAGCTGCATTCCTTTTGAAAAGTGTGAAATTCAACATTGCCGGAATTTCCTCTTTTTATATCGGCCACATCAGTGCGGATTTTATCTGGTATTTATTTATCGGATTTCTGGTCAATAGCGGACGCAGGTTTTTTAACCAGAAAATATATAATGGTATTCTTATTGCCTGTAGCATATTTTTATTTTATCTTGGAATCAGATTTATTGTTGAAGCTGTAATTTAAACTTTTATCTTTTCATAGTTTATTGCAATGGATATACTTTGTTATTAGAGGAGGTGTTTACACAATGGCTGATAATAAGAAAAAGAAAAAACTGGCAATGGTCGTATTCAGCGGAGATCTTGACAAACTTATGGCTGCTTTTATCATAGCAACAGGTGCGGCAGCTTCCAATATCGAAGTTACCATGTTCTTTACTTTCTGGGGGCTCCGAGCTTTAAAGAAAAAAACTTTGACCGGTAAGAGTTTTATGGGAAAGATGATGGGCATCATGGAAAGAGGAGACATAAGTAAAGCTTCACCAAGCAAATACAGCTTCGGCGGCCTGGGACGCTGGATGTTTGGGAAAATGATGAGATCAAAAAAGGTTGCAACACTGCCCGAACTCAGACAGATGGCAATAGAACTGGGTGTAAAACTATATGGCTGCCAGATGAGTATGGATGTCCTTGAAATTCCAAGAGAGAAAATGATAGATGAAGTAGTGGCCTGTGTGGGAGTAGCATTTTTTATAGAACAAGCTCAGGAATCCGATATGCAATTTTTCATTTAAGGAGTCGCCATTTCCATATTAAAAAAAGGAAAAGCTTTAATTTTAATACCTGCAATTTTATTGTTTCTATTCGGAGCTGCTTTAAACATTATCCTCTTTACACAAACAGTTAATGAATTAAATCCTGGTTATCTTATCTCCAGTAAAAGTTTTTTTCCTTTCAAAGAAAATGAAAAAGATTCCTACAATCCCGGAAATAAAATAATCACCGTAAAACTTGAGTCTGGGACCCCTGCCAGTAAAATAAGCATTGCTAAAATAAATCTGCTGCTTGACGAAGTCCTTGATAACATATGCAATCAAATTAAAGGTATGCAAGAGGAATCTACCGGAAGTGACAGTAAAATCCAAGAATCCCCGGCTGCAGGATCCGATACAGGTTTTACTAATTCTATGACCGAAAAATTTCAGAATGAAAATCTGGAGGCAAGTGTACTCCTTGCTATAAATAATCTCAGAAAACAAAATGGCCTGCAGATTCTTAACCCGAATCAGACCCTTATAAATATTGCATACTCCCGGAGCCAGGATATGATTGATAGGGGTTATTTTTCCCATAATACTCCCGAAGGTAAAAACATATTTAATATCCTTTCAGAAAATGGAGTGATGTATGCCTACGCAGGGGAAAATCTTTATAACTGCACCCCTCCATCTGTAGGGTCCCCGGAAGCTATAACAAGTACCTGGCTCGGAAGTGAAAACCACAGGGCAAATATATTCAATCCTAATTACAGCCAGGTAGGAATAAAAATAGTCGATGGCGGGAACAGAAGAGTAGTCACTACAATATTTTTGAATTGATTTTAAATTAAATTTTTTAATATTTTTTATTTAATAATTCATTTTATTTTATTATAATCACTACTAGCCAATATAAATTTCAAAAAATACCTTAATTTATGTATTTCAAATTAGTCATTCAGGTTTTAGGCGGTCTGGCTTTATTCATTTTCGGTATGACCACCTTAAGTGATAGTATTCAAAAAATCACTTCAAACAATTTAAAATCTGCAATCAATATACTTCAAAAAAAACCCTGGGCCTCTATGCTGGTTGGACTTGTAATAACCATGATAATTCAGAGCAGCAGCGCCACTTCTGTGATGACTATTGGATTTGTCAATGCAGGACTTATGTCTTTAAAAACATCTATAGGAATTATAATGGGTGCAAATATTGGCACCACCATTACTGCACAGATGGTTTCCTTTAATGTTATTGATATCCTTTCTTATCCTTTGATGATCATTGGTTTTCTTTTGTTTTTTATCAGCAAAAGGCGAAGATACAAAAATATCGGAATGGCGCTGCTCGGTCTTGGTTTGCTGTTTCTGGGAATGAATATAATGAAGTTATCGCTTGAGCCTTTAAGAAATAATATAGCTTTTAAAAACTTTCTGCTGACATTCAGTAAAAATCCATTTCTTGGCTTACTCGTGGGAATAGTGATGACATCGGTATTACAGAGCAGTTCCGCAACTATAGGTTTGCTTATCGCGCTTGCAGCGCAGGGTCTGATACCAATAACCGCTGCCGTTCCAGTCCTGTTCGGTGATAATATTGGGACCTGTACAACAGCCCTGATTGCAAGCGTCGGCACAACGGTTACTGCTCGTCGAACCGCATTTGCCCATTTATTATTCAAAATACTTGGAACGATTATATTTTTCACATTATTATATGGATTCAAACTCGGTCCGCTGCTTTTCCCTCTCATTGGAAGTACGGTTCCCCGCCAGATAGCCAATATGCATACTATATTTAATACCGCCACAACACTGATTTTATTTCCATTGATCGGATTATTTGAAAAATTGGTCGTTAAATTATATCCGGGTAAAGACATAATAGTTCAAAAAAATGCATTGTACCTGGACAGCAGATTGATCAATACTCCATCTGTTTCACTGGATCTATCCAAAAAAGAATTGCTGCGGGTAATCAAAATAGCTCAGAATATGTTAAACCTTTCATATGAAAGACTGAGTAAGAAAGATGCCACAATCGAGAAAAAGGTACTTGACAGAGAATATGCCGTGGATAGTATCACGGAAGATATAATAAGATATCTTACCAAAATTTCTCAAAAATCACTGGGGCCAAGACTTTCAACCAAACTCACCAATTTGCTGCATGTAGCTTATGATGCGGAAAGAGCTGCTGACCATACCGAAAGCATGCTCTATTTAATGCTGGTAAAAGAAGAGAATAATATGAATTTCAGCAAAATCGCTATGCAGGATCTGGAATCTGCAGTTAAAAAAGTCAACCACCTTTTCGACTCTCTTGCATCAGGTATGGAAAAAAATGATAAAAGCCAGCTCGAAAAATGTGAAGAAATAGAAACAGAAATAGACATACTGGTAAAAGAAATCCGAACCTCTCATCTTAAACGTCTCCAAAGCGGGGATTGTATGCCGCTTTCGGGAGTAGTTTTTACTGACATAGTTCTACATCTTGAAAGGATAGGGGATCTTCTTTACGGAATATCAAGAAATCTTTTAAAAATTGAGATTTAATCGGGATTATAAATCATATTAAAATTATACCAAAGACAGTCTAGAAACATTCCCTGTTTCTTATCTTGCAGAATTCACTTTCAAATTCAACTTCTATGGTAGAGTGTCCCAGGTCAGGAGATCCTATGAGTTCTTTTACCTTTCTCTTTATACCGGTTATTTCCTCAGTAGTTGTATTGTCTTTTACGACGATATGAGTTGTCAATATATTGTTTAAACTATCTATGGACCATATATGAGTGTGATGAATGCCTGTGACCTTATCAATTTTTCGAATTTTATCTTCAATCTCTTCGATATTTATTCCGGTTGGAACAGCCTGCAGAAAAACAGAAAAAGTCTTTTTCAGATTAACCACAACATTATACAAAATATAAATTGTGATAACGATTGAAAGAATAGGATCCAGTATGGGGATATTTTTAAACATCATTATGATGCTTATGACAAGAATGGCCGCCCAGCCCAAAATATCATCGAGAAGATGGAGCGTTATAATTCTCTCGTTTAAGGATCTCCCCTTCCTTACGCGCAGCGCAGCAATTCCATTTATCACAACACCCCCTATCGCGAAAAATAACATCCCTTTTGCATTTGGCTGTTCAGGATTGAATATGCGGGGTATTGCTTGAGATAATACATATACCGAACCGAGGATCAGTATTAAACCATTTATCAATGCTGAAAGTAATGAATACCTCCTGTATCCATATGAATATTTTTCATCCTTCTTCTTCTTAGAATATTTTTCCAGCAGCCAGGATAATCCAAGCGAAAAACTGTCCCCCAGATCATGTAAAGCATCGGATATGATGGCAATACTGTTCGTCCATAATCCCCCTATTATTTCAATTATGGTAAATCCAAGATTTAAAAAAAATGCTACTTTTATATTTGAAGTACTATCCTGTTTATTATTGTGATGGTGACCTGTCATATTTTTTATGAAATCAATTTAAATTCTGTGATTTAAAAATATTAATTCAAATTTATTCTTTTTTTATTTAATTTTCTCGGCTAAATTTATTAAAGCCTCTTTTAAGGCTTTTTTACTCTTTTCGGATAAATCTTTCGAAGCTGTCCTGCTTTTTTTATACAAATTTTTTATTGCATCTTTTAAGGCTTCTTTGCCCCTATCGGATAAATCTCTGGCCATTACCTCGCTTCTTTCAGAGATATCTTTGGTAGCGACTTTACTCTTTTCGGATAAATTTACAAAAGTATCATCACTTTTTTCGGATATATCATCAAAAACATCTCTGCTTTTATTCAATAATTTCTTTACTGCATCTTTTATAATCGCCCTGTTTTTCTCGGACCAGTCTTTTGAAAAATACTTTAACGCGTCTTTGCTCTTTTCGGACAGGTTTCTGAGGGCGTTTTTCAGTTCAGTCATACTTCTCTCGGATATGACCGGACAGGAAGTGACCCCCCATATTCCGGGACCGGTGTGGGCACTCATAATCGCAGTAACTTCAGTCAAAATCAACTCATCGATTTTGATCCTGTCATCTTCTCTTATCATTTTTTCCAGTTCCAGAGCTGGCTTGATATCCGAACCATAAAATATACCAATTTTTTTCTTGCCGGTATAAAATGTATCTTTCCCGATCTGTTTATAGAGTTCAATAATAGAATTCTTTTTATTACCCACAAATTTTTTTAGTTTCACCCTGCCGTCACTGCCAATAGCAATTATTGGTTTTAGTCTTATCGACTTTGCTAAAAATTTTCCCAAAAATGGCGCTCTGCCTCCCATGAATAGATATTCGAAATTTTCAAAAGTGGCAAACATTTTACTTCTCTTTATCATAAATTCAATGATACTATCTATTTCTTCTTCGCTTTCACCTCTTTGTGCAGCTCTTGCGGCTTCCAGAGCTATAAAACCCAGACTGGTGGCCGCAGTTTTTGAATCGATGGCTTTAATCTTCGCCTGTGGGAAAAATTTGCCTGCCTGACTTGCGGAATTCGCAGTACCCGATAGTTTTGAACTGACATGAATCGAATAAATCAGGGTCTTTTTTTCTTTTTCTACCATGTCCCTGTATAGTTTCACAAAATCACCTACGGAAGGCGTAGAAGTCCGGACTTTAACTCCTGATTCCAGTTTTTCAAATACTTCGTTACTGGTTATTTCTTTTCCTTCAAGATATAATTTACCACCAAATCCGATATATAGAGGTATTACTTTTATATTATATTTTTTTGCAAGCTCCGCAGGAATATCAGACGTGGTATCAGTTACTACAGCTATATTGCTCATAGATCTCCTTTTCTTTTGGGGTTAAAATTCATTTTACAATATTCTGCATAAAAAAATAGTATTTATTTAAATCCGGGTCAATTTTTTTATAAAGTTAATAGCATTAAGAGATTTTTTATTATATTATATTTGACAACTAACACAGGCAGTTGAAGCAATAATTATTGAAATTTTAAAAAAGTCCGGAGGTAAATAATGGATCATAGGGGAAATAAATTTTATTTAATCCTATTAATACCAGTACTGGTAATAATTTTTATATCAGTTATCCCTCTTTCGGGATGGGTGAAACAGTCAGATATTTACAATCAAACATCCGGTTTACCCACCCTTGCGGGAGGAACCAGACCGGTTGCTATCATGGTTGAAAATAGTTTTGCAGCCAGGCCCCAATCCGGACTTAATCTTGCAGATGTTGTATTCGAAATCGTTGATGAGTATGGCATTACCAGATTTATTGCAATTTACAATTCGAATAATGCCCTGCAGGTTGGACCGGTAAGAAGCACGAGGCCTTACTATGCAGAAATTGCAAGGGGCTTCGATCCTATTTATGCTTTTTTTGGCACTTACCCTGAATGTTATGGAGTGGTAGAAGACCTGGGGATGTACGTTTTAAGTGCAATGACAGACAGATCTGGGAACAGTTCGATCACTGGACAGGCACCTTACTGGAGGGATTGGAAAAGAAGTTCCATTCAGGAACACACGGCTTTTATGTCAGTGGCGAGTTTAAGAGAAAAAGCAGGACAGCTTGGCTATCCGCTTGAAGGCAATGGTATCCCATTTTCTTATAAAACGGACGCCGCGGAATCAGCCAGAGGAAATATTACAAATATTCACGTCGATTTTTCAACACATGCATATTCTCCCCGCGGTTTTGATTTGAACTATATTTACAATAGAAGCGGCAATTATTATCTGAGGAATATGGGTAGCAAAGTCCATCTGGATTATAATACCGGTCAGCAGATCGCCGTAAAAAACGTAGTCGTGATGGTCACCGATATCCAGGGACCTCTGGATAAGGCCGGACATATGGCCGTCAGGACCACAGGGAATGGAATTGCATTTGTTTTCCAGGATGGTAACGCTATTCAGGGAAGCTGGCAGCGAGGAAGCGCATATGAACCCTATATATTTAAAGATAGCAGCGGTAAGACAATCTCATTCAATGGAGGTAACACCTGGATAGCAATAGTTCAAAACGCAGATAAAATCAGTTTCCAGTAGTTTGAAATGGTATAGATTCTTTCTCCGTATTGAATTTAAAATTTTTTTTCTTAAATAATTTTATACAGACATTGACCACTTCCGGATCATAAAACTTGCCGCTGCCGCTCATAATCTCCTTTATTGCTTTATCCACACCCAGAGCAGGTCTGTAAGGTCTGTGAGATACCATTGCTTCCATTGCATCAGCGACTGCAATTACTTTTGCTTCTATAGATATATCCTTGTTTTTCAGGCCTTTTGGATATCCCGATCCATTAAGTTTTTCATGATGTTGGAACACAATTTTTGCAATAGGATATGGAAATTCTATCTTCTCCAATATATCGTGCCCGACCTGGCAATGAGTTTCTATCATCTTAAATTCAATTTCTGACAATTTACCGGGTTTTGATAATATAGAAGCAGGTATCCTTATTTTTCCTAAATCATGAATCAATGCTGCCATATTTATGGCTTCCACCTGATTTTTATTCAGACCCATCTCTTCCGCTATAGCAGTGGCAAGCAATGCCACTTTTTTCTGATGACCGGAAGTATAGGGATCTCCTGCTTCAACTATATAAGACATGGCACTGATTACACAATCCAGGATTAACTTTATTCTATGGTAACTATCTTTAAGTTTTTCCAGGGCTCTTTTCCGCTCAATATATACACTTATTATTTTAGAAACGCCATTAATTAATTTTTTCCCTTCCTTAAGAGACCCGTCTTTAGAGACTCCGGATTTTTTCTTTGCCGCATATATTTCTATTGCTCCCTCTTTGTTCCCCTCGACTTTTATATTTTCATATTCTCTCAATTCGGTCTTTTTAAAATTATCTGTTTTGTATTCTTTTTTATCGAATATTATTCTGCTGTAAGTCGTTTCGGGGTAATGCATCCCCGGAGGTATGTGCTTTACTACTTCTTTGAATATCTTCCCCAATGGTTTATCCGGTTTAATTGTAAGATTAGCTACAAAATAGAGGCAACTTAATTCTTTTATCCTCTTGTATAATTCATCCTCAGTTTTTTTACGTCTGGTAATTTCTTCATTCAGGCTTTTTACTTTGTCCTCTAATTTTCTTATGATTCTCCTGTTATGCTCGGCAAGATACTTTTCTTCTTTAACCTGTTGTTTAGAACCGGCTTCTGATTCCACTTCTTTATACTCTCTTAAGGTATCATGAAGAATTCTTAATAATATTTCAGGTTCCTGGGGTTTTATTATAAACTTATCTGCACCAAGACTCAGAGCGAACTCTTCATCCTGCTTTCTTCTATAAGTTGCAGTGTAGAATAAGAAGGGGATTTTACTTAATCTATCATCCTTTTTACATGCTCTGCATAATTGAAATCCATCCATTTTGGGCATCAGTATATCGGATATTATCAGGTCAACCTTATTTTTTTTTAGCTTTTTAAGTGCCT
>Ga0265297_10008561_pt1 | contig 13579 bp, 13 predicted proteins | sample Munlanlwell13791_FD_192502 | JGI IMG/M metagenome (GOLD analysis project Ga0265297, IMG submission 192502) | Leachate microbial communities from a municipal landfill in Southern Ontario, Canada - Leachate well 137-91 | ecosystem: Engineered > Solid waste > Landfill > Unclassified | place... | reverse complement strand
ACCCTCTAAGATCTTTATTAGCTTTTATGAATCCAGGACCATTGGCACTGCTCCTTCTATTCGCCTCTGCTTACGCATGCGTGCCTTTCTTCGCAAATGTTTCAGCGCACAACAACCTCCTTGCACCTGTGCTTCTCGATTCTGAGTGCACGAACCGCTCAGAGCCGGATTTCGAAAATCCCATCGCGTGCGCAGAGCTCGAACCCCTCACTGTGTATCCGTCAGTTGACGGCAGAATCCCCTCAGAGCGGCCCGCCCGACTCCTTTGGCGCCATGCGTCCGAACCCACCATCCAGGTGAAAAGAGTGGTGGACTCCAACGGCTGCGAGAACATATACAGAAAGGAATTCCTCTTCCAGAACCTTTCCGTGGACCTGCGCGCGGAATTCATGAACGACACTTTCGTTAACGAGCAGGTGGACGGCAACCCATTGCCTCTTCCAATCCCGCAGTCCGCGCTTTCCTACACCGACGGAAGCAACATCACCCTGACGCTGAACGGGACGTTCTATTTCCAGTACGCATTCTACAACCTCACGAGCCACTGGTCGTGCCCCGCGCCGGGGTTCTGCGGGTGCACCCAGCAAAGATCCTCCGGTTATTTCAACATCACGCGCAACGTGAGCGGAAACCTCTCCTACGAGGTGGAGGGCGGTTCTGTGCTCCACTTCCTTTACAAGCCCGTGCTTGGCGAGCAATGGGCCGGCAATTCAGTTTTCGAGGATGCGGTTTTCTCCAAAAGGAAATTCTGCAACTACACGCTCGCGCTCAACAACGGCACAATCGAATCCGCGGCGCTTTACACCTTCAACATAACGAACGATTCGCTGGACGTTTGGCGCATCGTCTCAACAGCCGGCAATTCATCCCCTGGCTGGGTGGAAATGCGCGAACGCTCCACTCCCACGCCGATTGAATTCTATCCGGAAGCATTTTCCCTGATAAATGTTTTCACTAAAGAGTATTCGGCCCAGGGGAGGCACAACATCACCATAAGCTTTCAGGACCATTTCGGCTCCCAGTTCTCGCAGCGTTTCGAGCTCGTGAGCCGCCATCTCACAATGGACGGCTCGCTAGGGGAAGACGGCTCGTCCAACATATCCGACCGCGACCTTTACCGGCCCTCCGCAAAAGCAGAGGACAGCACGTTCACCCCGTTACTTGCAGGGCTCAGCCTGGTGGGGCTTGCGCTGTTCCTGATAATATTTCTCAAAAGATGAAATCAGCAACCCGGGCATTCCAGCGGGTGCATGTCCTCATTCAGGAGCGGATTCTCGTTGATGTCCGTTCCGTATACGTTCCCCTGGTTGTCCGCCCAATAATATTTGGAGCCGCTGTCCACTATATAGTGCGTCCCTGTCCCTCCATCGTACACGTCCTCTATCCCGAGAATGTGGTTGTCCCACTTCCTGTTCAATTCATCCATGCTCCTGCTCCGCGCCTCGAAAGTTGAGGATATGATGGCTGAAATGTCGCTTTGGCTCTGGCTCAGTATTCCAGCGCGCTTGAGCACTTCCTGCTGTTCCCGCGCGGCCCACTGCGGGTTGACTTCGAAGGAGCGCTCCATCTCGAGCACGTTCAGCTCGGTCTCGTCCATCAAATCCGCAGGGCTGCTGTACGCTGCGACCGAGGCGTACCACACCCCTGTCCCTGACATCTCCACCAAAGTAGTTTTTACTAAGAACACTCCTTTCAAATCAGTTCCTGCGTAATCGAAGGAAGCCTCTGCCGCGGATTGCCTTGTTATCGGAGCCGCGACTGCGCCCGCAAGCTCCGGCCTTTCCTCTATCTCCAGGTTCGCAGTTTGAACGTTCAACGTTTTCACCAATTCCGCAGCGAACTCGCTCGCGTTCATGTAGTGCTGGACCACCATGGACTTCGTGTATCCGCCTGAAGGGTCGTAGAGCGAGCCTTCGCCGAAGCCCGCGTAGCTCAGCAGGGAATTGGGCGTCGCATAAATATATCCGAACGGGCTCTGGTAGAAGAACGCCTGCTCCTGCGGCGAGCTTGCTCCAAAAGAAACACCCGCATCGATGTACGGCCTTATTATCCCGGAACCGTTCGCAACGGTCCAGTTTGCAGGCACTGCGAGGCTGAACGCTCCTTCAGCCGGGTCGGTGAATGTGTAAAACCTCTGCGCCTCATACTCCTTGTAGCTAGTTGGAGCTATATTAGGAATCAAGGAATTGTTCGCGCTCATGTTCCAGAATGCAGAACCGTTCAGCCCAGGGACTAGGTTGGAATAGTTTGCCAAAAACGGGTTCTGCACATTTCCCTGGTCAACGCAGCCTGCAAAAGCGAGCAACGCGCCAATGGCCAGAACTGCATGCAGAGAGGTTTTCATAATTCCGCTACTCCCCGCTCTTTTATAATATTTTGTCCGCTGCTGCAATGAAAATAAAAATTCGCTAGGGGGGAGATTTGAACTCCCGGACGCTTTCGCGCAACAGGTTTTCACGGCTGTTCGGAACCCGAAACGGAAACTGAACAGCGTAGCAACCTGCCGCCCTACCGGACTAGGCGACCCCAGCACACAGGGGGTTGTACCAGCTCATAATGGAACCCCCCTATTCGTCGATCCCCCCAATGCTTTGTACAAGCCTGGAGAAATCGCGGAGGATTCACCAATAGGCGAATCCAACCCCAGCACCCCAAAAGAAAATGGTAGCACTCCTCAGCCGATTTATCTATAATCTGCCTCTCACCTTTTTTAAACGTTCTCAAAAGCCCAGCAAACGTTATATAAACCTTGGACGCAAATTTTTCATACTGTGAACCGTTCCCCGTATTGGGGAGCAAATGGGTGAGACCTACATGAAGGAAATAACCATACGGGCCGAAAACAAGGTCGGAGCTCTCGCGGACGTTGCGGAGCTTTTGGGCGGGCTTGGGGTGAACATAGAAGCCATTTCCGCATACAGCGCCGAAGACGCGGCGATTTTCAGGATTCTCACCAACGATTCAACCACTGCGATGAAGCACCTTTCAAAACTTCCCGGGCTCAGGCTTTCCGAGGCGGACATAATAGTTGTGGACATGCAGAACCGGCCCGGCGAGCTCGGAAAGATAACCCGCAAGCTTTCAAACAAAGGGGTGAATCTGGAGAGCGTTTACATCGTGGGCAAATTGTCGGACATAACGCACGTTGCGATAAAGCCGGCCCAGGAAAGCTTCCAGAAGGCGAAGGACGCGCTCGGTCTCAAATCCTGATTCCATGGGAAAAAAATTCTCGCTGCACAAGCCGGAAAAGGATTCGCACAAGGGCCAGAACGGCAAGCTCCTGATAATCGGAGGAAGCGCGGCCTATTCAGGCTCAGCGATTTTCTCCATCCTGGCCGCAAGGAGGTTCGTGGACCTGCTCTACTTCCATCCGGGGGACGATTGCCCGTTCCTCCTCCAGGCAGTGAAAGCAATACCCGAAGCGATAGCGGTCTACGATTTGGAGAAAATAGCTGAAGTTGATTGCGTGCTCTTCGGCGGAGGGATGGGGAATTCCGAATTTAACGCAGGTTTGCTGAGAGCAGCGAAAAAAGTGGTGCTCGACGCAGAGGGCTTCAACTACATGCCTGTGCGCGACCTGGATTCCAGATTCATAATAACTCCGCACAAGCTGGAATTCGAGCGCTACTTCGGAGCCGAAGCGAGCGAAAAGAACGTGGCTGCGATGGCTAAAAAATACAAATGCACCATCCTGCGGAAAGGGACCCCGGACGTGGTGAGCGACGAACATATGACGCGCACCAACAGCGTGCACAACCAAGGCATGACCAAAGGGGGCACAGGGGACGTGCTCGCAGGCCTGGTCGCGGCGCTGTACTGCAAAAACCCAGCATTCGAATCGGCGCTCGCAGGCGCATGCATAAACGGCATTGCAGGCAATCTGCTCCTCAAGGATTTCGGATTCAATTTCTGCGCCTCCGACCTTGCGCAAACGCTCCCCGAGGCGTACAGGAAATTCGAGAAGGGAAAGTATTTTTAAGCCCCGGAGCGACATAATTCCATGGCCTACTTCTTGAGCGATTACACTTTCGCAGCCCGCTATCCGTTCACTTCATCTGCCAAGGAGCTCATGAAGGCGCGGAGCGTGGAAGTCAGCGAAGAGATGGCCGAGCTGGGCTTCGAGCGCCTGAAATCCGCGCTCGGCGGGGAGATAAAGAGGAAAGTGTTCATCCACGAGGAAGACGCGATAGAGGAGATAATTTCCTACGCAGCCGCGCGCATGATTCTCTCGCACATGCGCAACCGCTTCCTTTCCAGCAGGTACGCGGTCGCAGAAGCGAAGAAGACGTTCGCCTATTTGGGTTCAGAGAGCGAGGAGAACGTGGAGCTCCTGGCCAAGGACCTGGGCATGGATGCAATATCATCAGAATCCGGCAAATTCACAGTGGACGTCGCGGATTTCCTGATGTACGCCCCTAAAGACGTCCACTACAAATTGGTCTCCAGGGAGCTGAGCGCAGGCCGCGTTCCCATAACCTCGCACGAGCGCCTCAGGCTCATGGAAGAGGCAGTAAAAAAATACTCGGAGCGCATACCCGAGACGCAGAGCGTGCCTCCTGCGATAAAGAGATTCGCAGAGAAGCTCTACGCGCTGCTTCCGAAAATAGAGCCCCAGAAGATATCCTTCAAGGAAGGGGACAACCCGCCGTGTGTGGAAGCCATACTGGAAATGCTCAGGAAGCACGAGAACGTGGGGCATTCCGGAAGGTGGCTTCTCGCGGTCTACTTAATAAACGCAGGAGTTTCCACCGGGGACATGCTCAAGATATTCTCCAACGCGCCGGATTACGACGAGAAAGTGAGCACGTACCAGATAGAGCACGCGCGGAAGAAAGGATACCGCATGCCGAGCTGTTCTTCTGTATCCGCCTACGGCTATTGCGTCGCGGCCTGCAACATAAAGAACCCGATGAACTGGGCGAGGCGGAAATCCCGCATGCCGAAGCCCCAGCCGAATGCAAGCCCGGAGCCGGCCAAGCCAGCCGCGACTCCAGCCCAGGAAAAAGGTGAGCGCGATGCCTGACCCGGAAACAGTTTTCGTGCTTCGCCTCTTCTCCAATTACTATTCGAAAGCTGAAATCCAGGTCCCAGGGCTGGAAAAAAGGGAGTTCGGCTTCGGCACAGAGAAAAAAATAGATTCCAGGCACATGGCCTTCAACAGCCCTGCCGAGTTCCGCTCCTTCCTGGTGAACAACACCCCGCTCTACGTTTCGCACAGCGTCGCGTACTACTCAATGCCCAAGGCCACGCCCATGGAGAGGAAGGGCTGGTTGGGTTCAGACCTGGTTTTCGATTTGGACATGGAGGCGAAGGGCCGGTACATCTCCCCTGCGGAAATCGCGAGCGTGCGCTCGGACGCGGTGCGCCTCATAGAGGAATTCATAATCCCGGATTTCGGAGTGGACAAGAGCGAGATTTCAGCGAATTTCTCCGGGAACAGGGGCTTCCACATCCACGTTTACGACAAGCGCTTCTCGAAGCTGAAAGGGGACGAGCGCAAGGAGATAATAGATTACATAAAAGGCGCCGGGCTGGACTACGAGTCCTTTTTTTCCAGGCAGGAAGCCGGCAGCCAGGGAGGCAGGACAGTGTACCGCGAATCAGGCCCTGCCCCGAGCGGCTCAGGCTATTCCGGCAGGTTCGCCAAGCGCGTCCTCGCAGCCCTGGAAGGCGAACCAGAGCGCCTGAGCAGGATTTTCAGGAGCGAGCAGAAGAGAGATGCGTTCGCGGAAGGAATCCGGAACGGCAACTGGAGCCTGAGGAAAATCACCCCTGGCGTGGACAGGAAACTGCGCGAGATGGCCCAGGAGCTCGCGCTCCGCACGGTGAACATAGACAGCGGGGTGACGCTGGACCACACCAAGCTCATACGCGTCGCGGACAGCATACACGGGGGCACAGGATTGCGCGCCAAGAAAGTCCCTCTTTCAGAACTCGGCTCGTTCGAGCCCATGCACAGCGCTCTCGCGCTTTCTTCCAAGCCAATGAAAATCATTGCTCTCGAGGAAATACCAGCGCTTGAAATGGGCAGCACGACCCACGGGCCTTTCGCGAAGGGCCAAACAGCGGAGGTTCCGGAATACTTTGCAGTCTACCTTAAAATGAAGGGAAGCGCGAAGCTGCTCCTGGGGAAGCAGTAAAAACTGGATAGAAAAAGGCGGAAAAAAAGCAGCTACTTCTTGGGCTTCTCCTCCTGCTTGGGCGCCGGCTCGTTGAACTGGAGGTTGGGCATCCTTATGGGCGGAGCGACGTTGAGCAGGGTGGAAACAACAGTCGCGTTGGTGGTCCCGAAATAGTTCACTGTATTCACCACTTTCTGCATGTAATCAGTGGGAAGCCTCTTGTTCTTCATTTCCTGCTCCACTTTCTTCACGGTCTCCTTGTCCTCTTTCGAAGCCAGCTCGCCTTTGAGCTTTATGTACGCCCCGCCGTCCTTGTATTTCGCGTTGTACAGGAAAACTATGCGGACCTCGTCCTTTTCCACCTTCACGTCCTCTATGTTGAACATGACCTCAAATCCTCCGCTCGGCGTGCCGGCCCCCCTCTTCGCGTCAACTTCGGTAATTTTCAGGCTGGTTATCATTTTTTCACCTTTTTATCCGATATTCGCTCAATTTATTTCACCTGATTTTTCTTTTAATGGATGAAAAAGAATTTAATTAGAACGGAAACGGGATGATGAGCGCCACTTCCCGTATGGTCCTGTACATTATCTTGTTGTACCATTGGTTCCTGGTGTTTATCACGCTGAGCAGGTCCTTGAACGCCTCCTTCTCACCCGGGCCCATCTTGCTGTCCGTAATCTTCTTGTGCTCCTTTCCGTCCACCACAGTGAGCTCCTCCTGCTTGCCTATCTGCTTCTTGGCCTGCTCGAACCACGGCGGGAGCGAGCTCGGCTTCTTCCTGAGCGCCTTTATGAAATCCGACGAATTTATCACTCTCTGCTTGACCTCCTTCTCCGCAGTCTGCTGGGCCTCCTCCGGGGTCTTGCCCGCGGCTATGTACGCTTGCTTCTTCTTCTCTATCGCGAGGAAAGCCTCCTTCCAGGGTATGGTAGCCGCTTCTTCCACCAGCGCCTTCAAGTCAGCAGACGCATACCCTATTGTCGCAATCGCAATCCTGTAGTACGGTATGAACCTCGCCAGCGGCCTCTTTTTCGCGTGCATCTGCACAATCGCCTTCCTCGAAGTGAAGTCCGGCTCTGGTATGTATATCGCCTTTCCGAACCTCCCGCTCCTCCTGAGCGCAGGGTCCACGTCCCAGGGCGCGTTGGTCGCCGCGATGACCAGCACGTTCTGGTTCGCCGCTTCTATTCCGTCCATCTCGTAAAGCAGCTGGTTCACGGCCATCTTCATATACTGGGTCCCTTCCTGCTGGTCCCTCCTTCCCCCGAGCGCGTCCACTTCGTCGAAGAAGAGCACGCACGGCGAATTTTTCCTCGCGAGCTCGAAAACCTTATGGATGTTCTTTTCAGTGTTGCCCACGTACATGTCCAGCAGGTCGGAAAGCTTGGCGTTTATGAAGTTCGCGGTGCACTCCCCTGCGGCTGCCTTCACTATGTACGTTTTCCCGCATCCCGGGGGCCCGTACATCATTATCCCGCCTCCTGCGAGCTTTCCGTACTTCCTCGCAAGTTCCGGATTAATCATCGGGTAAACAATGGCCTCCTTTATCTCCTCCTTCATCTTGTGCATACCTGCTACGTCGTTGAAGTTCATCTTCGGCTTCTGGAGCATCTTTATGTCCGAGCCCGCGGTTCCGCCGGACTCCCCTCCTGCCTGCTGTTTTTTCGCCTTCACGGCCTCAAGATGCGCCTTCGCCTCGCTGAGCTCAGGGTTCAAATCTATTGCCTTCTCGTAATCCTTTACGGAGTTGTCCAGGTCCCCGCCGTACTCGTACGCGAGCCCCCTGAGGTGCCAGGCCTCGGCGAAATCAGCCTTGAGCTCAATCACTTTTCCGAAATCCGCGACCGCCTTGTCGTACTCCTCGAGGGATGCGTAGCACAGCCCCCTGTTGTAGAATGCCTTGAGGTAATTCGCGTTCAGGCTTATCGCCTTGTCGTAATCCTTTATCGCGCTCTGGAAATCCTGCTTCTTATAGTACGCGTCGCCCCGATTATTGTATATGATAGGGTTGTTCGGGTCCAGTTCTGCGCTCTTCGTGTAGTCTGAAACCGAGCGGTCGTAGTTCTTGAGCTGGTAGTAGCTGAGCGCCCTGTTGAAATAAGCCTCGGAAAATATCGGGTTGAGCAAAATGGACGTGTTGTAGTTCTCTATCGCCTTTTCGTAATCCCCCCTTTCGTAGTAATCGTTGCCCAGCTGGTAGTACATCCTGGCGTCAACTGGGTTGGGTTTCCTGGCGTCCATCATAAACTTATAGATTAAAAAGTTAAATTTAAATAATGTCCCACGCCATTCCTAAGCATGCATTACGGGAAAGGCCAGGTTGCGATAGAATATCTGATGAATTATGGGTGGGCCATACTCGTGCTCGCCATAGTCATCGCGGCCATAATGTTCACCGGCGCCTTAAACCCGACCTATTTCATCAACGAGGAGTGCTATCTCGGAACTTCTTTCAGGTGCTTCTCCCAGATGCAGGCCCAGACCAGCGGCGCAAGGCTCGCGTTGAACATCACCAACACCATGAGCTACCCGGTTAGGATAAAGAACGTCACATTCACGCCTTCCGAGGCAGGAGCTGCAGGCACCCCAACTACATGGGAGCCGAACGCGCTCCTCAACAGCAGCGATTCGCTCGTGAACCTGGACATCCAGCTCCAGGGCGCTTTCCCTAAAGGGAACTCCAAGAAGATGGTCGTGCAGGTGAGCTATTACATCTGCGCAGAGGAAGTGAATCCGGCCTGCGACGCGCAGACCGCGTTCCTCAGGACGGTGAGCGGAAGAATAGTGGCCCAGCCCAGCTGAGTTCGCGCTTGATTTTAGGTGTTTGACGGTCTTCAGATGAACGGCAATACCACCACGGTAAGAGTGCATTCCACCAGCCATATCCAGAATAATCCCCCTCCACGCATACAGCGTTCCCGCTTCGGCCTGCTCGTGGAGCGCATAACCCATGCTCTTTTCAGCTCCAGACAATCCCACATAGCCGGGCGCCAGCTTCTGTACTACGCCGGCCAGGGAAATGCCGGCATGGTGCGTTCCCTTCTCGGCATCGGGCGCTCCTTCGCCAAGCCGGCATACATGGAGGCGCGCGACAAATGGAAACAGACCCCGCTCATGCGCGCCTGCGCTTCCAGGCACGATTGCAGCGAAGCGATTGAAGTCCTGCTTGGGCAGGGCGCGGACGTGAACTCAAAAGACAAGAAAGGCAGGACTCCGCTCATGCTGGTGCTCGGAGAGGGAAAAGACCAGTTGGTCCAGGCCATGATAAAACTGGATGCGAACGTGAACGCGCGCGACAAAAACCGCGATACTCCGCTCGTGCATGCAGCCCAGGATGCAGACGCCCGGGTGGTAAAAACCCTTCTCGAAGCCGGTGCGAAGCCTAATGCAAGGAACAAATCCAGGCAGACCGCGCTCATGTGGGCCTCCTTCTTCGGGTGCGAGGAAACCGTGAAAGCACTTCTGGAAAAGAAATGGAAAACCGACCTGGACATTCGGGATTCGGAAGGCCAGACCGCGCTTTTTTGGGCAGTGGAATCAGAAAATCCGGGAATCGTGAAACTGCTTCTCGGGCACCGTGCGAATCCGCGACTGAAAGACAAGAAACGCCGCACCGCGCTGGACATCGCTAAATCCAAATCAGAGCCGAACGAAGAAATAATCCGCCTGCTCGAAGAAAACAGTAAAATCCCCCCAGTGCGCGCTGCCTGAACATGGATTCTGGACGGAAATTCCGCTCACACCCTAATGCGAAAATTCCTTATTGCTGCAAAAGCGCCGGCTTTCTCAAGCTCCGAATCCTCCAGCTTTTCGGAATGCACGAAAATCCTCTTCCTGCTCCTGGCCAATCTTGCAACCATCTCCAAATTCTCTGTTTCCACGTAATAGTCCTGCACGAATTCATCAGTTTCCTTTCCGTCTGTTTTTCCGGCCAGCAGCCTGCTTCCCTCGAATTCCTCCAGCCTCTTTCCGAACGGCAGCTCCACTACGGCCCTCGCGCCGAATGCGAAAAGCTTTCTGAGCAATGCAGGCTCAGGAGCGCTTTCAATCTCCACATTGAACTTGTACATCATATGGTCGTACAAATCGAAATTGGTCATGTTCCCGTTTTTCGCGTTCAAGTCCAGCACATGGATGAGTTTTACGCTCTTGGGAATGCTTCCGAGCAGGTCCATCGGCCTTCCGAGCCGCCTCCTCACCCCCTCTTCCTCGGAGAAAGCGGTCTTGTCCCTTATTATGAGCCTTATTCCAGCTATCATTCTTTCACCTTCAGGGACGAAAGGACCGGCTGCATCAGGAAGGGCATGAGGAACGCGGTCAGGAAGGCCATGGAAGCGATTATGGTGTACTGCTCTGCGTCCAGAACCCCTTTGGTGAGCCCTATCAGCCCGACTATGAGCGCAACTTCGCCCCGCGGGGCCATCCCTATGCCCACTACTGCGCTTTCCCTGGGCCCGAGCTTAATCAGCAGCGAGCCCAAGCCGCATCCGGCCACCTTGCTGATTATCGCAAGCGCGGTAATAATCAATATCGGGACCAGGAAATTCCATATCGCCTGCACATCCACGAGCATTCCGAGCGAGATGAAGAATATGGGGGCAAACACCAGTTCCAGCACTTCTGTTTTTTCCTCTATCCGGGCAAGGTGCCTGCTGCCGTTGAGCAGTATGCCCGCGAGGAAAGCGCCCACTATGCTCGAAAGCCCGATATATTCGGCCAGATAAGAGTATACGAAAGCGAACGAGAGCACCACGAGCAGGCCTTTGTAGTCCATCTCGTTTCTGTCTATGAACTCCCTTACGAAATACGCTCCTGCCAGCACGCCCCCTACGAGAAAGACCGCAGTGTTCATCAATATCGGGACCATCGCCCCGAACTCCGTGCTTCCGGACGAGAGCACTGAAACAAATGAAAGCACGAGCAATCCCAAAATATCGTCTATTATCGCGGCTCCCAGGATGACCTCTGCGAAGCGGGTTTTTATCAGCCCGAAGTCCCTGAGCAGCGCCACAGTGATGCCCACGCTTGTGGCAGTGAATGCCGCGCCCAGGAAGAGCGCGTAAACAGTCCCGCCCCCGAAAAAGACCGCGTACCCGTATCCTGCAATGAACGGAACCACGACTCCCAGGAGGGCGACAAGCGCGTTCTCAAGATTGAATATCCTGCCGAACTTCACGTGGAGCCCGACCCTCAAAAGTATGAATATCGCCCCGAGCTGGCCGAAAATCTGTATTAGTTTCTCATCACTTATGAAGTTCGGCGCTTCCTGGGGAAGGACAGGAACGGCTCCGGAGAGCGCGGGCCAGAGCACCCCCAGGAAGCTCGGGCTTATCAGCACCCCTATGATCAGCAGAAGGACCACCGAGGGCTGCTTGAGATACACAACAGCGACCTCGGCCATCATCGCGAGCAGGAGCAGAAAGCTTATCTCGAAAAAGAGGTGCTTCTCTTCATCGACCTGGCCGAAAATGCTGGAGCGCATGACGGATACGAACAGCAGCGCGAACAGCACGGTTATCGCTATGGGCACTATCGGATAAATGCGCTTCCCTATCTTCCCGGCATGTTCGGCTCCTGCAACCAGGATGCTGTCCGGAGCCCTGTATTCGCTCAATCCAGCACCTTCTCCATGGCTTTCCCAACATCCATCATTTCCTCAGCGCCGCTTTCCATGTCCCTCAAGGTTATTTTTTTCGCCTGCTTCTCCTTCTCGCCAACGACCGCAACGTATTTTATCCCGAGCGAATTCGCATAGTCAAACTGCTTTCCAAGCGCGCGCTCGTTCAAATCCGTTTCCGTCTCCACACCAGCTTTCCTGAACATTTGAGCCACTTCTTCCGCGTACCCGCAGCAGCCCTTCACGGAAGCGACAAAAATCCTGGTGTACGTTTTCCCATTCTTTTCCCCGGCCTTGTCCTTCAACAAGTAGAGCAACCTCTCTATCCCCAGGCTTATCCCTGTGGCGCAATCCCCTTGCCCGTACAATCCCAGCAGGTTGTCGTATCTTCCGCCCCCCCCGACGCTCCCTATGTCGTCGCTTAATTTTACCTCGAATACCGGGCCGGTGTAATATCCGAGCCCGCGCACAAGGAAGAAATCCACTTTCACTTCAAGCCCGGGACAGTTCTCAACTATTTCGCGCAGTTCCTTCGCCCCTTCCGGGCTTATTTCCCCTGCTTTCCCCAGCTTCTCCTCGTTGCTCCCTTCAATTGCAAGCACGCTGAAAAGCCCATCGCAATTCTTTTTCCCAAGAATCCCGCCCAAATCCGCCCTCACCCTCTCAATCCCAATCTTGTCCATCTTGTCCAGGAGCCTGAACACGGTTTCCTTCTCGTCTGCAAAACCCAGCTTGGCGGCCAGCGCGTCCAGTATCTTCCTGTTGTTCAGCAGAAAAAGCGGCTTCTTGAATCCCAGCGCCATGAGCGCGTCGTTCGCCACTTTTATCAATTCGGCTTCCGAGCGCATGCTTTTCGACCCGACTACGTCAACATCCGCCTGCCAGAACTCGCGCATCCTTCCCTTCTGCGGCTCCTCCTTCCTCCACACTTTGGAGATGCAATACCTCTTGAAAGGCTTGGGGAGAGCATTGTTCGCAGCCACGCGCGCTAGCGGAACTGTCAAATCGAACCGCAACCCGGCCTCCTCGCCCTCGAGCTTGAATATCTGCCCTGCAATCTCGTCCCCGCTCTTCGCCTTTAGCGTGCTCATGTACTCTATCGCAGGGGTTTCGAGCGGCCTGTACCCGTAGAGCCTGAACACTTTGGTTATAGTGTCCACTACCATTTCCCTGAGCATCATCTCCTCGGGCAGGTAATCCCGCATCCCCTTGAGCGTAAGCTTTTCTGACATAATTCCAATTCCCGCAGCAGTATTTTTATATCATATCGAACACCAAAGGACAGCCTCGACAGCGCATGCAGCCCTCGGCAATCTCAGATACCTCCCTTCCGAATTTCCTGACAATCATTTCAGTAACTTCGGAAACAATCCCCACAACCTGTTCGACCGAAAATTCCACCGGCGCTCGGGTGATTTCAATGCCAGGAACCATCCTAAAGCTTTCGATGCTTGGTATTCCACCAACAGCCAGGATTGCATTTGCGCCTCTCACCACATCCTCTTTCCCCTCAAACCCCAGAAGGAGGACGCTGCTCACTTTTCCGGGGCCGAACGTTTTGGCGCCTTCTTCTATTGCCATAAGATAACTTTCTGCTGGAATCGTGCCTTTGAAAGGCATATACTTCAATCTTGCCTCCTGGTCGTACATCTCAATGTTGAATTGTGCGGCAGTTGCGCCATCATCTTTCATTCGTGCAATCAATTCTCGGGTATCTTCAGCAGATTTAGGGGGGCAAAGCTCCAAGCATATGGACGATATGCCGGCTGATCGTGCTTCCCTCACATACGGCGCGGTTTCAGCATATCCAAGGAGCCGGCTGCCTGGTTCTCCTGCA
>Ga0265297_10008560_pt1 | contig 13581 bp, 14 predicted proteins | sample Munlanlwell13791_FD_192502 | JGI IMG/M metagenome (GOLD analysis project Ga0265297, IMG submission 192502) | Leachate microbial communities from a municipal landfill in Southern Ontario, Canada - Leachate well 137-91 | ecosystem: Engineered > Solid waste > Landfill > Unclassified | place... | reverse complement strand
ACCACAGCTGCTTATCGAGATTTACCTTGGCCCTGGCCAGGATGCCCGAGACTTCCCCTGAAACGGGGTCCTCTTCCACGCGGGCAAGCATCTCCATGGCCTCGAGAGCGCCGACCCAAAGCCCCCCGCACAGGAGGCTTGTCCCATAGAGCCCCCATGCGTCATAGGTATTGTCCGAACCGTTGTTATTTGGAAGGCTGTCGCCGTCCGTATCCTGCGATTTCATGTATTCATACGTCATCTTTACGGCCGGCCAGCAGTAATCGAGGAACTCCCTGTCGCGGGAAGCATGGTAATATCTCGCGACCTGCTGTATGAACTTCGCGTGCAGGTCTTTCCAGTGCAGCTTGTTCGTACCGTAGGTATCGAACCTGAAGAACGGGTCTTCCGTCGGCATGCCGAAATCATGCGGGGTCTGGTGCAGGCTGTCAAAATACATTATCCCGTCGGCAAAGCACCTTAATATGTCGCGCTCGATCTCGGGCCAGAATCTCAGGGTCAATACGGCGCAGTAGTGGCGGACGTCGAAGGTCTCGCAAAAAGGATAGCCCATCGATTCCATCACAAAGAACTTATGGTCGTCCTCATGAAGGCCCATGTATTCCCTGTCATGGCCCGACTTCAGTCCCGACTCATAAAAAGTCCCTCCGAACTGGGTATAATATAATTCGTTGAACGCCGCGGTCTTGAGCCACTCCGGGTACTTTTTGCTTTTGATCACGGGTTCCATCCACGCGTCAACCTGCTTCTCCCATTTTGGATAATCGGAAAGGGAGACCCTTGCAATATTAAACGACTGGGCCGAATCCCGCCCGAAGTATTCGGTATACTTCCTCCACCATTCGGTACCGGACTTACGGGGATCGCCGAATTTTACGACCGGGAAATCCCAGGCTATGACAACAGGCACTATCTTCGACTCACCAGGCTTAAGGGAGAAACTTACGTTCAACGCAGCTACGGAATGGGAATTATCCTTCTTCCAGTCCAGCTCATGATCGATCTTCAATCCGGGAGATCTTGCGGAGGCAATGCACCATTCGGAATTCTGGGTCTCGGGAATATTGTCCGGATGGTCGGCCTTCATGACAACGGCGGTGATGCCGTCCTCCTGCCTGAGACGGTTCACAAATCCCTTCCTGGGCAGGGAACCGCCGAATGGGGGATGCTGCCAGGTAAGGATAACGGATGCTTCCGCCCTGCTGCCGGTAGGATTGGAGACCTTGAACTGCCATACGGCCGCAGGATAAGAGGTTTCCCTGTAATTATGCGCTATTACCGGCGAGAAGAACTTCTGCGAGACATCGAGCTCGAAGCAGTCATATGTAACCCATCCTTTGGGCTGAAGGGCATGATACACTGCATCGCCCTTTTTGAGTTTCTCCCATTTGGATTTCAGGTAAGGGCTGGTCGACAGGGTCTTTATCCTTTCGCAGCCGCCGCCGATCTTTTCGCGTATATGGAACGCTGCCTGGTCCAGCCACACTTGATCATAAGAGCCGCATTTCAACGCCCACGGGCCGAAAGAACCGGATATCGAATACATGAACGAGCCAGCGCCAAACCCTCCCAGGGCGATCCCCCTGTCCGGGCTTGTGCTGGCGCAATCGGCGGGCACATCCCCGAGAGGCCTCTTCCAGGCGCAAACGGGTATCTCGAAATGGTCCCTTTTCCTGCCCATCTATTCTATGGCTTCTTCCTTTACCACCTTTATCTCGACGGGCCCCTTATATATGCCCCCTACCCTGGCAGAATCGTAGACCCTTACCGCTATATAGTTATCCGACTTGAAGTTTATCGTATTGATGGGAAGTACATATTCCCTGGGCTTCTCCCAGACCGACTGGTGTTTCGGCGGGAACAGTCCGCTCTGGCCGATCAGGTTCTTATTGAAGAACGTCATGTCGCAATCATCTATGCCGCCGAATCTGAGCACTATCTTGGCGCCTTTTTCGCTCCAAATGTCCTTCTTTCCTTTTGGCAGTTTGAAACTGTACCAATACCAGGCATAACCGTCGTAATTGTCAAAACCCTGCGTCTCCCACCCGGCAGGCACCGAGACCTGTTTCCATCCCCTGGTAGCCGAAGTCATCTTGGCCCACTTGAAATCATCACCCGTCCTGAAGTACCACTTGCCGGAAAGGTCGACCGTATCGAGGACCTTCTTGGGTTTTGTAAATCCGCATATCTTCATGGCAGCCCTTATGTTCCCGTTCTTCATGAAGGTCTTCCAGATAAAGCCGGTCCTGTAGTTCTCTATCATCTCGACGATCGGGCCCTGGTCTATACCTATGTACTTGTTGGAGACCCAGTCCCTGTCCCAGTTGAACGCGTCGACGAAACCGTACCTTCCCCAGATCCTGTCCTTGTGGTTCGAGTACATGTATTTCGCCGCGTTTATAGATAACTCGGGAGTGAATGTTATCGAAGATATCGCAGCGGTCGGGGCTATGGTACCGTCATTATCGCCGTTGGGTGCACCGTAAGCCCTGTAACCGTCGGGGCCGTCGCATGCGGTCAGACCCCAGCAGTCGGGCCCATAGGTCTTGCTGCGGTTCATGTTATCTATGCACCACTGCCTGTCAGCCAGCGTGGCCTGGACGGAATTCTTGAAGTAATCCATGTACGCGTCCTCTTTGTCCTTGAAATCCACATAGCAATGGGAGTACTGGTGGGTAAAAAGCGCGGGAGGGCCCGAGAACCTGTAATCCTTATAGGTATTCATGCCCCTGCTGAACGAACTCCATGAATCGGGAGACATCGGATGGGTAGTCGAGCCTATGCCCATGAAATACAGGACAAGATGTTCCGAAGTGTAACCCGACCACCTATACGGCAGGAAACCCTTGTCAGGGAACCATCCCATACTCGGGGTAGTCCCGTTATCCATCATCCACGCCCAATCTACCCTGTCGTAGAGTTCCTTACAAATCTTCTCTATCTCGGTACCCTTGAAATACTCTCCGGTGAACACCACTCCGGCCATCAAAAGCGCGGTATCTATGGACGAAAGTTCGCAATCTCCCCAGCGCTGTCCCGTATTCATATCGAGGAAGTGATAATAGAAACCGTGGACGCATTCAGCCTTGTCCCTGAAGAATTTAAGTGTCGTGGTTATCCTCTCTTCTACTTTGTCCTTGGCCAGCCAACCGCGCTCTACCGCAACGCATAACGCAGGCAAACCGAAACCTACGGATGCAATGCTGGCCATCGGGGCATCATCTTCCATGAAAGCCGAACAGTTATCTTTTATAAGTCCGTTCTCGGGATTGGCCTCATCCCAGAAGAACATGCACGCCGAATGCTCTATAAGGTCCAGGAATTGATCATCGGTCATCGTGGAGAGTTCTGGGGATTCCCACTTCAGCACAGGCTGCTTCTCCACCCCACTCCTCTCGCCGCCGAAGGCGAGGCTGTCGATATACACGGTCCCTTTCGAGGGCTGTCCGTAATCATTGCGGAACGTTATGGAAAAATTATCCATATTGAACCAGTTCTTTACGGACGTGAAATCGGACAACGGTATAGTCACTTCCTGCCATTCGGTAGTCACTCCGGAGGGCAAGTAATTCTTTATGTCGAACTTATCCTCGAAATACGAACTGTCCTTAAGACCTACGGTAAATATCTCCCCGCCGTTTCCGCCCTTGACCCAAAAACTCACATCACCCAGCTTGCTGAGGTCCCTGCCGATAAGACCGAACCAGAAACCCGCTTCCTGCCCCTGCCCGTTAACGTCATATTCCACTTGCACTGCCTGGACGCCTTCGACACGAGCGCCCTGGGAAATATATGCATGTTTTGCCGTGCCGCCGTTATTGCTCCAGGTCCCCTGCATGGCCCTCGGCAAAAGAAGATTATTCCCGGCCGCCTCCTGGGCAAGGCCCTGGTTCATCAGGGATGCCGATATCAAAGAAAACACCAGACCCCACGCCCATTTCCTAATCACCATGTGCTCCTCCTATTTTCTCCCCCACATGTATGACAGTGTAAACAGCAGCCCGAAAGAAAAATGCACGATAACGGTCAACGCATTGGCAGGCAGCAGCTCTTTTATCTTCCCGTAATTAGACCTGGCCGTAACGGCTGCCGTAACGGCCATAGGCAGGGTCAGCAGGATTATAAGAGAAGCTGCGGGAAATACCCCCGCAGCTGCGCCGGCTACCAGAACGGCATAGGCCGACATTATAAGCCATGCGTATATGTTCGAAGCCCTGTACTTCCCTATCGAGACAACCGTATTCCTCTTGCCGGTCGCTTTGTCCGCTTCATAATCCGGGAATTCGTTTATAAAGAGCACCAATGCTATAAGTATCCCTACCGGCAGGGAAGCAAAAAAAGGCTCCCACGACAATTTACCTGTCTGGACATAATATGAACCGAGTACCATCAGCGGGCCGAAACCTATTCCCGTAGCTGCCTCGCCCATTTTAGTATACCCTATCTTCAGCGGTGATGCGGTATAAAAAAAAGCAAGGAATATCCCTATGCCTCCGAACAGGAAAAGCAGGTAACCTTTCGTGGCATATACCAGGTATAATCCTATGGCTGCCGTAAGAAAAAAACAGGTGATACCTGCCGTAAGCACTTGCGCGGGCTTAAGGACCCCGTTAGGAAGCAATCTGCTCCCGCCGCTGAAAGGCGTAGGGGTTTTGTTAATTACGTCATCCCCGCTCAAAAAATCATAATAGTCGTTGGTGAGGTTCAGGCCGGCCTGTGAAAGCACGGCACCTGCCATGGTCAGGTAGAAATTCGCCCAACTCACGGAGCCCGTGCGGTCCCACGCTATGGCTGCGCCAAGCGCAACCGGTATAACTGCCGCCGTAAAGAACTGGGGACGCGGCGCCGCTAACCATACAAGCATCTTCTTCATGTCTTTTAACGCCTTGCCGTTGAATAAATTCCGGCCGCGCCGAAAGCAAGCGGCTCATACCTGCATTCCGAAAACCCGGCGCCGGCCAATTTCGCTTTTACCTCATCCGGGCCGTAAAAATCCAGTATCGACCGCGCTAAATAACGGAACGGGGATATCTTTCCGTACAACGTGAGACCTATGGCAGGAATGACGGCCCTGAGATATACCCCGTAAAGGAACTTCGCCAGCGGATTGACCGGCCTTGTAAGGTCCAGCGCGATCAGGGTCCCGCCGTCCCTGAGGACCCTGTAGCATTCGGAAAAGACCCCGTCAAGTTCATCTGACAGGTTCCGTAAAGCAAACCCGCATACAATAATATCAAATGTCGCATCGGGATACGGCATTTTACAGGCTTCCCCGCAAGTCCAGTTTATGGCCCGGCCCGCGCCCTGAATCAGCGCCTTCCTTTTGCCTTCTTCCAGCATCTCAGGGCAAAAATCCAGCGCTTCTATCCTGCAACCTTTATGCTTCCTGGCTATCTCCAGGCAAAGGTCGCCTGTGCCCGCGCAAAGATCGAGTACCCTCGAGCCGTCCCTGACCATGCCGGATACTTTTCCCCTCCAGCCGCGGTCCATCCCGAGACTCGCCAACATGTTGAAAAGGTCATACCTGCGCGCGAGGAAACTGAACATACCGCATATGTCGGCCTGGGAACCCGTCGGCATATCAGATTTTTGCCTCGTATAACGCAAAGATGAACAACAAGTCGGAAAGCCTGTTCAGGTAAGCCAGCGTACAGGAGGGTATCTTCGTCTTACCGCTTAATCCCACTGTTGCGCATTCGGCGCGCCGGGCTATGGCCCTTGAAACATGCAACAGCGCCGAACTCTCGTTCTCCCCCGGGATCACGAAACCCGAGGGCATCCCCGACTTCTTTTCTATCTCATCGCCGAACTGTTCAAGCATCCTGATATCGTTTTCCGTTATCGCAGGCGATTTGCAGCGGCTTCCCGCCGATATCGAACTGTTTATCTTCATCAGGTCCTTCTGGATAAGGCCTATCTTCGCCTTTATCGCGGCGTCGGAGGCCTTTATCTTTGCCAAACCCAGGAAAGATACCAGCTCATCAAGGGAACCCTGGGTTATTATCCTGGGGTCGCACTTGCTGACCTGCCTGCCGCCGCAAAGCCTGGTCGCGCCCTTATCGCCTTTTTTCGTGGTTATCTTCACTATTTGATCCGGTATTTAGCTATTACGTTAGTCCTTATGCCTCCGCGCGCGCTGAATTCGCCGGTCACTATACACCACTTCGGTTTACATGCGTCGATGACATCCTTGAGTATCTTATTGACCACATTTTCATAGAATATACCCATATTGCGGTAGCCTATTATGTAATATTTGAGGGATTTCAGCTCGATGCACGACTTGTCCGGCATATACCTTATCTTTATCGTACCGAAATCCGGAAGGCCCGTCTTGGGGCATACAGAGGTATATTCGGGTATCTCGATATCGACTTCATAACCTTTATGTTTGTTGGGGAACACTTCTATCTTGAAGTTGTCTTTCATCGGTACCTCCTAAGGTTTGCCGTCAACCGGCCAGAAAGAAACCGGCTATCCTGAAATATATAAGCAAAGTGATTATATCGCACGTCGCCAGGACGATAGGTCCGGACGAGAGGGCCGGGTCAAAACCCAGAAGGCGGAATATAAAAGGCAGGAATGAGCCGACAACGCCAGAAAGGATTATTGATGCGGACATCGAAAAAGCGAGCGCCGCGCCGAGGCTCGAACTCTCCTGCCATAAAGTAGCTACGCCCCCGACGAACACACCGCAGATCAACCCTACGACAATGCCCACGAGTATCTCCTTCTGTAGCAGCCATCTTACGTCCTTGAATGACGCGCGGCCGAGGGCCATGTTCCTGACCACTATAGTGGCTGACTGCGTACCCGTGCTTTCCGCAAGACCGAGGACTATAGGTATAAAAAGGGCCAGGGCGATCGCGGATTTCAATTCATGCTGGAACCATCCCGTAATAAAAGCGCATATAAGCCCGCTAAAGATACTTACGGTCAACCATGGTAACCTGAGCCTGACTATCCGCCGTACAGATCGCGAAGTTATTTCATCGACGCCGGTACCGACGATCTTGGCTATATCGTCTTCCGCCTCGAGTTCGGCTATATCGACCATCTCGTCTGCCGTAATTATCCCGACGAGCTTGTGTTCGTTATTTACCACGGGCAACGCCAGGAACCTGTGCTTGATGAAATACCTTACCGCCTCTTCCTGATCCATTGCGGCGTTGACCTTAATGACGTTCCTGAGCATTATATCGTTTACTTTTACGGTAGGGGCATGGCTGAGCAGGTCCCTCATCTGCAACACCCCCACAAGATGCCCGGACGTATCTACAACGTATATATATGAAGGTTTGGAGACCTTTTCCAGTGAAGCGGTGCGGAAATGCTTTATAGTCTCATCTATGGTGAAATGTTCCGGGACGGACAGGAATTCGTTTTTCATTATCGCGCCGACTGTCTCGCCCTTTATCCTTTTCCTGTTCATGGCCCACCTTTTTTTCGGCTATTATTATAAAACAAATAGCCCTCTGATTCAATCATCAAAGGGCTATTTATAAACTTAGATCCGGAATAAGGTTACCTCTTATTCAACCCTGCCTGGTAACCTGCCTGGTAACCGGCCTCGTATCCTTTATTATATCCCCTCTCAAAACCGTTCGAGTCGCCGGCCGAAGAAGACGGCTGCGCCGGGGCCTGCTGGGGAGCACTGTTCTCGCCGGGTATAAGGGCATCGGCTATGGCATTCGCCGCTATACCGGTGCCCGCGCCTATAAGGGCGCCTTTACCGGCTTTACCGCCCGAAGCGCCTGATGCGGCCGCGCCCGTGGCTGCGCCTATAAGGCCTGTCCTCAAAAGCCCGCTGGCATCACCCGCGGAAACGGGCGCCGCGAAAAACAGCGTAAGGGAGACCAGCAATGCTAATATTATTAATATGCGCATCTCGACCCTCCTTGTTGGTTAAATTATATCACAGAAATAACGCTTGTCTATAATAAATTATCCCAGTTTCCCGGTAAGCAGCCTGTAATTCTCCGCGGGGTCCCCTTTGCCGTATACACCGCTGCCAACACATGCCAGGTCTACTCCCGCTTCCTTTATCATAAGGATATTATCGGACTTCAGACCGCCGTCCATAGCTACTGCCGGCCTGCCCGGCCTGCCTATAAGTGCGCGGGCCTTATCGCATACATCGGGTATGAATTTGCTTCCGTAGAAACCGGGGTTCACCGAAAGGAACAGCAGTACGTCGATATCATTAAAATATCGCTCCACTTCCGAGACGGGCGTCTCCGGATTTATCGCTATACCGGCCTGCATCCCCAGTGCCCTTATGTTCTTTATCGCCGATGCGGGGTCTTCCTTGGACTCGTAATGGAAGACTATCCTGCTCGCCCCGGCCCTCTTGAAAGGTTCGGCATAGGCTGAAGGGTCCACGACCATTAAATGTATCTCCAGCTCAAGGTTGGTTTTTACCCTCGACAGGTCAGCCGCCGATACGCTCTTGGAAGGCACGAAAATGCCGTCCATAATATCGATCTGCACCAGATCGCAAAAACATTCCGCCTGACGGACCATCTTCTCCAGTTCTTCCGGTTTATCGGTCAATACCGCTGGTACTATCTTCATGATGCGGCTCCTTTGTTGATATACCCTAACAGGAATTCGGATAGGTTATTCGACGCTTTTCTGGATGCCTCTCTGAAACGTATAAGTCTCGACGGGGATAGCAGCCAGAGTAACGACCGCGGAAGGTCATCCAGCAAAGTGTCGCTCACGGCTTTGACGGCGAGGAACTGAACTCCCGCAGCCACAGCCGCCTCCGCTACTCCGGAGGATTCCATGTCAACGACTATCGACCCCTCTCTGCGGAAGACCTCGGTTTTCTCCTCGCAAGTGAATATGGGTTTCGGCGAGCAATAAAGTTTCCTGTCCCTGAGATCGGATACTATTATGTCTCCTATGCCAAGGTCTTTAACAAGGGCGCCGCAAAAACCCGCAGAAATCACTATATCCGGGTTATATTCCTTGATAACTTTTTCGGTCATACGTTTAGCGCTATCCGTTCCCATCCCGCTGCGGGCGACTATGACCCCGCCGTCTTTGGCCGCGAAGACCGGGGCAAGGGAAGCTGCAAGGCCGGTACCAAGCCTCTTGGCAAAAGGCCTAAGTTCCCAATAAAGCGCAAATATGACCGCTGTCTTCCTCATGCCTTCCTGGGGGTCTTGAGCTTCTTCCTAACTTCTTCAATAAGGATATCCGGTGTGGAAGCCCCGCCGATTATTCCTACGGACTTGGCATTCCTGTACTTCCGGGGGTCCAGGTCCTTGGCGCCTTCTATCTGTATGGTATTCCCGTTATATTTTAAGCAGAGTTTCTTGAGCTTTATCGTGTTGGAGCTATGGTGGCTGCCTACAACTATCATAAGGTCCGCCTTCTTGGCAAGCCTGACCGCATCTTCCTGCCTTTTGCGTATATCTGCGCAGATGGTATTGACGATCTTTATCTCATGGGCTACCTTCATAACTTCAGCCACAACATCCCTGCACAACTCTATCGAATGTGTGGTCTGGAATATCATGCCGACCCTGCTCTTGAGCTTCGCCGGGTCCACTTCCCTGTAGTTGGCAACCACCAGGGCATCGTTCTTAAGATGGCCGAGTATTCCCTTGATCTCGGCATGCGAACTGTCGCCGACTATCAGCACCTGGTAACCTTCCTCTTCCAGTTTCTTCGCAGAGACCTGCGCCTGCCTGACGATCGGGCAGGTAGCATCGACTATCTCTATCTTCTTCTCCTCGACCCTGGCCCTTTCGTCCGGGGATATCCCGTGGGCCCTTATTATAAGAGTTCCGCCTTTTATCTGGCCTATGCTCTTTATCTCGGTAAGACCTTTTTCGGAAAGCTTTTTAGTTATCACGTCATTATGGACCAATTCGCCGTTTATATAAGCCTGCGGCCTGCTTCGCAGCGTATCCTCGGTCAACTTGACGGCACGGTTAACGCCGAAACAGCATCCTATCTTCTTCGGGGTCAATATCTTCATTTAGTCCTCCGTTTTGCATATCCTTTGGAATAGAACCATTCTACGGCTCTCTTGAAAGCGTCTTCTATATTGCTCTGCGGCAAACCCAGCTCCCTTACCGCCTTGGAAGAATCAAAGGCAAAGGGTTTTCCGGCCAGCCTCAACCCTTCCCACGGCACAGGCGGCTCGCTGTGCGTTATGTTCTCCGAGATCTTTGCACACAAAAACCCTATCGGCAGAAGCGGTAAAACCGGAAGCCTGAACTTAGGTGCCGGTATACCCGTCAACCGGTTCAATATCGAAAAAACTTCCTCGAGACTAAGGTTATGCGCGCCCAATATATAACGCTCACCCGTCCTCCCGGAAACCTCCGCCGCAAGGTGTCCGGCAGCAACATCGTCAACGTCAATGTAATTTATAACGGTACCGATATATGCCGGGAGTTTCCCGTTCAGGAAATCGACTATCATCTTCCCGGGAGGTGTGGGTTTATAATCACCGTCCCCTATAGGGGTAGTCGGGCTTACTATCGTAACCGGGAGCCCCTTCTTTGAGTAATCAAGCGCTTCCCTGTACGCCAAAAACTTGGAACGTGTATAATGCCCCGGCATTCCGTCTATCCCGGGAGCCGGGCTCTCCTCGTTGCACGGGCTGTCCTTTGAACCTCCGCCCATTATAGCGGCAGTATTCGTATATACCACTTTCCCGATCCCCTCCTCCAGGCAGGCCTGAAAGACATTCTTGGAACCCTTCCAGTTTATATCGTATACCGCAGCAGGGTCAGGATACCACAAATGGGCATATGCGGCGGTGTGGTAAACCGTTTTAGACGCCCCTATCGCTCTTTTTACGGAATCATAATCACGTACATCGCCGTAGACCAGCTCCACGTCACGGCGGATGCCGCCTTCCACCAGGTTCATGAGGTTTGTGTCCTTGCGGACAAAACAACGGACTTTTTCTCCTCTCTTTAAAAGCAGGCGGACTATCCTGGAACCGACAAAGCCGTTAGCTCCGGTAATAAGTATCATTTTGGGGTTTTCCAGTATACGACCAAGCCGAAACCGGCCCAGGCTATTTCTCGTATACGCTTGATTATGCTCAAAGCGACACCGATCTCTCCGCCGATCCCGAGAGCGGCAAGCACCGCATATCCGGCCCCCTCCTGGACGCCAAGCGCGGCCGGAACGAAAAAGAATGCCGAATTAGCCGTCTTGAAGAAAACCTCTATCACAAGGGCCTTGGTCCAATCCACCTGGACACCCAGGAAATACAATATGAGATATACTTCTATGAGGCCCGCGAACCACCCGAGCAGGTGGAAAAGGAACGAAAGGAAGAACCGCGGCCTTTCCCTGGAATAGAAATCGTTTATTACCTTGTCGATCTCCTCAAGGCTCGCCTTCTTTCCTTCAAAAGCCTCGTTCAGTTTGAACTTACGGGCCATCTTAAGGCCCAGCATGAACAAACCCTTCTTTTGGAGAAAAAGAAAAATCACAAGAAGCGCAAGGACGCCCCCAAAAGTCCAAAGTATCCCGGTGGCAATGATCCCCTCGAACCTGAATATCTTTATGGCGATCACTATGCCGGTCAGGAGAAAGACTACCTTGCTAAGGAACAACGATGTCTTCGCTATCACAACGCTGGCAAGCCCGTCTACCAGCTCCACCCCGTCACGGCGCCTTAAGACCAGGGCTTTTACGGGTTCCCCGCCGATGTAAGCGGTCGGCGTAGTATAATTTATGGCCTCTCCTGCCTGCCTGGCCAGGAAAAACCGCCACAGGTTCGGAAGTCGGACCTCTTTACGGAACGCCCAGCGCCATCCGGTGGTGTCAAAATAATATATGACAAGGTATGCAAGGATCACCGCCAATATTCGCCAGTTAAGCGAGACCAGCTGTGAGAGTATAAGGGACGGTCCCGACTTGAATATTATCCAGACGAACAGCCCTGCGGCTAAAATCAGTACGAAACCTTTTAATGCCTTCATCTATGCGCGGCCGACAATGTATTTGAAATTCAAAATCAATAATATGACACAGAATATATTGGCCCCGAACGCCGCCAGCCATAACAGCAATTCCATCCTGCCTATTACCGCAAAGATTATGACCACCAGTGAAAAATCCCCTATTGAAAGCACGTCTATCAGATTATCAAGCGGGCCGATTTTCTTTTTCGAACCTTCAGGTGCTTTCGGCATCCCATGGACCGCTAATCCGTATTTTTTCACTTTTTGCAGGATGACAACAAAGAACGAAAGGAATATGCCGATCATCGCGGCTATTCCCGCTATGAATATAACCGGGTTCTCATGCTGGCGGTAGAGACCGAGCATTATCCCCCCGAAAGCGATCACGTGGACGACGTAATCGACAAGGGTATCGAGCCAGCTGCCGAAATGCGAAGAGAGCCCTTTGGCCCTGGCGACTTCCCCGTCGCAATTATCGAGCACATAGAATAGCTCAAAGAAAAGCGCTCCCAAAATAAAACTGGGCGTGTTACCCATGATGAACATCAGGAACGCGATAAGACCCGAAGCGCCGCTCATTATCGTGATCGAATTGGGGTGCAGGTTTGTTTTTACCAGCCAGGCGGAAAGCGGCTCGCTTAAGATCCGGTTAATGCTTTTCATGGTAGCCCTCCGGTTATTCAACGGTCCGTGTCAAGCATCTCTGCCTTTTTTATATCCTCGGAAAAATCTATTTCGGTCCAGTTAAGTCCTGTCACCTCTTCGGCGCCGGCATGTATCTTGCCGATAAAATCGTCGAGCGCCGTCTCGTAATCACATGTGCGGTCCAGGCATATCTTGTTTTCCAGGGATCTCAGCAATTCCGGGCCGCTTCCGGCCGATATCCTGCAAAAACCGACCCCTTCACCCGCTGCATCATGTCCGCGCGTTATCTTCCTGGCGATCTGCACGACCCGTCCGCCGAGAAGCGCCACTTTCATCTCCTCGCCGGTATCTTTGAAGTCCCTGTCGATAAGAAAGCAATCCGCATCCTTTGAATCCATCAGTCTCCTCAGGACTTCCTCCTCAAAGACGACATCCGCGTCCATCAGGAGGATATCCTGCCCGCCTATCTCTTCCCTTGCAGTCCATAACGATAATATACTGCCGAGTTTATAATCGGTATTTACCAGGTATTTGCACGAAACACCTTTATATCTGCTGCCCACCGCCCCGGAGATCATCTCTTTCTTATGCCCGACAACAAGGGTTATCTCCCCTATACCCGCGGCAACCAGGCGGTCCAGCATCCTCTCAAGTATGGTCTTACCTTTGATCTTTATGAGCGATTTCGGAATGCCATCCGTTAACGGCTTTAGCCTGTTGCCTATACCGGCGGCAAGGATGACGGCTTTCATTCCTTCATCAACCCCTTGGCTATATTTATTATCCTGTTGGCATCGGAGCGGCTTATTTGGCCCATGTTTGCGATCCTGAATATATTGCCTTTCAATTTCGACTGGCCGGCATATATGATGAACCCTTTCAATTTGAATGTCCTGTGGAGTTTTTCATAAGTTATCCCGCTCGGGACCAGGAAAGCCGTTATCGTATTTGAATGGTATTCCGGGTCTATCAGGTATTCGAAACCGGCAGTTTC
>Ga0265297_10008559_pt1 | contig 13583 bp, 9 predicted proteins | sample Munlanlwell13791_FD_192502 | JGI IMG/M metagenome (GOLD analysis project Ga0265297, IMG submission 192502) | Leachate microbial communities from a municipal landfill in Southern Ontario, Canada - Leachate well 137-91 | ecosystem: Engineered > Solid waste > Landfill > Unclassified | place... | reverse complement strand
ACCGCCAACTCCTCCGTCCTCCAGGCCGGAGAAGCCCACTGCAACATAACCGCCTACGACTCAATCGGCCAGTCAAACTCCACCCTCATAGCCTTCAACGTCTCGGACACGAAACCGCCAGTCTTCAGCAGGGTCAACACCACCCCCAACAGCAGCCGCGACATCGACCCCAACGTCACAATCACCATAGGCGCCAACCTCACCGAATACACCGAAGTCGACACGGTCATCCTCTACTACAACTCAACAAACAACTCAACCGTCACCGAGCTTCCCATGGAGCGCCTCTCCAACTCCTCAACATGGTTCTACTATGCAGCAAACCTCACCCCTGAGGAAGAGGGCAACTACACCTACTGGATATACGCGAACGACACAGTGGGCAACCAGAACACCAGCAGGAACTACAACCTGAGCGTGTTCTATGACTGGACCTGGACCCTCTCCCCAGCCACTTTCGGCCCTGTCGGCGCCCCGCCAAGCAGCACCGTAAGCCTCCTCAACCTCACCATAGCCGCGACAGGGGACTACAACATGTCCTTCAGCATCCGCTCAGACTATGGAACATCAGACGGAGGAAAAATATTCTACAACGGCACCGAGGAGGACCCATACGGCGAGCCCCCAACATACGAAGTTGAAAAAGGCGCCAACGTCACAATCCCCATAGAAGCCACCTCCAGGCTGACAAGCGGCGCCACCCCCATCACCTTCAACGTCTCCGCCCTCAACACTTCCGCAACCCCCCTCTCCAACACCACCAGCGGGGACATCGTCTCCTCCAACCAGTCGGTTTTCATATATGCTTACTTCTCCACCCCGCCGACAACCGTAATACAGGGCCAGACCGGGGTCTCAATCACAGCCAAGGTGATAAACTACGGGCTCAACCAGTCCGCCACAGGCACCCGCCTGGTCTTCACCCTGCCTTCCGGCTGGTCCACCATCGAGCAGACCAACGTGTCCGCAGGCACGCTTGCCCCAAGGGCGCCAGCGGTCTCCAAGTCCCTCAACCTGGTGTCCATCGCTTCGGCAGCCCCGACAGGCAACCAGACGGTGGGCATCTTTGCCTACTGCAACGAGAACTCCACCTACAACGTATCCACCACCATCAACGTAATCCCCAAGGACGTCCCCCCCGACCCGCCTGGCCCCTCCCCGAGCGGCGGCGGTGGCGGAGGCGGCCCCCCCTCCAACCAGACCTGGAACGCAACCAAGTCCAACAAGACTCTCGAAAAGCGCCTCACATTGGAGCAGCGCAGCCAGTTCTTCAACACGCTGGTGACATACGAACTGGTGCGCGGCAAGGACAAGGAGTTCGAGCTCACCATCTCAAACCCCCTGGACTACCCCCTTGAGAACGTGACCGTGAACGTTTCAGGCTACCTCCAGCAGTACATCAGGCTGGAGCCCCCCTACATCCCATCCATCCCTGCGCACAGCAACACCACCCTGAAGATATTCATAGAGGCGCCCAAGTACTTCACAGAGGGCTCATTCACCCTTTACTTCGACATCGCAGGCTCCTATTCCTACCAGACCGAGGACGCCCTTGTCACCACCAGGGTGCGCGAGCGGCGCACCGTGGACCTTTTCATCCTTGAGATGGGCCGCCCAGAGGCAAAGAAGCTGATAGACGAGGCGTATTCCCTCCGCCAGCAGCTGGAGGACGCCGGCGCCTACCAGGGCACTGTCATCAACTACTTCGAAGACGCGGTCCACTCATTCGAGTCCGACCGCTTCGGGGACCTCAAGCTTGACGTTGAGAAGATGCGCGAAATCAGGAGGGACGCCTTCGTGGCAAAGGGGCGCCTGGACTCTCTGAAGGACAGGCTGGACCGCGCAAAGGCCGAGGACTTCAAGCTCTCCCAGTCCATGCGCCTCTACACCCTTGCCGCATCCGCCTACGAGCGCGGCGACTATGTGAACGCCATGCTGCGCGTGGGCGAGGCGGAGCTCACATTCGAGCTTGAGACCCGCCAGGAGTTCTCCCTCACCGCCTTCCTCAACCGCTATGCCATGCACATAATCTCAGGCACCCTCCTCTTCATCTTCGTGAGCGGCATCCTCTTCGTGGACGTGCGCTTCTGGATGATGGACAACGAGATCTCCCAGCTTTCAAGGGAGGAGGAGATAGTGGTCAAGCTCATCCGCGAGTCCCAGGAGGACTACTTCGGCAAGGGCAAGCTCTCCACCGCAGAGTACACCGCGGCCATAACCCAGTACGACGCCAGGCTCAGCAAGATGGTGCACCGCAAGGTGCAGCTTGAGACCATGAAGAAGGACTACTTCAACTTCTCCGGCAGGGCCGCCAGGATGCGCGCCGAGAAGGCAAGATTGGAGGAGATGATGCGCGCCCTGCAGAAGACCTACCTTGAGGACGGCAAGCTTGAGACGCGCGCCTACGAGAACCGCATGAAGAGCTATGTCGGCCGCCTATCTGAGGTGGAGGAGGGGATAGCTGTCGAGGAGGCGCAGGAGCGCCTCAGGAAGGAGAAGGGCTTGTTCGGCTTAGGCATCAGCCTCCCGTCAGGGCAGAAGCCGCCGGTTCCGCCGATAAACGCAGCGTAGGGAAAGCCAAGAAACACCGCGCAAGCCAGCCGCCGATAAACACTGCGTGACTGGGACTTAGGGGATAGCCTGCCATAATCGTGCGATAGCCCGTAAAAAAATCCGATTTTTGCCAAGCAGCCCCTGTCCACATTGGCAGCCCTTTCCGTCCGCATCCTCCTCGCCATGGAATAAGACTTTTAAACAAATGCCTTCCATATAAGGGAGCTTCGGCCGAAACGGGGAGACCCGTACGAAAAATGGAAGCCTTCGGGCTTATTCTCGCTATTGGAGTGGAGCGCAATGCGCCCCACTGCTGGAAAACCCTTGCAGGGTTTTCTCAAGATTTCGGCCTCTTGGCGGATTGGTGCAAGAGATTGCGCTCTCCATATGCAAAGGAGGTTATAGAATGGCAAGGATGCACTCTAAAAAGAGGGGCAAGTCCGGCTCGAAACGCCCGGCAGTCAAATCGGTCCCGGAATGGACCGAATACGCCCCGCACGAGGTCGAGGACCTTGTGGTGAAGATGGGCAAGGAAGGGAAGGGCCCGACCGAAATCGGGATGATACTCCGCGACACCTACGGAATCGCATCGGTGCAGAACCTGTGCAACAAGTCGGTGAGCAATGTCCTTTTGGACGGCGGGGTCAAAATCGCCTATCCCGAGGACATGATAAACCTCATCAAGAGGGCGGTTAACATGCGCGAGCACCTCAAGACGAACCGCTCGGACAGGCACAACCGCACCAAGCTCATACACGTCGAGTCGAAGATAGCAAGGCTCGTCAAATACTATACGAAGACAGGAAGGCTGCCGGCTGACTGGAAGTACGACCCAGAGACCGCCGCGCTGTTGGTGAAGTGATCTTATGGCTGAAAAAAAGACCAAGGTCGTCGACAAGTGGAAGATGAAGAGCTGGTACACCATTGTCGCGCCCGAGATATTCGACTCCAAGGAAGTGGGGCAGCTCGTCTCGTCCGATGAGGCGAACCTCATGGACCGCCGGGTGAAGGTGGGCTTAGGCGAGCTTACCGGCAGCTTCTCGCAGTCGACCGCATACAGCGCGCTTTATTTCCGGGTGAAGGAGGTCCGCGGCAAGTCCGCGCACACCATCTTCATCGGGCACGAGCTTGCGCCGGGCTATGTCCGGACGCTTGCGCGCCGCCGCCGCTCGATAATGAACCAGGTGGATGACGTTGTCACCAAGGACGGCGTGCAGATTCGCATAAAGTCCATGTGCGTCTCGGGCCTGAGGGTAAGCGAGGCGGTTCGCGCTGACGTGAGGAAGGCGATTTCCGAAACCGTGCGCGCGATTGCAAAGAACACGGACTTCAACACGCTGGTCCAGGAGATGGTCTTCGGCAAGCTTTCCGCGAAGATTTTCAACTCGATAAAGAAAATCGGGCCCTTAAAGCGCGTGGAAATCCGCAAGAGCGAGGTAAAGGAGAACTTCGCACAGGAGCAGAAGGCATAAAAGTACGCCTTTTGCAGGTTTTTTCTTCCTTATTTTTTTGTTTTATCCGCCTAGCTTAGCTCCGGCTTCCACGGGCAGGCGCCTTTTTCCAGCCGCCCTTATCGCCGATTGGTTTTTATTCCTCCCCCCCGAAGCAAAATCGGGTGGGAATATGGACTGGAAGAAGGCCTCAATCGCAGCCTGCGCATACGCGGCAATCTCGCAAATCGTCTATTTCTTCGGGGCCACCTTCGACATGGGCTATTACACCGACCCTGCAAACGCGCAGATTTGGAGCAAGGTGATGATGCCGGACGCGGGCCCGCCCCCCATGGAGTTTTACCTGCTTTCGCTCATGCTGGGATTCGCAACCGGGCTTCTTTACGCGCTCGCGTTCACTTTCGTGCACAGGAGCATCAAGGCAAAAAACGCGCTTGAAACCGGGCTTCGTTTCGGTCTTTTCATATTCGCAATGGTGAGCGTGACCGGCTTTGTATCGATGTCGCTGCTTCTCGCAATACCTGCGGGCCTGCAGTTTTCCTGGCTGGTGCAGGGGCTGGTGACTTCGCTTGCATCCGGGCTGGTTTATGCAAAGGTAATGGGATAGGGTAATCAAATGGCAAAACAACCAGTTTTTTTCGGGGAGCTGACAAGCGTGCAAGCGGGCAAGCTGGCGCATGCGAAGAAAAAGCCCATCGTGATAGTGCCGATGGGCGCGCTTGAGGCGCACGGCGGGCATTTGCCCCTTTGGGCTGACACGATAGTGCCGCACAAGCTTGCGCAAAAGGCTGCGGAAAAGACAGGCGCGCTCGTGCTTCCGCCAATCCCATATGGCTTTTGCTACACTCTTCGCCCATGGCCCGGCACGATGAGCCTGAAATCAGGGACATTCGCCGCAATCATCCGCGACATCACCCGCGAGCTTGTGAGAAACGGCTTTGACCGGATACTTTTCCTAAACGGGCACGGCTCGAACGGCTCGATTGCAGGGCATGTCCTCAATGAACTCTCGGACGACCTTTCTTTCACCGCATGCATTGTCTCCTGGTGGGAGATGAAAGAGCTTGGCGACATGGTCGGGCACGCGGACGAGAACGAGGCGTCCCTTGTGATGTCGCTCACCGGCTGGAAAAAGATGAAATCCGCCCAGGAAAAATGCGGCGCCACATTCGGGAAGGTGATACCCATGCCAAAAGGCGTTTTTGCAAGCCGCGGCTACTGGGGCAAGGTCGGCGGCGAATCTGCCGCGCGCGGGGCGAAGATGGAAAAGGTTATCGTGGAAAAGCTGGTCAAGCTGATCAAGGCGGATTTAATATTGAAAGAATAGGTGGTTTTGATGATGCCAGGGATGGACCCGAAAAGCATGCAGAAAATGATGAAGCAGATGGGTATCAAGAGCGACGAGCTTGAGGCGACGAAAGTCACAATCGAGCTAAAAGATGGCGGCAGGATAACAATTCACGAGCCGCAAGTCATACAAATTGAGATGCAGGGCAGCAAATCCTTCCAGATAATGGGAAAGGTCACCGAGGAGCAGGATGCCGCCGAAGAGGACATAAAGATGGTGATGGAGGGCGCAGGCTGCGGGAAGGAGGAGGCGCAAAACGCGCTTCGCGACACGGGCGGGGATATCGCTGAAGCTATCCTGCGGCTTAAGGAAGAATAAAAGAGTCCGGTTCGTGGTCACTCACTATTAATCGGATGTGCGATTAGCTTCCCTTTAAGATCATCGCTCGCATGGGCATTGAATGTGCGGACCACATCATAAACGCGGTCGCGCCTTAGTGCCTCTTGAGGCGGCAAGCCCTCTACACTCGCCCATTTCAAAAGAAGCGCGCCCATGTATGCCCCGTTATCGTATTCCGAGGATATAAATTTCGTCTGGTATCTGAGAGTTTCAACCAGCCTTCCTATGCTGAGCTGATCCCACTTGAATCTTTCCGTGCAATTCAGGCTATTCCGGATGCTGATAAGCGTGCCTGCTTCATCCGGAGTCAGTTTTAGTTTGAACATCGCATGCGCAAGCTCGCTAAGCTCCTTTTTGTTTGCGATTATGCCATCATCCATATCGGTTGGCGTGGCGGTAACATAAGCAGCTATCGCCTTTTCTTTCGAATTTATCTTCGCATTATGGATAAGCTGCCTTGCGCCTATCCCAAGCGCCACGAGCAGCACGAATGGGAGATATGGCGCCACCTTTTTGATCGGCGACGGATCTCGGTTCCTATATTCCTCCATTTCGTTATACGGCGTGATGAACTTTTTCATCCTAGCAAATAATCCTGGATGCGCCTTCCAGTAATTATGGCTGTCAACCATCCTCTGGTGCTTTTTCAGATCCATATAACCTTTGGTCATATCCTATCACCTATTCTAATCCAATAATCATCAATTACTGTTGCCATATATGCACTATTGTGTTTAAATACCTATCGTTAAGCCGGATACGGCGCCAATTTCATGCGCATTTCCAGGGCATTTTGCTGCATTCATGCCTCTCTTTCCAGTATTTCGGCGCTTATATAAACCTTAGCTGAAAATAGAGCGTGCTCCTCACGGGGCGTGGGAGGTGGAATGGAGCCTTCGGGTGTACCATTCCCCTCTAATATTCCTCAACTCGCCACCTCCTTCTATCCAGATGGTTGGCATGGCAACTCTTCGCGAAACAGCAAAAAACGCGCCCCATTTGCCCGGGGTTTACACTTTCAGGTCAGCCGACGGCACGCCCCTTTACATAGGCAAGGCAAAAGACCTCCACTCGCGCCTCTCAAGCTACTTCTCATCTGACGCGCCAGACAAGACGCGCCTCATGATTTCAAAATCACATTCGCTTGAATGGGTAGTCACGGATAACGAGGCGGAGGCGCTACTCCTTGAGAACGGCATGATAAAGCGCCACTACCCGAAATACAACATCGACCTCAAGGACAGCGAGAAATTCACCTATATCCTGATTACGGATGAGGAATTCCCGCGAATGGTTCTCGTCCGCAAGGGCAGGGGCGGCAAAATCCCGTCTGGCGGCAAGGCATACGGCCCGTTCACGGCAGGCTCGGCATACTCGCTTGTCGCATCAACCTTGCGCAAGATATTCAAAATCAGGACCTGCAAGGCGAAGCAAGGCAAGCCCTGCCTCCAATACCACCTCGGCTTTTGCACCGGCGTCTGCGCAGGGCTGATTTCCAGGGAGGAATACCTGCGGCAGGTGGAAAAGCTGAAGATGGCGCTTTCAGGCGGAAAAAAACTAGAGGAATTAATCTATAGCATGGAAAGTGAAATGAAAAAGGCTTCATCGGAAAAGCGCTTCGAGCGCGCAATCGAGCTCCGCAATTCCATCCGCTCCCTCTCTTCCCTTCTTGAGCGGCAGAAATTCGAGTCCGCAGGGGAGGGGAATGAGGATTTCATCTGCCTTGCGGAGCACGAAGGCAGGGCGCATATCCAGCTTTTCAGGCAGATTGGCGGCGTCATCCGCGACAGGCGAAAATACGATTTCGAGCCTGTTTTCGGCGATGAGCCCCTAGCGCAATTCCTCCCGCGTTTCTACGGGGCTGGCGGCATCCCGCGAAGGATTTATGTTTCAGGCGAGCCATCCTCAAAAGCCGCGCTTGAGGGATACCTTTCCGCCATACGCAAAGGGACTGTGAGCATAATCGTGCCGGAAAAAGGCGACAAGAAAAAGCTCATCTGCCTTCTCCGCAAGAACATATTGCTGGAAATCGGAGGGCGTGCGGATCCTGCGATAGTCGAGCTTCAGCACGAGCTTTCGCTTCCGGTACTCCCGCGCGTGATAGAATGTTTCGACGTTTCCAACCTGTTCGGCAGCAGCAACGTAGGCTCAATGGTGCAGTTTGTGAACGGCAAGCCGAACAAGTCCGGCTACCGGCGCTTCAAGATGCGGAAGGTCGAGGGGCAGGACGACTTTGCCTCCATGCGCGAGATAGTCTTCCGCCGCTATTATGGGCTCAAGTCTCGTGGCGAAGCCCTACCCGACCTCATACTGGTGGACGGCGGCGCAGGGCAGCTCAATTCCGCGCTCTCCGCGCTTTCCGAGCTCCAGCTCACGGTTCCCTGTGTTTCTCTTGCAAAGGAATTCGAGGAGATTTACTCGCCCGATTTTGCGGAGCCGCTGCGCCTCCCGCGCTCATCCGCCGCGCTCAAAGTGCTCCAATACGCGCGCGATGAGGCGCACAGGTTCGTGATTTCCTACCATCGGCTGCTGCGGAAAAAGAAGATGGCGGAATAGCTATTTGCGTTTTTTTGCCTTTGCAAGACCAACGCGCCGTTCGAATTCCTCTTTAGCATATGTTTTAATCTTCCCACTCTTTATGCCTTTTTCAATAGCGTCAATTTCAGCAGGATTTGTTGCTCTTCGTTTCGACGTTTCATAACAGCGCCTTCTTCAAATACTCTCCTGTATAGCTGTCGCGGTTCCTCGCCACTTCCTCAGGAGTCCCTTCCGCGATTATTTTCCCGCCCTCGTCGCCCCCTTCAGGCCCCAGGTCAATGACATGGTCCGCGGACTTCACAAAATCCAAATTGTGCTCGATGACAAGGATGGTGTTTCCTTTGTCCGCCAGCCTCTGGAGGACCGCCAGAAGCTTTGACACATCCGCAAAATGGAGCCCGGTGGTCGGCTCATCAAGTATGTAGAACGTCGAGCCGGTGTCGCGCTTGCTAAGCTCGGCAGCAAGCTTAATCCTTTGCGCCTCGCCGCCGGAGAGCGTGGTCGCCGGCTGCCCGAGCGTTATATACCCCAGCCCCACATCGTTCATCGTCTCCAGCTTGTTTTTTATCGAGGGGATGTTCTGGAAAAACCTGCACGCCTCATCCACGCTCATCGAGAGGACATCGTGTATGCTTTTCCCCTTGTATTTTATCTGGAGCGTTTCCGAGTCATACCGTTTCCCATCGCATTCTTCGCAGGTGACGTATACGTCTGGCAGGAACTGCATCTCTATCCTCTTCACCCCGTCCCCCTCGCACGCCTGGCACCTGCCCTTTTGCACATTGAATGAGAACTGCCCCGGCTCATAGCCTCGCGCCCTTGCCTCGGGCACACCTGCGAAAAGCTCCCTTATGGGGGTGAATGCCCCGATATAGGTTGCTGGATTGGAGCGCGGCGTCCTGCCAATCGGCGACTGGTCTATCGCAATCACAGCGGTAAGGTTCTCCAGCCCTTCAAGCCGGGTGTATTTGCCTGGGTCGTCCCGCGACTGGTGGAAATGCTTCATGAGCGCCTTGTAGAGTATTTCATTCACGAGCGTGGACTTACCCGAACCCGACACCCCCGTTATGCAGGTGAATACGCCCAGCGGAATCCGCACATCGATATTCTTGAGGTTGTTTTCCCTCGCGCCGCGGATTGCAAGCCATTTTCGCGCAGCGCGCCTCAGTTTCGGGGTAGGGATGGAAATCTCCTTCCTAAGATAAGCGCCGGTCAGCGAGTTTTTGCTTTTTTCAACTTCCTGTGGCGTGCCCATCGCCATTATCTGCCCGCCATGCACCCCTGCGCCCGGCCCCAAATCCACCATGAAATCGGCGCTTCGCATAGTGTCCTCGTCATGCTCCACCACAATGAGCGTGTTGCCAAGGTCCCGGAGCGTTTTGAGGGTCGCGATGAGCTTCGCATTGTCGCGCTGGTGGAGCCCGATTGAGGGCTCATCAAGCACGTACAAAACGCCAGTCAAATTCGAGCCAATCTGCGTTGCAAGCCGTATCCTTTGCGCCTCGCCGCCCGAAAGCGTTCCCGAAACTCGCGAAAGCGAAAGGTAGCCTACCCCGACATTCAACAGGAAGTTGAGCCTCGCAAGTATTTCGCGAAGAACCGGGCGCGCAATCGGCTTGAGCGAATTGAAGAAGCCGTAGGCGGAATCAACGGACATTTCAGTTACGTCTATTATGCTCTTGTCATTCACCTTGACAGCGAGCATTTCCGGTATCAGCCTTTTTCCCTTGCAGGCGGGGCAGGGCAGCTCGCGCATGTATTTCTCAATCTCCGCTCTTCTTGCCTCCGACTGCGTCTGCCGGTAAAGCCTTTCAAGATTCGGGATGACTCCCTCGAATTTCGTGCTGCCATCGTAGCTCGATTCCCCATCTTTTGATTCAAGATGGTACTTTATTTTCTCGTCCATCCCGTAAAGAATGGCTTTCTTTGCCTCATCAGTTAGCACATTGAACTGCGTCTCAAGCGAGAAGCCGTATTTTTCCGCAACGCCGGAGAGAAGCTGGGCGTAATACGCGCCCATCATGGCGTTCCTCCAGGGGGCAATAGCGCCGCCTGCAAGCGTCCTTTTCCTGTCCGGCACCACCAGGTCCTCGTCAATCTCTATTTTCACGCCCAGTCCATGGCAGGTCGGGCAGGCGCCATAGGGCGAATTGAAGGAGAACATCCTCGGCTGCAATTCCCCTACAGAAACGCCGCAGTCCGGGCAGGAGTTCTTCTGCGAAAACAACAGTTCTTTTCTTTCCAGTGCGACAATTACCATTCCATCTCCGCTCTCGCGTATGCCTGCCTTCAACGACTCAAGCAATCTTTGCCTGTTCTGGTTTGTCGCGGTGAACCGGTCCACCACCACTTCAATCGTGTGCTTCTTGTTCCTGTCAAGTTTCGGTATGCGGCTTTCAAGCTCCATCACGCTGCCATTCACCCTCACTTTCGAGTAGCCCTTCTGCTTTAGCTCATCGAAAAGTTTCTCATAAGTGCCTTTCTTGCCGCGGATGACCGGCGCAATCACCTGGACCGTTTTCCCCTCGGCGCCCCCCTGCGAAAGGATGGCATTGGCAATCTGGTCCGTAGTCTGCGTGGTTATCGCCTTCCCGCATTTCGGGCAATAGGGCATGCCTATCTTTGCGAAAAGGAGCCGAAGATAGTCATAAACCTCTGTTGCGGTTCCCACTGTGGAGCGCGGGTTTTTGCTGGTTGTCTTCTGCTCAATGGAAATCGCGGGCGAGAGCCCCTCAATGGAATCGACATCGGGCTTTCCCATAAGCCCCAGAAACTGCCTTGCATAGGCGGAAAGCGACTCCACGTACCTTCGCTGCCCTTCCGCATAAAGCGTGTCAAACGCGAGCGTGGACTTGCCAGAGCCTGAAAGGCCGGTGATTACCGTGAGCGCGTTCCGCGGAATCTCAAGCGAGATGTCCTTGAGGTTGTGCTGGCGCGCGCCCTTTATGGTGATTTTATCCTGCATCTTTTCACTCGTGTAAGTTTCGGCTGCGTTGTAGCCCTGCGAGGCTTCATATCCAACTTGCATTCGGCGTGAGTTGGCTGCCAAGTTATGCAAAAGAAGCTTTATATCCTGCGCTACACCGTTCTGCCAGTAGTTCTGCGGCGAATTCCTCTAGGTTTTTCTTGTTTTCCTATTTAGCTGGGGGCAGACGGCTGCAAATGCAAATTCCCTCAGCTTCAAAAATAAACCCAGCCCAAGTTCCCGCGGGTAGAATATCGAGCAAAACTGCAGCAGGTTTACCGCAACGTCATTCAATGTCGGCTTCAGCCCAAGCGTTTTCATCGCGCGGTGTTTTACCCTTAATGAAGACACGAAATGTTCCATCTTGTATCTTGAAGGCCCGCCTCCCCCGTGCATCCTATATTTCACCAAAGGCGCCTGCATATTGTGGAGTTTTGCGATGCCAGCCATCCTTACCCATAAATCATAATCTTCCGACAGCTCACCTTGCCGGTATCCGCCTGCTTTTTCCACGAGCTTGCGGTAGGTGAGGACGGTGGGCTGGAACAGGCACGGGAAATGGAGCATGTTCCTCCTGATTTCTCCATCTCTTTCGAACGCGCCAAGGTAGCCGATGCCATTTCCATTTTCATCCACCAAATCAAGCGTGGTCCCAACCAGCCCGATGCCGGGATTCTCATTTAAGAACTCAAGCTGCTTTTCAAGCCTGTCTGGCAGTGATATGTCGTCCGCATCCGCGAATGCCACATATTTTCCTCGCGCGTGCCTCAGGCAAAGATTCCTTGCGGTGACCACGCCGCGTATCCTTTCTGATGCAGGGCGGTTTTTTGGAATAGCTTTCTGCTGAAATACGAAAAGCCTGATTTTTTTGGAGCTTGACGCAAGCTTTTCCGCAAATTCTTTTTTTCCAGAAACCACCAATATTATCTCAAAGTCCCTGAAAGTCTGCGCAAGTATGCTTTCAATCGCCTTTACACAGTATTTTCTGGTCTCTATTTTCCCGTCATCGTAAAACGGCATCAATACCGATACAGCCGGTTTCTTCATTTCTTAGCCTCTTTTTTGCCCGCCTTCTTTTTCGCAGTCTTGGTCTTTTTTTCCCCCGCGCCCGCAGCGTTCTTCCCTTTCCCGCCATTTTTATTTTTCCCGGTTCCCTTCGCCGCTTTCCCCTTCCCGCCGGAAAGCGCGCGCTTTACATCCAAAAGCTGGTCGCGCAGCTCAATCGTCGCTTGCTTCGGCAAGCGGCGAGCAGTTGCGCGCTTAATATGCCCTGAAATTTCAGCTAGCTGGTCGCGCAACTCAATCGCGCGCTCAAAGTCGAGCTCCTCAGCAGCCTTCTGCATTTCCATCTCGATATTGACCGCAAGCGCGTGAAGCTCGCTCTTGGACGCTTTCCTCCCGGCTCCAACGCCATCATCTTCCGGCTTCACCTCAAGCTGCGACTCCGTGATTTTCTTGACAATAGTCTGCGGCGTGACATTGTGCCTGCGGTTGAATTCCTCCTGCACCGCGCGCCGCCTCTCGGTTTCCGCAACCGCGCGGTCAATGGCTTCCGTCCTCCTGTCGCAGTAGAGTATGACACTGCCGTTCACGTTGCGCGCCCCTCTTCCCATGGTCTGTATGAGCGAAGTTTCGTTCCGAAGGAAGCCTTCTTTATCAGCATCCAGTATCGCAATGAGCGACACTTCCGGAATGTCCAGCCCCTCGCGGAGGAGGTTTATTCCCACAAGGCAGTCAAATTCGCCCAAGCGGAGCCTCCGTATTATCTCAGTCCTCTCAATCGTCTCTATTTCGGAATGCAGGTAACGCACTTTTATTCCATGCTGCGCAAGGTAGTCTGACAAATCCTCAGCCATTCGTTTGGTAAGGGTGGTGACAAGAGTGCGCTCGCCTTTCTCCGTGCGCAATTTCACCTCGTTCATCAAGTCCTCAATCTGCCCTGCGCTTTTTCGTATGCTTATCACAGGGTCAAGAAGCCCGGTCGGGCGCACCAGCTGCTCCACTATCTGCGCGGAAGTGTCACGTTCATATTGCGCAGGCGTTGCCGAGACATAAATCACGTTATTCATGTGCTTTTCAAATTCCTCGAACTGGAGCGGGCGGTTGTCATACGCGCAAGGGAGCCGGAAGCCGTAGTCTATGAGGTTCTGCTTGCGCGAGCGGTCCCCCTTGTACATGCCATGGAGCTGTGGAAGGGTAACGTGCGATTCATCAATCACAATAAGCGCGTCTTTCGGCAGGAAATCCATCAAGGTATATGGCGGCTGCCCAGGCGTTCGGCCGTCAAAGTGCCGCGAATAATTCTCAATCCCGTTGCAGTAGCCAAGCTCCTCGATAAGCTCCAAGTCATAGTTTGTCCTCATTTTTAGGCGCTGCGCCTCAAGGGGCT
>Ga0265297_10008558_pt1 | contig 13583 bp, 19 predicted proteins | sample Munlanlwell13791_FD_192502 | JGI IMG/M metagenome (GOLD analysis project Ga0265297, IMG submission 192502) | Leachate microbial communities from a municipal landfill in Southern Ontario, Canada - Leachate well 137-91 | ecosystem: Engineered > Solid waste > Landfill > Unclassified | place... | reverse complement strand
GCTTTCCTGGATATGGTGATCTCAAAGCTAAGTATTAATAAACCTTTCCCGCCGTTCTTTATGAAGAACTGGTTCCGTTGGGTAGTTTTTATTTCTTTTATGGGTTTTGTGATATACCGCCTAACCAGCGCAGGGGGTAACTGGCTCTTGATCGGCGCTGTTTTTGTGAGTATGTGTATAATTACAACGATAATCTCCATTATCCTGGGCGTGGTAAGTAAACACAGGGCTTGGTGCGCGGTATGCCCGATGGGTTTTCTCCAGGAGAAGATCGCTAAGATCAACCGGCGCAAAAAATAAGTTTATGGCTAAGATCAAGCTGGATTTACACGATATCTTCAGTAATGGCCGGGCGATCGAGGGAGAGCTTAACCGCCTGATACAGGAAGCGGTGAGCAAGAAAATTGAACTGGTAGAGATCATCCCGGGCAAGGGAAGCGGGCAATTGAAAAAGAGCGTATTGCGTTTCCTGGAACAGCCGCAGATCAGGAAGCTGTACCGGCGTATTGAGAAGGATGATAAGAATTTTGGCAGGATATTTGTGCATTTCAGGTATTAGGGAGTTGTTATGATAAGAAAATATTTTTTGTTCTTGGTTTTGATCTTAACTTTATCCGGCTGTGTTACCCTGGATAAACCGCCTGTAGATGTCAAGCAGCTGCCTTACGGCAGTATCCACAACCCTATTGTGGATAGTAATATTCCCCTGGCTGAAGCTTTAAGAAAATACGCCCCGTTTGAGTTCAAGAAAAGGCAGCGGATCGTGGACGTATTGTACTATTCATTTGACTGCATGGTGCATAAGGGCCAGGTTATTATTGATGAAAGGCTGGTAAACGATATCCGCGAAGTGTTCCGCGTGGCTTTAGCCACAAAATTCCCGATTAATTCAGTCATACCGATCTCCCATGACCGCTTCTTTAAAGACGGAGAATGGAACCGTGACGGCCAATCCATGCTTTTAAATAATACCTCGGCGTTTAATTATAGAACGGTAACCGGCGGGAAATCGCTTTCCATGCACGCTTATGGTTTTGCTATTGATATTAACCCCGTGCAGAATCCCTATATAAAAGGGAAGGTTGTGCTGCCTGAAGGCGCAGTTTATAACCCGTCAAAGCCGGGCACGCTTACGCGCGGCTGTCCTGTTGTAAAAACTTTCAAGCGTTTGGGCTGGACCTGGGGAGGAGAGTGGAAATCTTTGAAAGATTACCAGCATTTTGAGAAAGCCGCCGGCGACCTATCCAAGCATTTATAGTTTAAACAGGGAGGAAGAGAATGGCCAAGAATATCGGAAAGAAAGACAGGCTGATCAGGCTTATCCTGGGGTTGGGTTTGATACCTTTAGCGCTTTTGTGGAGGTGCTGGCTAACCGGTATCGTGGGGTTGTTCCTGATCTTTACAGCCGCGATAGGCTTCTGCGGGATTTATCAGCTCCTTGGTATCTCAACTTGCAAGATCAAGGAGTAAGGATCTAATATATATTGTTTTCCCGGAACCATTTAACTATTGACAATTTGTAAAACGCTGCTACCATTGGCTTTATTGATATCCTGCCAGTATTAATACAATTAAATAAAGGAGAGGGGTGAATAAAAAATGAAAAAAGTTTTATTTGTGATTATGGCTATTTGTTTTATAAGTACATTAGCTTTAGCTGAAGAAGCGGTTAAGCCTGCTGACGACAAGGTTGTAGCGACGCAGGCGCCTTCAACAGCGGTTGTGGCGGCAAAGGAAACGGTAACGACAACTGGCACAGTGCTTACCGCTGAGCCGGTGAAAGAACAGGCGCCTTCAACAGCGGTTGTGGCGGAAAAAGAAGCGGTGGTCACTACTGATTCTGCGCTTACCGCTGAACCGGTTAAGGAACAGACGCCTGCCGTATCTACCGCGGTTGTCGCCGCCAGCCCAACAACAACTACTACTGATGCAGCGCTTACCGCTGAACCGGTAAAAGAACCGGCTCCCGCAGCAGCTGACTTGACGCAGAAAGTTACGGAAAAAGCAGAGACGACTAAATAGAAGCCGTTGTTTAAGTAGCCGCAGTAATAATTATTAATAAAAGGCCTCTTTTGGATTAATAAAGAGGCCTTTTTGTATAACGCGAAACAGTTTCCCCTTCAGGTTAGAAACTGTTTCCGATTTGTTCGGGACAGTGGGTAGGGCGTTTTGAACAATTAAAAATGCTTGGGTTATTTAATTTATGGAGTAAAATATAGCCATGAGAAGGATCGCGCTGGCTTTAATTGTTTTTCTTTTTTGCTTAAGCGGTTTGTGCCAGGCCGGCACAGTCAGTTTTACTTACGGTATCAATGCCGCCGATGACCCCATACCGCCGCGGCTCAGGTATCCGATCAATGAAATAGCCATATTGCCGCCTGGCGAGCCCCTGGAATTTACCTGGTGGAATGATCTTGTGGATACGCGCGTTTTTATCCTGAAGATCTATAAGGGCTATAATATGTACGCGGATAACCTTATTGTCAGGGAAGAACTTTCTCACAATGCCTCTACATACAACGCGGATTCCGCCCTTTTTAATGACGGCCAGGTTTATACCTGGTCGTTAGTGCGTGTCACAAGCGCTGGATATAAGAGTGACAGGAGTTTTAATTCATTCAAGGTGGTCAGGAATAATGGCTAAAAAAATACTCATTATTTCAGGCAGCCCGGTAAAAAACGGCAACACCGCTTTACTGGTCAAATGGTTCGCTGAAGGCGCCCGTTCAAAAGGCGCGCTTGTTACGGTGGTTGAAGCGGCGTTCTTAAAATATAAGTCCAACGGCTGCACGTCCTGCAGGGCCTGCCAGAAGATACCCGAATATGAATGCGTGATTAACGACGAGGCAAAACCTGTGCTTGCCCGGATGGCCAAGGTGGATGTGATCGTCATGGCTACGCCGTTATATTTTTACTCGGCAAGCGCGCAATTAAAACTTGTGATGGACAGGATGTTCTCGCTTTATAAATGGGATAATAAAGCCAACACAATGGCTTCGCCTTTAAAAGGAAAAACTTTTGTGCTTCTGGCAAGCGCTTTTGAGGATATCGGGCTGGATACGCTTGAGAAGTCATTTGCCATTACCGCGGACTATTCTGATATGAAATTTAAATCCCTGCTTGTGCCTAACGCCGGTGAATCAGGGGATATTAAGGATAAAGCCGCTATCCGCAGTAAAGCAATAGCCTTGGGCAGGAAGGTATCTTAAAGCAAACAACTTAAATTATATGCGCAGGTCATTATGGATATTCTTTCTGGCGGCAATAATATTTTGGGGAGGGATGAAGATGGCTCAACAAAATCCCGGTAAGGTGCTTATTTTTAACGCCCGCACGCAGCATACGATGGAAGTAGAAAGGGTTGTGAAAAGCGACGCGCAGTGGCAGGAGGTATTGACGCCTGAACAGTTCGCCGTGATGAGGCAGAAAGCCACGGAAAAGCCGTTTAAGCGCTGCGATATCCCTAAAACAGACGGCATTTACGCCTGCGCCGGCTGCCACAGCGACCTTTTCAGCGCCGGGAGGAAATTTGAGTCCGGCACAGGCTGGCCGAGTTTCTGGGAGCCGGTTTCTCCGCTGAATATCCGCCTTGTAGAGGATATGAGCATGGGGATGAACCGCATTGAAGTGTTATGCGCCCGTTGCGGAGCGCACCTTGGCCATGTTTTTGACGATGGGCCGCTGCCTACGGGAAAGCGTTACTGTATTAATTCCATTTCCCTGATATTCGTGCCTTTTCCGAACCCAAAGCTGGAAAAAGCCGCATTTGCCGCGGGTTGTTTCTGGGGGGTTGAAGAAGCTTTTCGGGAAGTAAAAGGCGTGGTTTCTACAAGGGTTGGTTATGCCGGAGGCAGCCTTGTTAACCCCACTTATGAGAATGTTTGTTCGGATAAAACAGGCCACGCTGAAACAGTAGAAGTTGAGTTTGACCCGCGCGTAGTTACTTATGAGCAGCTGCTTAGCGTGTTCTGGAATATTCACGATCCGACTACCTTAAACCGCCAGGGCCCGGATGTGGGCAGCCAATACCGTTCAGCAATATTTTTTTATTCCGCCGACCAGGAGGAAGCTGCGCATATATCCAAAGAAAAACTGGAGAAGTCCCGCCACTTTAAGAATCCTATTACCACTCAGATCCTGCCGATAGGAAAGTTCTATACGGCGGAGGAGAACCATCAGCGTTATTTCCAGAAACGCGGCATAAAACCTTCCAAGGCAACCTCCAGGATCGTTTCCGGCGGCCGCAGGATGTAAAAACATGCGTATATGGGACATAAGCCCGGCAAGGTTATGCCGCAACCATCTATTAGGCGAGCACAGGGAGCTGCACGCGGTCTGGGCTGTGATCACGCAAGGTAAAAAAGGCTACTCCCGCCATCCGGAAACATTAAGGTGGAAAGGCAAACTGAAGGCGCTTTTTAAGAGGCACGCGCTTCTTGTTAAGGAATTCTCCCGCAGGAAATATCGCCATAAAAGCGCGCTGGATGAACGCCTGGCTACCGGTAAAGCAAAACAGGATATATTTGTGCATCCCTGCCGCAGGCAGATGGCGATCTTGCGTAAAAAGAAATGTGATTGCAAGGTTTAAGCGGTTGCGTTTTCCGCTTTAAGGGGTATAATATTCCGATGTCAGGTTGTAAGGCAATCTGGAAGTTTTTAGCGTAAAAAGGAGGAACGATGAATAACAAAGTACTTTCTGTGGTTAACCCGGTTTTAGGCGGCCTGGGCGTGTTGATACTTTTAGCCGCGGCTTTTGATGTTACCAGTATCAACGATAATTTGATGATCTTTCTGGCGTTAGCCTGTTTTGTGGTTTCTTCGGTGATCAAACGTATCGCAAAAGGCACAAGCTGCTGTAAATAATGGATGATATAGCCTATTCGCAGAAGCAGAAAGAAGAGCAAGAGCAGTATGAGTCGCTGTGCCGCAGGTGCGGCGCCTGCTGCGGAGCGTATTCTGGTGATCCTTGCCTGAATTTGGAGAAAGAACCTTCCGGCAAATACCGCTGTAAGGTTTACGAAAACAGAATAGGCATGCAAAAGACTGTTTCAGGAAAGAATTTTGCTTGTGTCCCTATCCGTGATTTAAGGCCTAACCTGCCTTTTAAAGGTTGCGCGTATTACTAACAGAGGTGTTAAAAATGGCGGTCAAGAAAAATAAGGCCAGAAAAGCCAGGGCAAAGAATAAGATCGATTGCGATTCTTGCCGTACCCAATCTGATTGCTGCAGGATGGGCGCCTGGGCTGACCTGAATGAAGCAAAGAAGATAGTTACTTTAGGTTTGAAGGGTGAATTTTTCCAGTTGGAAAAAGACGATGAATTTCCTTCCGGCTATAAGCTGGGCACCAGCTATGAAGATGACCCTTGCACTTTTCTGGACGCTGACGGGCTTTGTTCAATCCATAAGATCAGCTACCGTTTAAAGCCGCAGGTCTGCAAGAATTTCCCTTATCAGGGTAAACGCCTGGATTACTTCGCCGATGTTTTATGCACCGTGCATAAAAACAATAAAAAGAAAAAGTAAAGAATAGCAGGAGGCAGGCATGCAGAAGACGGTTTTAGTGATGCTTATGCGTAACCGCAGGGAATCAGCGCTAAAGGTGCAAAAACTGCTTACGGATTTTGGGTGTATGGTAAAGACCCGCCTGGGCATCCACGATGGGGTAAGCGACAAGTGTTCGGATACCGGGTTGATCATCCTGGAGCTGGCCGGTAAGCCTAAAGACAAGGCAACATTGGCAGCTAAGCTGAACAAGGTACCGGGAGTAAAAGTAAAGACAGTGGGGATAAGTTTATAACAGCAAGAGGCAAGCAGGATGCAATACACGCAAGGTTATTTGGGCAGGGTATTTTTACTTAAGTTTGAGGATGATGATCTCCTGATCGATAATCTAAGCAGTTTTATCAGGAAAGAACGCCTGAAAGCCGCCTGCATGGTGTTCATCGGCGCGCTTAAAAAAGGCGACCTGGTCACCGGGCCGAAGAAGCCGGTGATCCCTCCGCAGCCGAATAAGGTGAATTTCAGGGACGGTTGGGAAGTGATGGGTATAGGCACGGTTTTTACTAATGCCAAGGGGCCGCAGATACATATCCATACCAGCATGGGCAAGAAGCAGAAGGCGCTTACCGGCTGCGTGCGTGGAAAATCCAAGGTTTTCCTGGTCGTTGAAGCAGTGGTTTTTGAGCTAAAAGGCATAAAAGCAGGCAAGGATATTGACCCTAAAACAGGGCTTAATTTACTAAAAGTATATAGTAGGTAGTAGGTAGAATATAGAATGTAGGGAATAAGTATTGTTATTCCGCGAGGGAATAGCGCAACGACATTTGTAATCCTCCTGCCCTTGAAAATCAGCGAAATATAGTATATACTTATCTTGTATTACCTGCCACGGTAATAAAGGCGTTAACAGAATTTTAGCCTTTATAACCGTGGTTTTTGTTTGCAGGAGGTTATTTGTTTAACCGTCACTGGGGACAAGACCGGCGCAGGTTCCAGCGTTTCCTGCTGAACCTGACAATCTGGTATAAGGTGCATAGCCCGGAACACCTGCGTTCACGGCTGGGGGATGGTGACATCGAGGCTACTACGTTGAACCTTAACCAGGCCGGCCTGGCCTTTGTTTCCAAACATCATATACCCGTCTGGTCAAAACTGATCTTCAAGCTCATCTTCTTCGGTTCCAATGAAGGCAACGTCCATATCAAGAGGCCGGTGGAGATATTGGGCGAGGTTAGGTCTTGTCTGCCTTATGATGAGGAGTTCAGGCTGGGCGTCTTCTTTAAGGATATGGATGATCAGGTAAAGAAAGAGCTTACCAATTTTATTGAAGCGATCGCCCGCCCCTATAAATAAACTTACTTTAAAATTTATTTTGTTGTGATACAATAACCTTAGAAAAGGAGATATACATGGATTTTACCCTGATCAGGAACGGTGTAAAGAAACTTACATTTGACGCGCTGCGCACAGATTGCGATAACTTCTTTGAGGGAGTGCTTTTTAAGGAGGAGTTAGATAAACTTAACAACCAGCTGCAGAGTTTTCTGGGTGAGCCGGTTTATCCTTCAAAAGCCAGGCCTCCGCTAAAAGCTCTGGAAGCGGCAAACGGTTTTGGCGGGATTACCTCCGGCCAGACGCTTTATTATAAACATGATGGTAACGACGCCGTGCTTGCCATGCTTTGGCCATGGAAGGACGGCTTACGCACGACATTAAAGATCGTCCAGCAGCAATAATAAAATGAGTTTTACATACCTGCAAAAAATCCCCACACCAAAAGATATCCTGCAAGAGATGCCTTTACCGGCGGCTTTGAAGAAAGTCAAAGCCAGGCGGGACAAGGAGATCATGGATGTTATCTGCGGCTTGTCAAAGAAGTTTTTATTGATCATCGGGCCGTGTTCTGCGGATAATGAGGCGGCTTTGCTTGAGTATGTTTGCCGGCTGGCCAAGGCACAGGCGGATGTAAAAGACAAGCTTATCCTTATACCGCGTATTTATACGAATAAGCCGCGTACAACCGGCGCAGGCTATAAAGGCATGATGCACCAGCCCAAGCGCTCGGAGGACCCGAATATCTCCAAAGGCATCAAGGCGATCAGGCGCATGCATATCAAGTCGCTTGAGGAATCCGGGCTTTCTGCTGCCGATGAGATGCTCTATCCGGGTAATTATCCTTACCTGGAAGATATCTTAAGCTATGTGACTATCGGGGCGCGTTCCGTGGAGAATCAGGAACACCGCCTGACCGTCAGCGGCCTGGACATCCCCGTGGGGATGAAGAATCCGACCAGCGGGGATTTTAACGTATTGCTTAATTCCGTGCAGGCGGCGCAGATGTCGCACACGTTTATCTATAACGGCTGGGAGGTCAAAACAAAAGGCAATCCTTTTACCCACTGCATTCTGCGCGGGGCAATGAACCACCATGGACAGTGCCTGCCGAATTACCATTATGAGGACCTGATGCGTTTTGCGGAGATGTATTTAAAACGCAACCTGTCTTTTCCTGCCGTGATCGTGGATACTAACCACGCTAACTCCAATAAGAATTTCCGCCAGCAGCCGCGCATCGCCGAGGAGCTGGTCAACAGCATAAATATTTCCAAGTCATTAAAAGGCATAATCAAAGGGTTAATGGTGGAGAGTTACCTTGTGGAAGGCGCCCAGGATATCACGGGGAAAGTCTTCGGCCAGTCGATCACGGATTCCTGCCTTGGGTGGCCGGATACCAGGAGATTGATCATGCGCCTGGCGCAAAATATATAAAGAGGAGATACGATGGGGTTAAAGTTTGATTTTAATAATATGTTTTCCGCGAATATCTCCGGCCAGGGGGTCAGTGAGGCGGATATCACGGAGTTGCTGCCGGATATACAAAAAGCGGACAAACACCTTAAAGATATCTTGAGCAAGAAGCAGAACCGGGTGAATTTAAGCCTGGAGTGGACGCAGCTGCCGCTTCAGGATAAACAGGTGGTTTCGATCATCCAGAAAATGGGCCAGGAGATATCCAGAAAATTTGAGAATGTCTTATTTTTGGGTATCGGCGGTTCTTACCTGGGGTTAAAAGCCGCGCAGGACGCGTTAGCTGCGCCATACTATAATGAATTCAAGGAGGCAAGAAAGAACTCTGCCCGCGTTTATTTTGAGGGCAATAACCTTGACCCGGATACTTTAACTACGTTATTAAAGAACCTGAACCCCAAGAAGACCTTTGTGGTAGTTATCTCCAAATCCGGCGAAACCAGCGAAACTAAAGCCGCGTTGATGGTTGTGGAGGAGTGGCTTAAGAAAGCGGCAGGAAAGAAGTACGGCAGGCAGATACTGGCGATCACTGATCCAGCGTCGGGCTCTTTGCGCGCCCGTGTGGAGGCTGAACATAAAAAAGACCACGCGAGTTTCCGGAGTTTGCCGCTCTTAAAGGGCGTAGGGGGCAGGTTCTCGGAGTTTAATATGGGCTTATTGCATTTGGCTGTGATCGGCGTGGATATCCGGGAAGTTTTTGCCGGCGCCAAGGATATGCTTAACCGCTGCAGCCAGCCGGAACTATTCAAAAATCCCGCTTATTTGTATGCCGCGCTGCACACCATACTTTACCGCAAGAAGTCAAAATCATTGGCTGTGCTTATGCCGTTTTCCGAAACGCTTAAATCCACGGCAGACTGGTATATCCAGCTATTGGCGGAAAGCCTGGGGAAAAAATATCATCGCAAGGTCACGGTAGACAGCGAAGGCCTGGAGAGCTGGGCTGATGATAAAGAGCATGTTTTTGGCTTAGGCCGCACTCCTATAGCCGCAAGAGGCACCAATGACCTGCACTCCATACAGCAGAACAATGTAGAAGGCGAGGATAACAAGGTGGTCACTTTTATCCGCGTGGAGAAATTCAACCATGAGATCAAGGTGCCTGGGAAAAATGATATTCTATCGGAGAAGAAATTCTCTGAACTGATCATGCTTGCCCAGGAAGCTACGGAGTGGGCATTGGCAAGCGTAAACCGGCCAAGCTGCGCGATAATCATACCGGAGGTATCCGCTTATAACTGGGGCGCGTTGTTATTTTTCTTTGAGATGGCTACCGCGTTTGAGGGTGAGCTGTTAAACGTCAATGCTTTTGACCAGCCGGGAGTGGAAGGCTACAAGAATTATATGTATTGCAAACTAAATAAACCCGGCGTTGCCGCAAGCGTAGCTGACGCGATCAAAAACAAGCCATTAGTCAAAAATCCCAAATACATACTTTAGGGACGGTTCTCAATTTGTTCTAAGAGTGTCCCCAACCAGGGGACACTCTTAGATTGAGTTAAGAACCGTCCCTAATTTATCCTGAAAATGTTGAAGATTGGTTCGTTAAAATTAAAATCTAACCTGATCCTGGCGCCTATGGCGGGGATAACTGACCTGCCTTACCGGATGCTTTGCCGCAGGTTCGGCTGCGAACTGGCTTTTGTGGAGATGATCAACTGCCGCTCTGTCTCATACAAAAGCAGGAAGACCAAGGAGATGCTCTCAACGATAAATGGCGACAGCCCTCTGGGCGTGCAGATTTTAGGTTGTGAGGAGCACTATATCCTAAAATCCCTGGATGTTTTGAGTAACTATAAATTTGATATCCTGGATTTTAACGCGGCCTGCCCGGCGAAGAAAGTGGTGCGCAGGGGAGAAGGCGCCGGGCTCTTAAAAGACGCGAAGAAATTTGAGAAGATCATAAAGCTGGTGGTTAAGAATTGCAAACTGCCGGTAACAGTCAAGATCCGTATTGGCTGGGATAAGGATTCCGTGAATGCCGCCAAGATCGCCCTGATCGCCCAGGAAAGCGGAGTAAGCGCGGTATTTGTCCACGGCCGCACAAAGGAACAGGGTTACAGCGGCACAGTGGATTACCGCGTTCTGCGTGATGTCAGGCGCGCTTTGAGCGTGCCGTTAATTGCCAGCGGCGATGTTTTTTCCGGCGAACTGGCGGCTAAGATGGTAAGGGAAACCGGCTGCGCCGGCCTTGCCATTGCCCGCGGCTCATTGGGTAACCCCTGGGTTTTTGCTGAGGTCAAGGAGTTTCTAAAAAGCGGCAAGGTTTTACCCCGGCCTTCCAGGGAAGAGGTGATCAAGGTAATGCTTGAGCATCTTGAGGCGACAATTGGTTTTTATGGAGAGAAGAACGGGGTAGTCATATTCAGGAAATTCTACAGCTGGTACACAAAAGGGTTCAGGAAAGTCCGCCGTTTACGCGAGCTGTCCTCGCGCGCAAAAACCCGCAGCCAGATGGAAGAGATAATCCGCCAAGCCTCTTAAAACATCCATAAACAAAAAACCCCCGAAGTTTCCCGGGGTTTCTTGTAGGTGATAGGCCTCTCTAGCTTTCGCTATCCTGCCCGTCCTCCTTGTTGTGTGTCACCACTACTTCTGACAAATTAAGTATGCCATATATTCCGCCTGATTACAAGGGAGCCAAAAATATATTTTTTTAAGGAGATATCGCTTTAATCTTAAATATGCTGATAGTATAATGGTCGCTGGTTACGCGTTCATTTGAATCAAAATGGTTTAAAACTTCTATGCCGGAAAATACGCCAGTACAATATTTAAAGGGTGTGGGGCCTAAAAGAAGCCAGGCTTTTGAATCCGTGGGCATAAGGACGCTGGAGGATCTTTTATATTATTTTCCGCGCCGTTATGTTGACCGCACGAATTTCTGCAAGATATCCGCTCTTGAAGAAGGCCAGAGCTATAGCGTAAAAGCGCGCGTCCTTGCCAGCCGCCAGCACAGGTCATGGCGCAGGCGGGGTTTCAGTATTACCGAGGCTGTTGTGTTTGATGAGGCAGCCAAACTTACCTGCGTCTGGTTTAACCAGCCGTATATCATAGATTCCCTTAAGCCCGGTTCCGTATTGATCCTTTACGGCAAAACCGAGCATTACGGCGGCCGCTTACAATTCAGCAATCCGGAGTTTGAACTGGTTACGGAAGAAACCGAAGAGATGCTTAATATGGGCAGGATCGTGCCGATATACAAACTGCCTGAAGGTTTTTCGCAGCGCACAATGCGCCAGCTTATCAAGAACATGCTCGATGAATTCCTGTCCAAGGTAAATGATTGTCTGCCTTATGATCTGCGCACGCGCAATAAGCTGCTTAACCTGGCGCAGAGCTTGCTGAATATCCATTTTCCGGAGAGCCTCACGATGCAACAGGAGGCATGCAGCCGTTTAAGTTTTGAAGAGTTTTTTATTTTTCAGCTACCTTTGGTCCTGCGCAAGTTAAAAAAGAACAGGCTCGCCGGGCAGGCTCATGAAACAGAAGGCAAGCTTACGGAGGATTTTATCGCCGGATTGCCTTTTAAACTTACAGCCGCGCAGCAAAAAGTTATCGCAGAGATCAAGGCGGATATGCGTATCCCGCAGCCGATGCACCGGCTCCTGCAGGGGGATGTTGGCTCAGGTAAAACCGTGGTCGCGCTTATTGCCTGCCTTATGGCTATCCAGGGAGGTTACCAGGTTGCTTTTATGGCTCCTACAGAGATACTTGCCCGGCAGCATTACAACAAGATCCTTAGCCAACTTGCCGGATTAAAGTATAAAGGCAAGGCGTTGAACGTGGGCTTGCTTCTTGGCGCGGACAAAGAAAAAGATAAGCTTATCCAGAAGATAAAAAGCGGCAAGATACATTTGGTCATAGGAACGCACGCTTTGCTTGGGGAGGATGTAGGATTCAAGGACCTGGGGCTGGTGATCATTGACGAACAGCATAAGTTCGGAGTAAGCCAGAGGGCGGTATTGCCGAAGAAAGGGCCTAATCCGGATGTTTTAATTATGACCGCGACCCCCATACCGAGGACTTTGGCGATCACTTTATACGGAGACCTGGATATCTCCGTGATCAATGAAATGCCTGGCGGCAGGTTGCCGGTTAAGACAATGCGTTTTACGCACGCGGAGAATACGAAAGCGTATGAGCTGGCCAAAGAGCAGGTGTTTCAAGGCAGGCAGGCTTTTGTGATTTATCCAGTTATAGAGGAATCATACGCCCTGGATATCGCCGGCGCAAAGAAAATGTTTGTCCAGCTTAAAGACGGCCAGTTCCGGGGCTTTCGTTTAGGCCTGATTCATGGTAAACTGAAGGCGGCAGAGCAGGAAGAGGTGATGCGTAAGTTTGAAAATAAAGAGCTGGATATGCTGATTTCTACGACTATCCTGGAAGTAGGCATAGATATCCCTAACGCCACCTGCATGATCATTGAATCTGCCGAGCGTTTCGGCTTAAGCCAGTTGCACCAGCTGCGCGGAAGGATCGGCCGGGGCAAGGATGAATCGGCCTGCTTGCTTATTTCGGATGCTAAAACCGAAGAAGCCAAAGCCCGGCTTAACGCTATGGTGCAGTTTGCCGACGGCTTCCGTATCGCGGAGGAGGATTTAAAGATCCGCGGGCCGGGAGAGTTTTTCGGCAGCCGCCAGCACGGGTTAACCGAGCTTAAGATCGCCAACCCTCTTACGCAAATGCAGCTTTTAAAAGCAGCCAGGGAGGAGGCAACGGCTTTATTGCGCCTTGATCCCGGCTTGGCAAACAGGGAGCATGGCTTATTAAAGGCAAAACTTACTGCCAGGTTCCCGGAGTATGAACAACTGATGCTTATAGGATAAAAAGGTTATTTTTCGTTATTGCGGGTAAAATAGTATAAAAATGCGCATTACTACAGGTAAATTCAAAAATAAAAAACTGTATTTTCCCAGAGGTATCCGGCCTACGCAGGATAAAGTGCGCAAGGCTGTGTTTGATATCCTGGGGGATATCAGCGGGTTGAGTTTTTTAGACCTTTTTGCCGGTTCAGGCGCAGTTGGTTTTGAGGCTCTTTCACGCGGAGCCGGGGAGCTTGTCTTAGTTGAGCTTAACCGTGATTCGGTTGACGCTATAAAGAAGAACATCAATATCCTTAAGGACGCGCCCTGCAGCGTGATCCATATTGAGGCGCAAAAAGCGGTCAAATTGCTGCATGAACGCGGGAAAACCTTTGATATCATCTTCCTTGACCCGCCATATTATAAGCTTAAGGCCCTGATTTACCAGTCTCCTGGTGATTTGGCGGATG
>Ga0265297_10008557_pt1 | contig 13585 bp, 12 predicted proteins | sample Munlanlwell13791_FD_192502 | JGI IMG/M metagenome (GOLD analysis project Ga0265297, IMG submission 192502) | Leachate microbial communities from a municipal landfill in Southern Ontario, Canada - Leachate well 137-91 | ecosystem: Engineered > Solid waste > Landfill > Unclassified | place... | reverse complement strand
TGGGTCAGCTTCAATTGCAGCAACCGCAGTTCCTGCGGCACTATCGCCTACAAGGTTCAATCACCGGTTCAGCCTCCGACGATCTCCAGCTTAAGCGCTCCGACGAACACGTCCGACAACTATTGTAGTTGCTGGCTTGATGGAAGCGATCAAAAGCAAGTCGGCAGAAGCGGATCGGTCGGTTTTAGCTGGCTGTACCAGGATCCCGGCGCCAGTCCGCTTGCAAGCTATCAGCTGAAAGTGAGCGAGACTAACGATGTCAACGGCGCCACTTCGACATATATGAATCCGACCGGCCTTAACGTTGCCGCCGGGTCGCAAGTGGATTCCGGCACCGTTAACGTGGTCTCCAGCCCCGGAGCGGGCGAGCTGGCCTACAACAAAACATATTATTGGTGGGTTAACGCCTGCAACGCCGGCGGAGCTTGCACCAATTGGATCGCCGGGTCTTCGTTCTCTACGCCTCAAAAGCGCTATCCGATAACCGGCATAGGCTGGACCGGAAAAGATATCACAGCCAGCGAAGAGGTCCAGTTCTGCACGAGTGCGAACGTCAACGATCCCGCAGACCCGTGCTATTCAACTTGCTACAAGGGGACCGCTTCTCCCGCTGTGCCGGATGATCCTAAAAAGACCGGTACAGAATGGGTCTGCAGCGCCTGCTTTGACTCTTCAAACAACTACCGCGCCTGCCAGGATGTTTCCGGAACCTTGTACAACTGGATACTCCCCGGGACAGAGGGTACGGATTATTCCTTCGTGAGCAGCACGACCGCCTCATCTCCCAACCCGATAGTCAAATTCATAACCCCCGGAAAGAACAGAACGATCAAGCTTAGGGTTTCCGGCTCCAGTTGCGGCGACGAAACCACCACGGACATCCTCCTGCCCAACCCGATCTGGAGAGAGAAGAACCCGTTCTAACACCCGTACGCACGCACAATGATTAAAGCTAAAAGCCGCGGAAATTCCGCGGCTTTTAGTTAAAGCGTAAAGTGCAAAGCGAAAAACTAAAAATAACAGCGCAAAGCGTAAAACGATGAACGGTTAAAATATATTTTTTAAACTTTTTGTTATTGTTTTGCTTATCTGCGTTGTTTTGCGCTTTTCGCTTCTTCGCTTTACGCTTCCCGGCTTTTTTGTTATAATTCCAGCAGAAATATTTTATAAACACCAACCTTGGATCTTTGGTATTTAGGATTTGAGCCGCTTTTTCTTTTTTATTTTTTTGACCGTTCGCAGGAAAATGCTGTTGACCGCCAGGAAAAATATTACGGCTTTAGCCGCAATCGCAATGATCTTTTTGCTCCCGTTCGAGAATTTTTATCCGTAAAGATTCAGTTTTTGATCATCGCGGATGAAGCCAAGACCGGCGAAAGAGGCTCCAGTCCAAACCGCAATATATCGTTTCAATGCCATACCAATCATTCAATTTGAATTATGAATTTACTCCTAACAATGTTAGGGATTTTTGGCGCGTTAGCCCTCGGCGCTGTAACAGGCTATTACGTTCGCCAGTCGATGGCTCGCAGAAGGGCCGGATCGATCGAAGCAAAGCTTCAAGAGAAGCTCATTCAAACTAAGAAGGAAGCCGCCGATATTCTGGCCAAAGCCCAGGAAAAAGCCGATAAGCTGGAAAAAAGGAGCACTTCGGAATTCGACAGCCGCCAGCAGTCGATCATCAAAACAGAGAATTTGCTTTTGAAGAGGGAGGAAATATTGGAGAATAAGCATCAGGACTTCGAAAAAAAAGAAAGAGAATTGGTGCAGAAAGTGGAAAGGGTCAGAGAGATAAAAGAAAGCGTCGAGGTTTTAAAAGGCGAAGCCATCAAGAATCTTGAACAGATCGCCAGCCTTTCCCAGGAAGACGCGAAAAACGAGCTTTTGGAAAAAATAGAGAAGGAATACCAGGCTGACGTTGTGGCAAGGATAAGAAAGCTTGAGGCTCGCGGACAGGAGCAATACGAGAAAAGAGCCAAAGAAATTTTAGCCCAGGCGATACAGGGATTCGCTCTGCCCCAGTCGCAAGAGCTTACCACAAGCACTATAACCCTGCCTTCGGACGAAATAAAAGGCAGGATCATCGGAAAAGAGGGGAGAAACATAAGGGTTTTGGAAAAGATGACGGGAGTGGAGCTGATAGTCGACGAAACTCCGGAAACAGTTGTTCTTTCGTGCTTTAATCCCGTCAGGCGCGAGATCGCGAGGGTTGCTTTGGAAAGATTGATAAAAGACGGAAGGATCCAGCCAGCCCGCATAGAAGCCGAAATAGAGAAAGCCCAGGGAGAGGTCGCCAAGAAGGTGAAAGAAGCGGGAGAAGCCGCCGTTTACGATACGGATGTGCTCGACTTGCCGGAGAAATTGGTACAAGTGCTCGGACGCTTGCATTACAGGACCAGTTACGGCCAGAATGTTCTTTTGCATTCGATGGAAGTTTCGCGTTTGGCCGCCGCATTAGCCTCGGAATTGGACGCCAACGTCAGCCTTTGCAGAAAAGCCGGACTGTTGCATGACATAGGAAAAGCCCTTGACTGGCAGGTAGAAGGGTCTCATACTGATATTGGAGTCAGGATCCTTGAGAAGTTCAAGATAGGAAAAGACATCATTTCCGCGATGAGATCGCACCACGAGGAGTATCCTTACGAATCTATAGAAGCGATAATCGTTCAGGTGGCCGACCAGATCTCCGGCGCCAGGCCGGGAGCCCGCAAAGACACTTTGGAGAACTATTTGAAGAGGCTGGAAGAATTGGAAGGGGTCGCCACATCGTTCACCGGCATCAAAAACGCTTTTGCCATTCAGGCCGGCCGCGAGATAAGAGTGTTCGTAAAACCTGAAGAGATAGACGATCTTGCCGCCCATAAGCTGGCGAAAGATATAGCTAGGAAGATTCAGGAAGAATTGAAATATCCCGGAGAGATCAAGGTGAACGTGATAAGGGAATTAAGGATCACGGAATACGCGAAATAGCGGATCGCCAAAAATAATTTTTCGTAAAAGGTCGACTTATTTTATTTTAAAACAGTTAAATTAAAACAAATCTTTAAAAATCAAACACCTATGACAAAAGCAGAATTAATCGAGGCATTAGTAAAGAAACAGGCTGTTTCCAAGACCCAAGCCAACGAATCGATCGATATAATAATCGATGAGATAACCAAAGCTTTATCAAAAGGAGACCAGGTTACATTGACCGGTTTCGGAACTTTCAAGGTTTCCAAGAGAGCCGCCCGCGTTGGCCGCAATCCTAAGACCGGAGAAGCTTTAAAGATCCCAGCGATGAGCGTTCCTAAATTCAAGGCCGGGAAAGGTTTGAAAGACGCCGTCAGATAGTTTCCGTTTCGATATACAACTAAAGACCGCCCTTTTTCTAAAAGGCGGTTTTTAGTTAGAAAAGACAAGCTCCAAGGGGTCTAACCCCTTTAAAGGGGTTAGACCCCTTGGAGGATAGTCGTTAATCTGCACAGGTGCCACCTGTGCAGATTCATGCACAGAGGTTAAACTTTCAGCCCTTAGAGCAATGTCGTTATAAAGAAGAAAGACGCTCGTCCATATTTTTTTCGGAAGACATCGCGGGAGACAAATTCCGTCCTTTTTTTATATCGAGTTCGATTTCTCCCAGTAATTTTTCCAGAGCAGGGGACATTGATGGATCGTTGGCGGTCGTTTTCATAAACAAAGTATATGCTTCGGCTAAATTTACTTCAATAAGGAATTGTTTTAAACAAAAAACCGCTATCCAGCGGTTTTAAACGGGGGAGCCGTCCGGTCGGATGACCGGACGAACCCTTTGTGGAGCGAGGGACGGGATTCGAACCCGCGTCAGTAGCTTGGAAGGCTAATGCACTACCATTGTGCTACCCTCGCAAAAAATTTAAAATCAAGATTTTAAATTTTGCAGGAACGTAAAATTGCAACAGCAATTTGTACGTTCCAACGTATGTTTGTATGTCTCGCATTAAGTTTCAGTACGAGTTAATTTATATCACTAAAATCTCTTAAAATCAACTAAAAAGAGAGGCTTGGGACCTCTCTTCGATGGTCGGGGTGTTGGGATTCGAACCCAAGGTCGCTCGCTCCCAAAGCGAGAATGTTGCCGCTACACCACACCCCGTTAGTTTTAAAATGTGCTCTCATCCAAATTTTGGACAAACGTTTTATACCATTTCCGCAAAGCAGCGTCAAAGCGGGGATATCGGATTTCATTGATTTTTTGGGCTTTTCTTGGTACACTGCAAAGGTAAAAAAGTGATTTTTTGTTTTATCCGCCGAAGCCCCGCAAGAGTGCGGGGCGAAGGAGGGTTTTGTCCCTGCCTACCGGCAGGCAGGCGCCGAAGCTCTCTCAAGAGCGAAGTAGAATTTTGTCCCCATAGCTCAACGGATAGAGTTACAGCCTTCTAAGCTGCAGATCCAGGTCCGATTCCTGGTGGGGACACAATTTTGAGCGAAGCTCAAAATAGTTGATAGTTGTCGGTTCTTAGTTTTTAGAGGGCGCGTTGTCTGGAAACTAGGAACTAGATACTAGCAACTAATTTTTGCTAAAGCAAAAATTCCTGGTGGCCATAGTGTAGCGGTCAGCACCAGAACCTGTGGAGTTCTTAGCGGGAGTTCGAATCTCCTTGGCCACCCCAGCAAAACCAGAACCGCAAGAAGTCGCCGAAAGGGTGGCTTTTTGGTAGGATAGAGACAATAATCATCTAATGAGTATTTTTAAGAGCATGAATCCGTTATTACTATTTTTAGCGGCGAATATAGCGATGGTTTTTTTGCCATTTTTGATCGTATTCTTTATCCCTGGGCAATTGCTATTCTTTGCGCTGTTAATGATTTTTCCCTTAGATTATTTTATTGCCAAATTTACTGTTAAGAAGTTAGATGAAAATAATAAGTCCGATCGGCAAAAGCAGAATAGTTTTTCCAAAAGGATCTTTAAAGATTTAGGTTTTTTCTTAGGAATAGCTTGCGTCCTTTTTTGTATTTACTATTTGTCAATATTTTTTTTCTCGGATATCAAAAATTTCTCATCTAAGGGATGGGATGACCCATATGATCTTTTTAGCGGGAAAGTTGTTTTTATGACGTTCCTTGTTTTTTATCTTCCATTATTTATTTTGTATCAGTTATCATTATTCTCAGTTATAAAAAATAGGGATATATTCAGAAAACAGAGAGAGGAGCCATCAAAAAGATAGAATAAGGTTCTAGATTTTTTTAGGGCGGGCGGGAAGAGAACACTGAGAAATTGCTAAATTTCTGGTGAATAAGTTGATCCTGGCACACGAACCTCTCCAATCCTCACAATCTTAGTTCTAACATCGTCTACCAGCTCACCCCAAGTAAAATCAGAACCGTAAGAAGAAGTCGCCTAAAAGGCGACTTCTTGGTAGAATAAAAGCACGATCTTAATTAGAGATTAATATAATGTTTAGAAGATGTATCCGCCAAATCCAAATAGTAAAATTATAGAATTATCTCATATCCCTCCTGAGCCGAATGATCCTTTTCCTCTCTTTAACCCTATTAATATGGACCCGATAATATTCAATTATTGCCCTAAAGTCTGCCTTGCATATTATACTAATCGTAGGATATTGGGAGATTCGACTAAAGATATAGCGTTGATTACGTTTAATGCATTTAATTATAGGTTCGGTTGGCCGAACGAGGAGATTCTGAGTGCTCATCCATTACATCCTAATGGACTTAGGATTCTTTCAATTGTTGAAGTGAAAGATTCTCCATGGATTCAACAGCTAGATCAGTTAAACTCGAGCCATTCGCAACATACTCCGGCAGATCCGGATCGGTTCCATCATTATATCTTTGCTTTCCATGACTGTATGTTTGAATGCATATCTAGGGGTTATTCAGTAAAAATGTATAACGGCAGATTGGAGGATATGGTTCCTATTATGAGAAGAATTGCTTTCCCAAGAGAAAATAAGCTTAGCCGTTTTTTTCATTTTTTTAATAGAATATGAAAAATCAAAAGAATAAATACAAATGTCCATGTTGCGGATTTTTAACATTAGAAGAACAATCATCGGGTACTTATGAAATTTGTCCCGTTTGTTATTGGGAGGACGATCCCGTACAATCCGATGATCCAAGTTATGAAGGGGGAGCCAATAAAATAAGCTTGACCCAGGCAAGAATCAATTTTAAAGAATTCGGGGCTTGTTCTAGGGAATCTATTAAAAATGTCCGTCCTCCAACCGAAGTTGAACGAGAGATAAGCAAGGAAAATAAAGACAACCAAAAACAAGGTCTATCAACTTTTGTCTTGTATGATTATGTCCATAACATGCTAGTATATTGGGACCCGTGGAATCTTATCCATGGAGCATGGGCACCGAATAATGAATATGATTCCTATATAGATCGGATAATTGAAATAGTTGAAGCTAGCCCGTGCGACGAAGAGGTAATATCTAAAAAATTGGAAGGCATATTTTTGAATAAAGAGATGCCTCAAAATAATGTGAATAGAGCCATAAAAGGAATGACAGAGGGAATTTTATACTATATGTCCAAAAGATAAGTGATTTAGTTCTAAATCGCCATCTTTTTGGCGCTGTACAATAGTTCTAACGTCGTCTACCAGCCCACCCCAGCAGTACCCAAAGAGTACCCGGAAAGTAGCCCTTTCCACAACAGCCGCCCAACAAAGAGGGCGGCTTTTTGATAGAGCGTGATTGGTTAGGAAACTATAGGATAAAAATGGTTGATAGCAGCAACCATTTTTTCGATAAAGCTTATCTACGTTTGGAATATGTTGACTAGAAGTTATCTATGGTTTATGATACTAAACGTAGATAACAAAATCATTATCTACGGTTTATAAATAACATATTTTAGAATATGAGAAGCGGCAAATATATAAATCAATTAAAAGGCGACGCTCGATATAAAGCATTTGTTCCAAGCGAATTACCGTTTAAAATCGAGATTGACGAGGAATTGCAAAGTCTATTATCAAAGGCTGATTTAGCATTGGGTAGATTGGATGGCATCGCAGAAACTTTACCAGATGTTGATTTTTTTATTTTAATGTATATCCGAAAAGAAGCGACTCTTTCAAGCCAAGTAGAAGGGACTCAAGCAACTTTTGCCGATGTTTTGAATGCGGAGGCGAAAGTGGGGGATTTAGAAATCCATAAGGATGTAGATGAAATTTTAAATTATATACAAGCAATGAACCATGGACTAGAAAGACTTAAAACATTGTCTCTCTCCTTGAGGCTCATAAAGGAAATTCATAAAATTTTGCTTCAGGGAGTGAGAGGCGAGTGGAGAGAACCAGGTGAGTTTAAAAGATCACAGAATTGGGTAGGAGGAACGACTATTGAAAGAGCATCCTTTATACCTTGCCCCCCGCAGGAAGTTATGGCCGCATTGGATAATATGGAAAAATTTTTGCATAATACTTCCCGCCTTCCAGTTTTAATTAAGACAGGGTTAATTCATACGCAATTTGAAAATATCCATCCATTTTTAGATGGCAATGGCAGAATTGGTCGTCTTTTAACCACATTTTATTTATGCCAGCAGGGAGCCTTAGACAAGCCCCTTCTTTATCTCTCCGGATTTTTTAAAAAATATCGCCAAGAATACTACGACCGGCTTAACGCTGTTCATGAAAAAGACGACATAGAAGGCTGGTTAAAATTCTTTCTTGAGGGAGTTGCTGCTACCGCCAATCAAGCAGTAGACACAAGTAAAAAAATAATTAAATTAAAGGAGGAGGACCTTAAAAAAATATTAGCCCTTGGAAGATCTACTCCAAAGGCAACTTTAATATTCAATTTTTTATTCCATACGCCGATTCTAACTGTGAAAGACGCGGAAGAAATTACCGGGTTAAAGAATCCCAACGCTTTGTTGTTGATAAGTAAAATGATTAATTTAGGAATTTTGAAAGAGATAACGGGAAGGAAGAGGAGCAGAGTTTTCAGATATCAAAATTATGTGAATCTATTCGAGTAATTATCTATCGAAGATGGAGATAAATACAATCTGATAAGGTACTCCAACCTTTTCGGCTTCTACAATCTCAGTTCCAACATCGTCTTTTAGCTCATCCAGGCAAAATTAGAACCAAGAAGTCGCCGAAAGGGCGGCTTTTTGGTAGAATAAAGGCAAATAACTTTAACGATTCTCAAATATGCCTTTCATTGATCAAGGGAAAGCGAATGTTAAGTATCTAGCCGTTGTTATTGTCTGTGCCATCCTCGCAGGAGCAGGCATTTTTTTATGCCAGAGGAGCAATGAGCAAAATTTGGCTAGCAACCAGGAAGAAAATTCTTTGGATAGCGGAGGAATTCAAGCAGAGGATAAAATAAAGCCGGTATTCCAGACCATTCCGGGAGAAGATCCCGGTATCACGGTCATAAGAAAGTATTATTATTCTATCGCCGCCGGTAATCTGGCCGAAGCCAAGTTAATGCGCGAAGATCCGGAGGATAATTTTGACGATCTAAATTTCGGACTTCTAGCCGCATCTCCCCGTCAGTTCGAAAAAATGGGAGAGAACAGATATAGATTTATTCTCGATCTTCAAGACAATTATTATGGTTCTAAAATTTACATTGAAAGAGTGACAATGGACTTGATCGGTAGCAAATTGAAATTGGTCTCGTCCGAGTCAGATATGGTCACGTCCGGGGATATCGTCGTTTTTTCGAAGATAGAAAATAACAAAAGTTATTTCGTCCTTTCCAGGAATGGAAAAGAAGAAATAATAGACGAGAGAAGGGGACCCACGGGCGGAGGGGACATGGATCTATTCTCAGGAAGTGTATCAATATCTTCGGACGGAAGGTATGCCACGGTAGGAGAGGCGGTCTGGGAGGGGTATTTAGTTAATGTATACGACCTTCAAACCAAGAAGAACTTATCTTGGTTCAGATCGCCTGATAGTTACGGCTTTGCCGGTAGTAATTATTTTTATACTTGCTCATCTGCCGGTATGAATGTTTACGATTCAGGGGAAATTTTAGAGCTTTCAAAGCCAGAAATAGTTTATAGCGCCGTAGAGAAGGACGGTTGTGGCCGCATTGTTTGCAGCTACGATGGGTTGGCAAAGAAAATCAAATTTGATATATCCGGCTCAAAGAAGGATTGCAACAACGAAAATGAGGAGCCGGTCGATAAAATAGTAGAATTTTCCATAGAAGACCAGGTCGTGAAAGAAAATGTTAAATAGCGAAAATTATTTTCCTCGTTTATAGGAGATGGCAATGATTTTTCCTCTGCGGCCTTAGTAGACAGGGGAAATATTACACTTGACTGCATATTTCATATATAGTACACTAATGTCAAATATATGAAAAGCAAGGCAAATCTTTTGGACCAGTTAAAATTATTGCCCCATTTCAACAACGATGTGGTGCGCCAGCTCGGTAAACAGATCGGGCTTGAAGACTCTACGGTCAACACCTATATCAGCCGTTTTTTGAAGCATAAAGAAATAATCCAGCTCAAAAGGGGATTGTATATCTCTGCGGATTTTTTCGAAAAAAACAGAGCAGATATTTCGTATTCATTTTATCTTGCCAATATTGTCCGCACTCCTTCATATGTAAGCTCTTGGGCCGCTCTCCAGTATTATAATCTCGTCACTGAAGCAACTTACCCTATTACTTCGGTTACTCCAAGGGTTACAAGGGCCTATCGGACAAAAGCCGGAAACTTTGCTTATCAGTCGATCAACAAGAACCTTTTTTCAGACTTTTCTTTATACAAGGGGAAATTTGATTTTTATATCGCTTCACCCTCGAAAGCGTTATTTGATCTGTTGTATTTCAAGACCCGCCAGTTTCGCGGCGTTAGGATGGAAGATATAAAAGGGATGATAGAAAATTTGCGGATAGATATTGATGAAATGGACAGACCAGAACAGGAAAAATTTTATTCAATGATCAAAAAAATTATATGAGCAAGCAAATATCAGAAATATTAAAAAGAAAGCTTGACGGTCTCTCTGCTTATGGGGGGATTGACGCTGAAACGCGCCGCAACGCCGTCAAAGAAGAGTTGCAGCTTTATGTTCTTAATTTTGTTTATCATCATTCGGAATATGGCAAATGGATCATGTACGGCGGTTCTGCACTTCGCATAATTCATGGTCTTGATCGCATGTCTGTCGATTTGGATTTTGAGGTTTCTTATCCTGTAACAGATGAATTTTTGGAGAAATTTAAAAAAGAGGTAGAAGATCATTTTGCCAGCGTTTACGGCGCCGATTCGGATTTTCTTACGATAAAAATAGCTGCCGGCAGAGGATTGATCCTAAAATTTCATATTGGCAAAGAATTGAGCCTTGGCCATCCCTCAAATCAGGTGCATGTAAAAGTTGATTTGAACCATTTTGTTGCTCCGAAAACCGTAATTGAACGCCGGCCGATAAATCGTAATCAGCTTTCGTTTGTTATTTTGACATATAATATGGGAGCGCTTATGGCCAGTAAATTAGCCGCCATTTTTTTGCGCGGCACTCGCGGAGTAGGAGATGCGGTCTATGAAGAAAAAGGGCGCGATATTTACGACTTGCTCTGGTATATGGGAAAGAAAACCATCCCGGACTTTGACTATTTGGCAGCTAAAGGCATCGATGCGAAAAATCCGCGCGTTCTTTTTGATAAGCTTACATTGCAGATGAATAAAGTAAGCGATAAAAATCTTAAAAATGATTTGCTCCCTTTGTTTACGGACCCAACATTTATCGCAGATTGGCTTGCAAATTGGAGAGAGAGCTATCTAAGCCTTTTGAACGAATATAAAATCCGTACCGTTAAAGAGCTTGAACGCATTGTAATTCATCAGGATTTTAATTCTGATAATTTTTCTTTTATCTATTGGTATGAAACGGAAGAGGGAGGGCGAGTCAGAATTATTTATACTATCAGCGATTACTGGATCGAATTTAAAGATGGAGACTTGCCAATTGAAATAGACAAAAACGTAGAAGAGAAAATTGATTCTTCCAATAATGGTTCGAGCTCAAGACCGGGTCCAAATGACAAGTTGAAAAAATATACTACGCTTTTTTACCAGAAGTCTGAAAATTACTTTAAAAAAACCAACCGCATAATGCTCGGCGATAATATTGCAACTAAAATTATCAGAATGACCGCCGGCAATCTGGATCAAAAAGAGCAGATCGTACTCAATAAATCAGCCCTGCTTTCGTGCGAACTTGATGATCTGTTGAAATAGAAATAGATTGATCCAGAAGAAATTGATAGCCTAAGGAAGGAGCGTTAATAGAGTTTTTTACCCCTGTAAAATAGTTCTAAATTGCTCCATTCTATATTCGATGAGATCGCTCTAAAAAAGAATTATTCTTTAAAGTTAAGACGGAAAAGATAGGCTTGCGAATGGACCCTTGCTATCATATTTTTAACATCATCCACCGGTCCGCCCCATACGAGTAAATGAGAGATGAGTTGATGAGAACGAACCGAAAATTGGGAAGCTATCTTTTCCGCAACAGCCGCCTAATCAAAAGGGCGGTTTTTTGGTAGAATGAACCATATGGATGTCAGATCATTATTGAAACCGAGCATGGCGAAATTGTTATTGTTCTCTTTTTTGTGCTCGATTTTTTTATTGGTCATTCCCGTCCCTTGCTTTGAGTGGCATGCGGATAGTAATTTTTTTTCCAGTTGCGGGATTTACAGCCATGTGAGGGGGTTTCCTTTAAATTATTTCGGAGGGTCGGCATACGGCAGTGCGGCGAATATAACATTTGTCGAGTTCAGCTGGATCGGCTTTATCGCCAACCTTATCTTTTGGTACATTGTTTCCTGCCCGATCATTTATTTTTCAAAGTCGGAAATCGCGCAGAGAGGCATGATCGCCGTTAAAATTCTTTTTTCGATAGCTATTGTTTTTGCCCTGGCTAACGCCGTCTATATTTTTCTAATGTCCGGCTACTTCATAAATACGAAAGAATTTTGAAGAGGAATTTGCGTTTTTCGCATATCGGGCAAGCACGAAAAACCTATGGTAAAAAAAGTTCAGGATCTTGCGCAAAAATTGCTTTTTCCCGCAGGGATAATTATTGATGGCGATAATCCCTGGGATATTAAGGTCAACGATGAAAGGATGTTCAGCCGTGTTTTCGGCGAAGGCAATTTAGGTTCGGGAGAGTCTTATATGGATGGCTGGTGGGATTGCGGCAGGCTGGATGAATTTTTTTATAAAATCCTATATTACAGGGTCGATGAAAAATTAATATGGAATTGGCCTTTTATTCGGGAAGCTATCCTTTCAAAATTGTTTAACCGCCAGGCAGGCAAAAAAGCTTTTGTAATAGGGGAGAAGCATTACGATACCGGCAACGATCTGTTCGGGCCGATGCTCGGTAAAACCATGGCCTATTCATGCGGTTATTGGAGCTCCCCGGCAGGCGAAGCAAAAAACCTTGATGAGGCCCAAGAAGCGAAATTTGATCTTATATGCAGAAAATTGGGACTGGAACCGGGAATGACTCTTTTGGATATCGGTTGCGGCTGGGGAGGGTTTATGAAATATGCAGCAGAGAGGTATGGAGCGAAGGCAACGGGCATCACGGTTTCCAAAGAGCAAGTTGGATTTGGAAGGGAGCTTTGCAAGGGGCTTCCCGTGGAAATAAGGTTGCAGGATTACCGCAGTCTTAATGAAAAGTTTGATCGCATCGCGTCTGTCGGAATGATCGAGCATGTGGGGTACAAGAATTACCGGGAATATATGCGGGTTGCGAAGAGGTGTTTGAAAAAGAGCGGAATATTCCTTCTCCATACGATAGGAGGAGAGGCATCATCGGGATTTTCCGACCCTTGGATCGAAAAGTATATTTTTCCGAACAGCCACTTGCCCTCGCTGAAACAGCTTATGAAGGCGGTCGAAGGAATCTTTGTCGTAGAAGATATCCATAATTTTGGTTCGGACTATGACGGGACTCTGATGGCTTGGTATCGGAATTTTGAGAACAGCTGGCCGTCTTTGGAAAAAAAGTATGGCGAGCGGTTCCGCAGAATGTGGAGGTATTATCTTCTATCCTGCGCGGGGATGTTCCGCGCCAGAAGAGCCAATCTGTGGCAGATCGTCCTTAGCAAAGACGGAGTGCCGGGAGGCTGGAAATCAGTGCGATAGATTTTTTTAACTAAAAACCCTTTTTAAAAGGGTTTTTTAGTTTGGCGCAAAAATTATTTATTTTCCCTCGTCCAAGACCGCCTGCAATTCTATTATGTGCTCTTCGCGGAGCACTTTCATTTTTACGGTTTGGCCGATCTGATATTTTTGCAGAATATTGGCCAATGAGTTTTTATCGGAAATCTCTTCTCCTTCGCATTCCAAGATAATGTCGTATTCCTTCAGGCCGCACTTGTCGGCTGCCGAGTCTTTCATGACCGGGCCAACCCCCAGAGCCTCGCGGGCGATGAGAGCGCCGTATTCGACGGGAAGCTTGTTTTTTTGAGCGATCTCTTTGTTCAGGAGGATATATTTCACTCCCAAATAGGGGCGTTTTATCTTGCCGAATTTTTTGACTTCGGCCAGGTCTTTTTTGGCGTAGTTTATCGGAATGGCAAACCCAAGGTTT
>Ga0265297_10008556_pt1 | contig 13587 bp, 6 predicted proteins | sample Munlanlwell13791_FD_192502 | JGI IMG/M metagenome (GOLD analysis project Ga0265297, IMG submission 192502) | Leachate microbial communities from a municipal landfill in Southern Ontario, Canada - Leachate well 137-91 | ecosystem: Engineered > Solid waste > Landfill > Unclassified | place... | reverse complement strand
GAGTGGGAAATAGCGGTACATGATGGTTATCAGATCCATTGGAAGGTGTCCACAGAAATTGAAAAGTGGCTGCACATCGATGAACTGCGCATATTGGCTTTAATCCATCCGCGGTATAAAAGCTGGTTTCACAATTACAATTTGGTCGATTTCATACGTTTTCGTAACCAGTGGATGGATATCAGCATGACGGCATCCCCTACTTTTATCGTTGGGGCAAGATTTTTTACGGAAGGAAAATTTTTGCCCGCGATAAGCATTGAACCTGACGGCAATCACGAGCGATTTTTGTCTGTTGTCCAAAATGCCCCATTGGAATCGAACGCCCATATTGTAGGCGTTAGTAAAAGCATTGCCGAAGAAGAAAAAGAATGCGTGCCCGCGCGCTATTCGACTTTTTCAGGCATCATAACGGTCTATGCAGAAGAAAAGGTCTTGGACGAAAAAATCGAACGGTTACGGCAACGCCACATCGCTGCCGCCAAAGACGGCACGCAAGAAACAATAAAAAAGAAACGCAGGACAAAAATTTTATTGGCGAACCTTCCGTGGCAAAAACACGGCATGACGGGGGTGCGTGCGGGTTCGCGCTGGCCGCATATTAAGGATGAAAGCGAAGGCAACTATTTTCCTTTTCCGTTTTTCCTTGCCTATGCTACTGCTCTTTTGAGAAAAAACAATATAGCGGCGGATATTATTGACGCGGCGACCCAGGAAATGTCCGAAGAAAATTTCTTGAGCGAATTATTGAACATAGATTTTGACCTTTTGGTGGTCGAAACTTCCGTGCCTTCTTTTCATCACGACATCACATTATTGCAAAAGCTGTCGTCGCGCGGGGCGCGGATAGTCCTGTGCGGACCCCACTGTGAAATCTATGCTCCAGATTTTCTTAAGACGCACAACTATATTGATTGCGTATTATTCGGCGAATACGAATTTACGCTGCTTGCGTTGGCGCAGGCGCTCGCGGAAGGCAGGCAGGATCTTTCTTCTGTCGACGGCCTTATATGGCGCGACAGCAGAAATAATATCGTCAAAAATAAACCTCGCGCTCCTTTCGATATAAACCTGTTGCCGTGGCCCCAAAGGGACGGGCTCCCCATGGAGCGCTATTGGGATCTACCGGGCAATATTCCGCGGCCCTCGGTACAAATGGTCGCTTCGCGAGGCTGCCCTTTTTCCTGTAACTTTTGCCTGTGGCCGCAGATTCTTTTTGGCGGAGCCACCTACAGGGCACGCGCCGTTAAAGATGTCATTGACGAAATGGAATTTCTTGTGAGGGAAAAAGGTTTTAAGTCCGTCTATTTTGATGACGATACTTTTAATGTCGGTAAACCGAGGATGTTGCAGTTCTGTAATGAGATTATCAGGAGAGATTTGCACCAAATACCGTGGGCTGTGATGGCAAAGGCCGATCTCATGGATGAAGAGATTCTCGAACACATGAAAAAGGCGGGCTTGTGGGCGGTCAAATACGGCGTTGAAAGCGCCTCGCAAACATTACTTAATACATGCGGAAAAGGGCTCGCGTTAGAAAAAGCGCTGCGGATGATTAAGCACACGCAGGCATTAGGGATAAAGACGCATCTTACATTTTCCTTCGGGCTGTGCGGTGAGACAAAAGAAACCATCAAACAATCAACGGACCTGGTTCTTTCTTTAAATCCCGAATCCGTCCAATTTTCGATTATTACGCCGTTTCCCGGCACGCGGCTCTTTGATCTCTTGGATAAAGAGGGTAGGATACTTTCGAAAGATTGGTCATTGTACGACGGACATCATAGTTGCGTTTACCGGCCGGAAAACCTGACGCCTTCCGAGCTCGAGGAGGCAAAGGCGCGTGCGTACCAATTGTGGGGAGAACACCTCAGAAGAAAACAGAGACTTCTTACGGACATCCATGGGCAAAGAGTTACTTATTGATAAAAAGATATTTCATGGCATCAATGACGGCAGGAAAGCGTATTGCGGGCCGCACACCGTTCAAATCGACTTAACGGACCGTTGCAATAACAATTGCCTTTGTTGCTGGGTCCATTCTCCTCTCCTTGACAAAAAAGAAATTTTTCCTCACGGTGAACAAGAACTTTCTTTTCCTCTTGCAGAGAAACTCATCAAAGAACTTTTGGCCTCGGGCACAAAAGATATAATACTGTCCGGATCAGGGGAGCCGTTTGTCTACCCCCATATTACCGATGTCATAGAGCTGATCAAGTCGCAGGATGTTTATCTCAATATCATAAACAACGGCATCCTTCTTAATGAAAAGATGTGCGAACTGCTTGTTGCGCGCGGCGTCAATTTGCTTACGGTTAGCATCTGGGCGGGGAGTGCCTCGGTCTATACGGCCTTGCACCCGAACCAAAGCGAGGCGACATTTGAGCGAATCAGGGGGAATCTTAAGCGGATCGCTGCGTATAAGAGAGCGCGCAAAGCGCTGGCGCCGCATATTAAAATCTATAATGTTATTTGCAGCAAAAACTATTCGGATATCGAGGCGATGGTTGATTTTGCAAAGGATGTCGAAGCAGACTCTATGGAGTTTCAGATTGTCGATATAATCAAAGGCAAAACCGACGAGTTAGCGTTGCAGCCATCCCAAGCCCAGGAAATCTTGAAACAGTTTGAGAAAATAAAACAAAGGAAAGATTTGGTTTTTTTTGGAAATCCCGAAACACAAAAAACAAATTTGCAGGACAATTCTTTTGTGGACCTGGGGAAGGTGTGGATTGATCATAAGGAGGGTTTTACCGTCAAAAGCAATTGCGCTTCTTTAGTGTGCAAGAAAGGCCATGAGATGGGGCCGGACAAGCAAAGGGTTGTTTCTTCGTCGACCTCGACTATCGGCACCTATCCGACTACGTTCCGTTATCAGTTTGTTGACGAAACATGCACGGCATGCGAAGAAAAAACGTCCTGTTTGGATGGCGGGGTGGTGAGTGTCAGATTTTTGAATATTTTGAATGCAGGCTTCTTTGCAAAGAAGCTTGTTTCTAACAGGCTGACGGACGGTATCTATGAAACAGAGATTCTCTCCCGGCCTTGTTATATGGGCTGGTACTATGCGCGCATCTTGACCAGCGGCGATGTTATCCCGTGCTGCAAGGCAGCGTTACATCCTCTTGGCAATATTGCAAGAAATTCCTTTGACGAGATCTGGAATTCGGCGCAGTATCGGCAGTTTCGTCACAAGGCAAAGACGGCATCAAAAAATGATCCCTACTTTGAAAAGATTAATTGCATTAAGAGCTGCGACAATGGCGGAATGAATGCTTCTCTCGGCAACAAGCTTGTGCGATTCTTTGAAGAAGAAGGCATCGTGGAGACGGTACGAAAGAGAGGAGGCGTGGTTTTTCTGGCGAAAGATTTTGCCGAGGGCAGCCTCAATGTTTCTGACTATTCTTTTGGCGAAAATATCGTTATCGATGGGGGCAAGCAGGAGGCACGTGCCCGCTACGAATTTACGGTCAGGCAGGACGGAAATTATGAATTCAGATCGCGCTATGCCAGCAATGAATCGCGGCCGGTCGATATCTTCATTGATAAAAAACTTGTTAAGAAAGACGGTTTGTCTTTTGTCACCGGCGGCTGGGTGGATCAGTTTCTGAAGTGGTATACGGAGTTTGAGATTGAACTGCGCAAAGGTAAGCACAGTCTGGAAATTGTCTCTGTGCATTGTGTTCCCCACATAGAGAAATTTGCTTTGGTGAAGAAGAAAAGCAGCAAGCGCCACATAAGAAACATAGTAGAAAGTATCATTCCCGGTAATTGTAAGGATAAATACCTTGAGCTTTTAGGCGTTTATGACGGCCGGTTTGCCTACAAAGGGCCTTTTCATGTGCAGATTGACCTTACCAATAACTGCAACAATAACTGCATTGCCTGTTGGTGCAATTCACCCCTCTTAAAAGACAAGAAGCTCTCGCAGTCAGAGAAGGCGCAGGAGCTTCCCTTGCCGATGGCCAGGGAGCTGCTCGATGATATCGCGCGCATGGGTGCCATAGAAGTGTATTTTTCCGGCAGCGGTGAGCCTTTTATGCACCCTCACATTATGGAAATCCTTGAGTACGCAAAAAAGAAAAATCTTATCTGTCACGTCAATACCAACTTTACGCTTTTAGACAAGAAAAAACTTGATTGTCTCATCGCTATCGGTGTTGATACCCTTACGGTGAGCACCTGGGCGGCAAGTGCACACACCTATGCCAAGACGCATCCGAATAAAGCCGAGCAGGACTTTTTTGCGATCAGGGATAATCTTATTTATCTTAATTCCCGCAAGAAAGAAAAGCCTTTTATCAAACTCTATAATGTTTTGTTCAACATGAATTATGGCGAGGTTGAAGCGATGGTGCGTTTTGCCGCTGAGACAAAATCGGAATCGCTGGAGTTCACCCTTGTTGACACCATTCCCGGCGCAACCGACGCATTGTCTTTGAACAGCAGACAGCTTAAGGGGCTGGTTTCGGCCTGTCAGGCAATCAAGGCACGCTGCGATGCGCACAATGTGCTTAAGGATAACGGGGTGTTGCTTTTTCAATTTGATCAATTCTTGAGAAGAATTTCTGTTGCCGGCGACGCACAGGAAGCAAAATATGACAGGAATATAATCGACACCATGCCTTGTTACATAGGATGGCTGTTTGCGCGCGTTATCCCCACCGGAGAAGTCCACTCCTGCCTTAAGGCGCACAGGATTCCGACGGGCTCTCTCTATCGTAACACTTTTTCTGAAATCTGGAACTCAAAGGCGCAGATGTATTTCAGAAAGAAGACGCTTGTCTGCAAGAAAAAAGATCCCTTTTTTGCCTTGATTGGTAACGACCCCACTACCAAAGAGGCGGGGTGTTATAAGAGTTGCGATGATATCGGCAGGAACACCTGGATGCATAAGCACATCAATGCGCTCAATTTCTCCCAGCGGGTTTTTATTAAAGGCGTTGCTACGGGGGCAAAAATAAAAAGGATGCTGCAGCCTAAAAAAGAAAACCAAGTCGCCTATCACAGTGATCCTGTTATTGCAGGGATCATGCACGGCAGGAAGGCTTTTGTGGGGCCTGAACAGGTAGTTATTGATCCGACCAACCGGTGTAATCTTCAATGTGCCGCCTGCTGGCTCTATTCGCCTTTTTTAACAAAGGACAAGCCTGATAGTGGTTGGCTTAAAAAAGAACTCTCCAAAAAGACGCTCATTAGACTTATCGATGATTTGGCATTGTTGCGCACAAAGAAAATCCGCTTTACCGGCGGGGGAGAACCTTTTTTGCACAGCGGCTTATTCGATGTTATCGCCTACGCAAAAAGCAAGGGGATAGAAGTGGCAGTCACCACTAATTTCGGCATTCTCTCGACGCAGCAGGTGCAGCAATTGCTCGCTCTGGGCGTTGAGGAACTTGCCATCAGCCTTTGGGGTTCTAACGCCGCAACATATCAAAAAGTCCATCCCGGCGTGGGGCAGGGCTATTTTGAGAAAATCAAAGAGAACCTGGTTTATTTAAAGGAACACAAAAAACAGCTGCCGCGCGTGACGTTTGCGAATGTGCTGATGAATTCTAATTGTGATGATTTTGAGTCTATGTATCAGTTTGGCATCGCGCACAGGGCTGATGCGGTTTATTTCACCCTTGCCGATGTGTTTGCCGGCCAAACAGACGCATGCGTATTAGAAGACAGCCAAAGAAGCAGCCTCTTGGAAAAGGCCTTGGCGCTGCGAGCTCGTAATGAGAGTGCCGGCAGTCTTGCGCTTGAGTTTTTCGATGGTTTCATCAGAAGGCTTTCAGTGCCGAAAAGTGAATTTACGCACGGCCTTTATGATAAGGCCGGCGTCAATAAGATCCCTTGTTATGTGGGATGGATTTTTGCCAGAATCTTGGCCGACGGAAGCGTCGCCCCTTGTTGCCGGGCGGTTAAGAAAATAATGGGCAACATCAACGAGCAATCGTTTAAAAAGATATGGTTTTCCCCGAAATATAATGAATTCCGCGGCAGGGCAAAATACCTTTCTAAAGAGCACCCTTATTTTTATGAGGTGGGGTGTTTGAAAGAATGCGATAACCTGATGCATAACGAACAGATGCATCATAAGATCCTTTTTCCGTCAAAATGATTGATGCGACACGGTATTTAGCTGATCAGGATAATGAGTGGAATCGCCTTTTATGCAGCGATCCACTTTCTTTGCATATTGATAAAAGTGTTATACTTCGAGAGTACAGCGAGCTCTTCAAAAAAATCTTGCCAAAAAACGAACAGTTTAAGGCGCTCGAAGTTGGCTGTGGCACGGGGTTGTGGCTGTGGTATTTTAACAAATTCTTTTCATACACCGTTTATGGTATTGATATACTCGCCAGTGCTGTCGAGTTGGCCAACAGAAATTTGCAGCACCTCGGAGTTCGTAACCGCAATCTGATACGCAAAAACTTTTTAACTTACGACAATGCGGATTTTTTTGATTTCGTTTATAGTTTTGGGACAATCGAGCATTTCCAAGACCCGGTAATTTTTCTCAACAAGTGTGACTCTTTGTTAAAAAAAGGAGGCCACCTGCTTGTGGAGGTTCCGCATTTTAGTTTCATCAACAAGGCCATTATGAGGATGGGTCAGAGCAGGACGCGCTATAAGCGTTATCTCGATGTTCACAATGTCGCAATCCTTTCGTTGAATAAATTTAAACGGCTTATCAATTCTACTCTTGGCGGAAGCTACGAGACGCTTTATTTGGACACGGCAGGCATTTTTGATGTTACCGTATATAACATTTCTGCCTTTCAAGAGCCCGCCCGCTATAAAAAAATGCGGGAGAGGATATATGCGTCAGGAAAGATTCTGAAATTCTTACGGCTCAAAAGCATCAGCCCGGGATTAATCTTTATCGGAAAAAAGAAATAACAAAGCAGTTGTTATAAAAATCATCGTTTGCGCAGCACCCACTACAACATCTTTCGTTAAGAAAGGTAAAACAGCAGATGAGAATTTTGTTTCCGAAGTGCCTCTCAATTCAAACAACCTCTCTTTGTAATGCAGCGTGTATTTTTTGTCCTTACGCAAGCATAAAAGATTTATTCCCTAATAAAATAATGGAAATGAGCTTATTTAAAAAAATCATCGATGAATGTAGCCAACACAAAAATGTTGAAAGAATTATTCTCTATATGAATAATGAGCCTTTGACAGACCCCTGCCTTGCGCAAAGGGCGGATTATGCAAAAGAAAAACTACCCTGGGCCGGAGTCCATATTTTGACAAACGGAGCATTATTGACCGAAGAAATTGCGGGCAAACTTTTGCGTTCAAAACTCGACTGGATAGGGATAAGTTTTCACGGCATAAGAAAAGATACCATTGAGAAAGCAATGGGTATTAACTACGAGCGCAGCTTGGAGCGAATTTGCGCTTTTATCAAGAAAGCGGAAAGCAGTAAAAATATAAAAGAATACATAATGATTACCTTTTTGCGCCATAAATATTTGACTGATGATGAAAAAAGAGAGGCCGAAGATTTTTGGCGAGCCCGCGGGATTGAACGGATCAGTTATTTTGACGGTCCTATTTCGCGCGCGGGCAACGTTGAGGGGCTCGCAAAGGTGTACCATCGCGAGGCGATTGTGGGCTGTAATAGTATTTGGGCTGATGAGATGATTCATATTGTTGAGGACGGCAGCGTTGTGCTTTGTTGTATGGATTGGAAAAGAGAAGTGGTGCTGGGAGATTTGAATACAGAGACGCTCGTTGAAGTATGGAATGGAAAACGCAGTCGAGTTTGGGATGGCATTGAGGGCAAAGAGGAACTGGCCGGTGACTTCCCCTGCCGAAGATGCGAAGCAGCAAAAGTTAAAACTCAAAAGACACCCGCAGAGTAGCAGGAGGTTATTGTAGTGAAGAATGGTCACGTTGGGAAAAGAACAGCTGTTGTTTTGCTTGTACTTTTTGTTGTTTTCGTTTCGGTATTTCTGTATTTGAAAACAATGTTCTCTAGGCCGAACATTGTATTTATTAGTATCGATGCTTTGCGTCCCGATCATTTGGGTTGTTACGGATACAAAAGGAATACTTCTTATCATATTGATGCGCTCGCCAAAAAAGGAACTATTTTTTTAAATTGTTTCTCCACGTCGACATCGACCGCGTATAGCTCCGTTGGTTTGGTGACAGGAAGGTATTTGATGGTTGCTGGTTCTGATGATGCGCAAGGCATGCTTGATGCCGAATTTCTCACCCTGCCGGAACGTCTGAAGCAGTTTGGGTATTATAATTTTGCATTTCTCAGTAACGGCCACTACAGCGAAGGCAGTGGTTTTGAAAGAGGTTTTGACAGCTATCAGAATTATCTTGAGACATTCGGGACAGCAGAAAAAATGACTGATGAAATAATCCGTTCTTTGAAAGATCGTGACGGCAAGAAGCCCTTTTTTATCTGGGCCCATTATATCGATCCGCATGCTCCTTATTATTCTGAGCCCGAAGAGTTTACACGGATTTTTGAAAAGGACGAATTGCAAGGATATCACAATAAAAAGTTGGCTGTTAATCCGGATCGAAACGCTGATTCGGGCATAAGCGCAGGATATATTCCGAGGCTGGTATTTAACGAAGGAGAGTTTTCTTTGGATTACTACATTACCGGATATGATACAGATATTTTCTACACCGATTTTCATATCGGCAGGCTGTTGAAAGAACTTCCGAGGAATACGGTGGTTATAATAACGGCAGACCACGGCGAATCATTGGGTGAGCATAACGTGTATTTTTCTCATGGAGAAAATATCCATGATGAACTTTTGCATATTCCTTTGATTATTAGTGATGGTAGATTTTTCAAGGGGAACAAGAAAATTGAAACTATAGTATCGGCGGTGGATATTGTTCCGACGATTCTTGAGCGCGTAAACCCGCTGTGGTATTTCTTCCACAGAAAAGAATTTGATGGTTTGGCATTAGCCGCTGCAGCAAACAACAGACAGCTAAAGAGGCAATATATTTATTCCTATGATCCTTCCAGCTATGCGATCAGGGATACGAAAAAAAACATAAAATATATTTTGTATAAAAAAGGTAACGAGGAACTTTATTTTTTGCCCGACGAGATTATTAATGTGATAGCTTTTTATCCCCAAGAGGCAGCGGCGCTCAGAGACCATTTGAAAGTATGGCGCCAGCGGTATCCGTTACGTTCCGATATTCATGCCAGCGGGGTTGCACTTGGCCAGAGAGCCAAAGAAAATTTAAGAAGTTTAGGATATGCACAGTAAACCCCAAGAGAGGCGTGCAGTGCTTTTTAAAGGGAGACAACGGTGTACAGTAGGCAAAATGCTCGAGAGGTGTAATTAATGTCTGCGACTGATTTTGTCATTGTTAACTTGCCGCCATGGGGACAGGATAATCCCCATATAGGGATTGGGTATTTGGCAGCCAATTTAAGAAAAGAAGGCATCGCGCTTTCCGTTCTTGATTTGAATAAAAGGTTTTTCGTTGATTATCCGGATTTTGGCATGCTGTGGCATGTGGAGAACAAGAACTTTTGGTCAAACGAAGAAACTTTTCCGCTTATTCTGGAGGTATTTGAAGAAGCGATAACGCGCGCAGTAAAAGAAGTGGCTGCCGCAAATCCGCACTCAGTGGGGTTCTCCGTCGTTGATCCTAAAGAGCGCCTGACTATAGAATTTATTAAGCGGTTTAAGAAAGAAATGCCGCACGTGGCTATTGTTTTGGGAGGGCCTTCGACTTCAACCCCGGAACAGCGCAGCATATTTATAGAACACGCAGGTAAGCTTATCGATGCATTTGTTGTGGGAGAGGGTGAGGAGGCGTGCGTTGATATTATCAGACGGATCAATGAGAGAAAACCGCTGGTTGATATCGCGGGAGCTATCACGCAGCATAACGGCGCATGGCTTGAGCGGCCGCCGCAGGCGATAGAGCCGCTTGAGAAATTGCCGTTTCCGACGTATGAAGAATTTGATATGGCGTTGTATGGAAAGTCGCTCCTTGTTGAGTGGTCAAGAGGCTGTTATAGCAGGTGCAGTTTTTGCAAAAATTGGCGCATCATGCCTCGCTATAGGGCAAAATCTCCGGAGTGGGTTCTTGAGGAATTAATGTATCATCATCGCGTTCACAGTATCGATGAATTTACCGTCGTCGATTCTATTATGAACGGAGCGCCCCGGCAACTGTATTCGATCTGTTCTTTAATAAAGAAAAATAATTTGAAAATATCGTGGTCGGGACAGATTGCCCCGCGCAGGGACATGGACTCGGCGTTTTTCAAGCACATGAAAGAAGCCGGGTGTCAAAAACTGCAGATCGGCGTTGAAAGCGGATCGAATAGTGTTTTAAAGAATATGAGAAAGACCTATACCGCTGAAATGGCACAGCAGGCAGTGCGTAATGCCAAAAAGGCGGGGATAGAAACAGAGATTTTTATCATTGTGGGGTTTCCCGGAGAAAGCGACAGGGAATTTAAGCACACGCACGCATTCATAAAGAGAAATAAGGACTTTATTGATACAATCAAATCTATTAATACGCTCCACTTAATCGCGGGCACGGAGGTTTTCGAGAAGAGTTTGGTAGCTTTTAATATGAAGCCGCTGCCTTTGAAAGAAGGGGGTTGGCACTATCGCTGGGAGACAAGAGACGGCAATACCTATGCGATACGCAAAGGGCGTGCGCAAACATTGTTAGACTTAGCGTCTCGTTTGGGGATTAAAGTCATGGAAACAAATATTTGCGAAGGAAAAGAAAAAAATTTTGATGTAATAACAAAAACAAAAAATACAGCTGAACAAATACAGCAATTAAAGAATTCGATTGATTTCCTTCAGAAATTGCCTCAAAAGAAAAAAATAGCAAACAAAAAAAGAACCTTAGCGCAGGTATGTATTTTGTTCTTTGTGAGTTTTTATACGGGTTTTTATATTATTTATTTCTGGATTTTTATGAAAGTAACCAATAAAGTTTTGCTCGGAGGCAGAAGTGAGAAGAAATAATTGCAAAAATTATTGACGGTATTCTTATAATGAGAGGATCGTTTGAATACGAATATTATTCGTAAAAGCCTGCTGTTATTTTTGTTGGCATGTTTTTTAAAAATATTCTATATAGTTTATCAACAAGGTTGTATTATTGTATCCGATGAGATGCCCGGCAGTTATAGCTTAGCAAAAAACTACCAATTAAAAGAGATAGTGGAAAGGATTTTTTTTCAATGGGACTCCAGCCTGGGGTCAGCGAGACCGTTCTTTACTTCATTTTTGTACGCTTTTGCTTTTAAAATCGCGCATTTTCACCCTTGGACCGCCCTGTGCGTTGGCGTAATAGTGGGAAGTGCATTCATCCCGATTTATTATTTGATGGTGGCGAAATTGTTTGAGTCGCATGTGGCTTTCCTTTCCGCGATCACCATTTCATTGTTGCCTAATTATATAGAACAAAGCATATCGCTTACAACGATTTTGCCTGGAGTTTTTCTTATTTTTCTTTCCATTCTCTTGGCGGCAGTCTATTATGCTCGTTATGAAGCTCGTCTTTGTCTGTATCTCTCCGGCTTTTTTGTAAGTTTAAGTACGTTGTGCCGCTATGAAAATGTTTTGTTTATTCCGTTTTTCATTATATATAATTTTTTATTTGATAAGAAATCGCGGTTTTATCAAAAATTACTTTATTCGATACTGTGTATAAGTGGCGTTGCTTTTATTTTGTTGGGTAATTTTAAACACACCGGTAATCCCTTTCATTTCTTTTTTGCCCAGCTCAATATTTCTTCTATCCAAAACTTGCCATTTTTAACGTTTTCCGCGGCATTGGCAGTTGTGTTTCGTTTGCTCAATCATTTGTTGCTTTGGCCTGTGTGGGTAATTGGGTTAGCGGCAGGAGCCGTTATTGTAAAGCGTTACAAGGCGCGAGCGCTGGTTGTGGCTCTTGCACTTTTCATCTTTTTTTGTTTTTTATTTTATAAAATAAAAAAAGGAACAATATTTTATGATGAAAATTATTTCTTAGTCTTTGCTTTTATGGTTGTGCCAAGCGCATTTTTTTTAATAAGGCTTTTCTTGAAACAGCATTGCAGGAATTCATTTGGGGCCTCGGTTTTATTCGGCATAGCATTAGTAGGTTTATTATGGTACTGTCATGCCAGAAATCTTTCCTTTGAAAGAATTGGTTGTCCGAAAGAATATTTTCAAATCATAGAGAAGATTCACAGCAACAAAACGCTGCAAATACATGGGGTTTGGCAAGATACAAAAGAAAATATCCCGTTTTATATTTGTAGCAGCGAGATTTATTTGAATGCAGCCATTGCCCAGACTATGTTATATTATTTGGGATTGGATTCCGTTTGTCATCTTTACGAAAATGCATATCCGATACAAGGAAATTACTTTTTTATTCTTATTGCAAAGAATGAAATTCTTGAAAAAATAAAAGGGAAAGCTTTTTTGTTGCTTGCTGATTATGGATCACTCGGGCTCTACCGAATAGACAATACACGCGAGGGAAGCGCGCAATGACAGAAAAAAACAATCAAAAAGCAATAGATTGCCGAGGCGTGAAATGTTGTTTGATATTCCCGCCTTATCAAGAAAGTGAAGATAATATCTCTCTGAAGACTGCAAAGAAAAATTTGGGAAAAATCCCTCCTTTGTGTTTGTGCGCGGTGGCGGCAACATTAGAGCGATGCGGCGCGACGGTGCGTATTCTTGATGTCAATGCCTGCGGTTATTCAATCGAAGATGTTATTGATAAGGTTCTCAGCTTTGCGCCTGATTTTTTGGGATATACCCTTTCTACCTATCAGTTTCACTTTACCTTGGAATGGATAAATAGGATCAAAGCCCGTACGGGTATTCCCGTTATCGTCGGCGGACCTCATGTGAGGATTTATCCGCGCGAAATCTTAACTCACCACTGTATTGATTATTGTGTAACCGGAGATGCCGAGATAACTCTTCCGCATTTGGTTTATTCTTTGATGGAAAAGAAAAATCTCGCTCAGGTAAGCGGAGTTGCCTATAGGGAAAATGGTGATGTGAGAATCAATGATGCGCCCGTGTACAGCAAGAATCTCGATGAGACCCCTTTTCCCGCACGGCATTTACTCGACAATTCACTCTACAGCTCGTTATTGTCTAAATATAAGAATTTCACCGGCATGACCACAAGCCGCGGATGCGTTTTTCAGTGCACGTTCTGTGATAATCATTGTATCCCGTGCCGGGCAATGAGCCCCCGGCGCGTTGTCGATGAAATGGAAAACTGTCAGAAAGAATTTAATATTAACGAAATTGATATGTTTGACGGTGTGTTTTCATTGAGCAAAAGACGGTTGTCAGAAATATGCGAGCAGATTACCCGAAGGAAACTTCGTATTGCGTGGTCATTTAGGACCAGGGCGGATTTAATCGATAAAGAAATCCTTCAGCAATTGCGGTCTGCGGGATGTATGAGGATTTATTATGGCATCGAGAGCGGCTCTCCCCGCATCCTTAAGAATATAAAAAAGAACGAAGAATTAACGCGGATCAGGAGCGCCATAACCTTAACTAAACAGGCCGGTATCGATACCTTTGGTTTTTTTATGGTGGG
>Ga0265297_10008555_pt1 | contig 13587 bp, 11 predicted proteins | sample Munlanlwell13791_FD_192502 | JGI IMG/M metagenome (GOLD analysis project Ga0265297, IMG submission 192502) | Leachate microbial communities from a municipal landfill in Southern Ontario, Canada - Leachate well 137-91 | ecosystem: Engineered > Solid waste > Landfill > Unclassified | place... | reverse complement strand
TGCAGGGGATGGTTTTTATAAGATTTCGTCGGTCTCCACCGGCCTGGCTCTCGACCTTCAGGGCGGAGCAAATGCCGTCGGTACAAAAGTAGGACTGTACAGCTATGGTACCGCCCCTGATGCGGTTACACGTCAATGGCTCTTTGTTTTAGCTCCAGGGGCTAAGTCGCAAGAACTGACGGACGGAATACAACCCCTTGCCGAAGACAACGACCGGATACGTGTTATCGGAACTGAAAAAGCCCTTGTGATACTTCAGGCTCCCGCAAGCACCACAAATGTCTCGGTGTTCACCCTGACAGGCATAAAGGTCATTCAACAAGCCGTAAAAAGCACATTCACACGCATTCCACTAAAACAGGGAAACTACATTGTCAGTTACAGCACTGAACCTGAAAATCTGCGTCGTACCACCAAAGTGATTGTTTTTTAAAGATTCTTGACCAAAGCCCCTGAAGGGGATGTATAAAATGATATTTCAATTATCCATTTAAAAACGTTTAACCAATTACATCTTGTTGCTAACCAGGTGGAGGGGCGCAGAATCTATGCTACGATATACAATTCTGTTATCAGGCGTGTGTTGCTATTCCCTTTGCTAATTCTTCCCGGTTTGCTTGCAAATATCTCAATTTTTTATTGATTTGAAATATCATGCAAACATACGAGGTGTGTATTATGGGCTAGGTGATTATTTTTATCTTAATTTGATATTGTCTAAATATTAATGAACAAATTTTCTTCTAAGTTTAATCATTTTGGTTTTTCTTATTATATAAAGTTTCGGTGAAATGTAAGGAACAACAAACATAAACATAATCCAAAATGCCTTGTGGTGAATTTTACTACTGCATCTGAGTTTTTAGTTTTGAAATTTCATTGTCAATATTCAATATGAACTCATCGTATTTTGATGATACGTCAATAAGAATATCATCTAATCCTCGATTTGATGTTCTATATTTTTCTATTAAAAATCTGATAATGTTACCACTGATATTCTGTGCCTTGTTCGCATAGATATCGATTAGATATTGGGGATATACAGCATTGTGCGCTATCAGGTTTCTTAATCTGTATATTAATACGATATCATTAAATACTTCCTTCTCATTATTTTTAATACCTTCTATGTTCTTGTAAAAAGAAACAAGCTCATGTAGTTCCGTTTTTAGAATTTCGTCATTAATATTTTTTTCAATATCTTTTATGTGATTAAAAAACTTATTACTATGGACTTTATTTCCCGCTTTCATATTTAGAGAAGCCTTTTCAATAACGTCCTCAGGAATATCTAAATAATTATCTGACTGAGTTTTATAGTTAATGTCAATATAAGTGTAAAACCAATAATCATGAAATTTTTTTTTAACTAATATGGAGGCTGCAATTTTTTGGACTACCTGTAATAGATTGGTGTCTTTATGTCCAGTAATATTACATCTCATCTCATCATCGGTTTTTAAAAGGCTTTCAATAGCTATCCAGTGAAATAATAATTTATCTTCTGAATTTTGTACATACATTCCTTTTTGATACCAATGTGCAGCTGTAGTAAGTTTTAATGTGTCGTAGGTTTGTTTTTTATTAATAGCAGTGAAACGGTCACCTACTTTGGGAATATCATTTTCAATATTGGAAACGTCTAACAATTCCATATATCCAACAAATTCCTGATGTTTTGATGAAATGCTTTCGTCTCCTATTGTTAAATTAATTCCACTCATATATCTACCATTTTCAACAACCGAAACATCACTGTCACTATATTTAATAGGTGTTGATGTATTGTATGATAATGATAATAAATCGAGAACGTGCTCTAATCTCTGCCTTGCATAAGCAACGGAAGAATGCAACATTTTGTATTTGACAGGTATCGCTGCGTTTATGTATTTTCGATCGGAAGTAATTTGTTCGATTTTCGATAATGTTGGAGTTTCAGTAATATATTGTTTTAAATGAGGAGCATATATATTAATGTCATCAATTAGACAATTAACATCTCCTTTTATACCCTTTAATCGGAATAAAACAAAGCAATCTTTAGGTTCAATGTAATAGTAAACTCCTAAAAATGATATTCTTTCTTCTACAGATCTATTCTCGATATAATCCTCTATAGCTTTATAGTAGGATTCTTCAGTATCGTAATCATTTCTGTTTAATCCTTTATAAGTATTGGGAGCATTTAAAACAGTTCCGCTCTCAATTCTAATAATATCCGGTATATCATGCTGAATAGATTTAATATCATCAATGTCAAAGCCATTAGCGATAAACTCTGAAATAATTAATTCGGTATATTTGTTAATTTCCTTTTTCGTATCATAGTCCAACGTTTGGGCATCATTGATAGTGCTAACTAATTGTTCTAGTAACCTATCAAAGTATATTCCTGAATTAAACTCAGCTTTGATTTGTTTGCAAATAGATAAAATATACTTATAGGTAATATCGCCCCATTTTTGTTGAAGTATTGCGACCTTATTATGGAATAGCTTTTTAAAAACTACGTCTTTTTTATCCCATTCGTTTAATTGAGCCCTAAAAAGTTGGCTATTATCTTTATTCTTTAGGTTATTGTATTCAATCTCAGATATTATATTATCAATGAGAAATCGAGGGCTATCAAGCGAAAATTCATAATTATCCTTATCACCTAGTTTTTTAGTGAAATACATCCAATACTTTTCCCAGTATTCAATGGGAGTTTTTACGGGTACCCCTAGTATCTTTCTTATAGAATCTTTCATTTTTCCATTGGTTTTATCATTGATTCGATGAAGGCGAATCCTCTATCAGTTAAGTAGTATTTAGCATTTAATTCCTTATCTGTTCACGATTTTGAGAAATCTTGAACCCATGGTCCAAAACGATTGCATCATGTGTAGATATAAATTACAATAATCTTTCTCAAGCGATAGAATCGCGCGAATGCTATGTAGGTTTGGGATAGATCGTCAGGTTATAATCTAGATTTAATTTGTTTTAATTCGGTCATTAATGCCTGTACATACTGGAATAAATTCTCTACATAGCCTTTTTCTAGTATTTTTTCAATTTTATTTAACTTCTCATCAATGTCGTCGAGTCTTTGTTTTAATTGTTGTTCGTCCATAATTTTATAATTTTAAATGTTTTACATGGTTTATTTTTAATAGGTTTTCGTGTTTTTTCTACACTTGCCCCTAACAATTTATATCGTCACCTAAATGCCCATTTATAAACTTTAGCTTTTTGATTTTTTACTATTATATCTGTATTAATTAGTTTATTATAAATTTTTATTTATTAAAGTCCCAAAGATAGAAACTATTCTTCACATGAACGATACATTTTTTAATTAATTTCTGATTTTTCTAACAGACTCTTTATTTAATCAAATTCATTGATAGTGATAACTGTATCCGTATAGATTTTGGGGGCTGTCTTTACAAATAAAGAATAAGGGTATCGAAGAGTAGCGGAGCTAATAAAATGCATTAAAAACTTATTTTTGTTGCAATTTCTTCTCCCAACTCCGGTTAATATTAAATTTCCATTAAAATAATAGATAACAATGCTAACTAAAAATATTATGCATAACTTTGCCATCTGATTAAACCTTTTGATAAAAAAACCATCTTACTAGCTTATGATAGAACCAATAGGACGTAAAACGGACAAGATAGGCCGGTTGTTTCAGGCCAGACTTCATGATAATCTGGGACATCTGGATATTGAACGTTCGTTTTATCCCTTAATCCTGATTGAAGCAGGAAATGGAATAACACAGCAGGAACTTGCCGGAAAACTGCTTTGTGATAAAGTGCAGGTGGTTCGTATTATCGATTATTTATCGGAAAATGGTTATGTGACTCGTGTACAAAGCGCCTATGATAAACGAAAATATGAATTGGCAATTACTGAAAAAGCAAAACTTGTTTTACCGGATATTAAAAAAGCTATGAACGATGCAACTTCGGTCGCTTTAAATCGTTTATCCGAAAATCAAATAGACGAACTGTATAACATGCTTTCAACTGTTGAGATGAACCTTTTGAAAGACAGGGAAAAAAATAAGTAAAACGGGATTGTTTTGAGTCATGAATAAATAAAACAGCTAATTAAACACCATACATTAACAGATGAAAAAAAAATCAACCCTCTTGATTGCCCTGGTTATGATAATACTGGTCGCATTCTTTTTAAGAATGGGCTTCACCAAATCGGCAACAAATTCGAAGGATAAAAATGCAAAAAACAAGACACAACGAAAGGTCGATGCTTTTGTAGTTAAACCCTCCCTGCTTATCAATGAAATTTCGGTTTCGGGATCCTTACTGGCATTCGAAGCGGTGGATTTAAAAAACGAGGTAGCCGGACGCGTGGTGATGATTCATCTACCCGAAGGAAAATTTGTCCGGAAAGGCACTTTGTTAGTCAAACTTTTCGACGATGATCTTCAGGCTACTCTCAAAAAACTTCAATCGCAGCTTGCCATTCAGCAACAAATATACGACAGGCAATCGGAATTGCTCAAAGTGAATGGAATTACCCAAAACGATTATTTACAGACAGGTTTACAACTCAATTCGTTGAAAGCCGATATTGAAGTGGAAAAAACCATGATTCGGAAAACCGAAGTAAGGGCACCCTTCGACGGAGTCATCGGACTCAGAAGTATCAGTGTGGGGGCCATTATTACGCCATCCACTTTGCTGGCAACCCTGCGTACCGAAAATAAAATAAAACTCGATTTCAGTGTTCCCGAAAAATACAGCCCTGAAATGAAAGCGGGAATGAAAGTAAAATTCACTATGAATGACGAGTCCAAACAATTTGCTGCAACCGTTATAGCTACTGAAGAAGGTATCGATGCTTCGACCCGGAATCTGAAAGTAAGAGCCCTTGTAAACGGAGATTCAAAGGAACTGATTCCGGGCGCATTTGCCAATGTATTACTGCATTTGAGCGAAAACAACAAGGCTTTATTAATACCGACACAGGCCATTATACCACGCGAAGAAGATAAATCGGTGATTGTAGCCCGACAAGGGAAAGCTCATTTTGTAAGCATTAAAACCGGTACCCGTCAGGCCTCTAAAATTGAAGTAACCGAAGGTTTGCAGGCGGGCGACACCATTGTTACTTCCGGTATTCTTTTCCTGAAAGAAGGTTCAACGTTGTTGTATTCAACAGTAACTAAATAATTATGACATTATCTGATCTTGCTTTAAAACGACCGATTGGTTCCATAGTATTGAGCCTTGTTATCATACTCATGGGCGTTGTCGGGTTCAATTTCCTGGGAGTACGGCTCTATCCGGCCATCGATCCGCCCGTTATTACTGTTCAAACAAGTTACACCGGTGCCAACGATGAAATTATTGAATCGCAGATTACCGAACCGCTCGAAAAGAATATTAATGGTATTGAAGGTGTAAAATCCATTTCGTCACAATCGTCCACCGGACAAAGTTCCATAACCGTAGAGTTTAATCTGGGTGCCGATTTGGAAAAAGCGGCCAATGATGTTCGTGATAAGGTTTCGCAAACCATCCGGAATTTACCGCAGGATTTAGATGCACCCCCTACAGTTACCAAAGCCGATGCCAACAGCGATCCGATTATATTTTTGACGGCTCAAAGCAGTTTGATGAATAACATTGAGCTGAGTGACTATGCCGAAAATGTGTTGCAGGATAAACTGCAAACCATCCCCGGAATCAGTGCCATCAATATTTATGGTCTGCAACGGCAAGCCATGCGCTTGTGGTTTAATCCCAATAAAATGACGGCGTATTCCATTACGGCTGCCGATGTAAATAATGCACTGACAAGAGAAAACATTGAAATACCGGGAGGTAAAGTACGGGGTAATGCCACGGAGTTAACCATTAAAACACATGGCAGGTTAGTGACCGAAGCCGACTTTAATAATTTAATTATAAAGCAACAGGACAATCAGATCGTCCGGCTCAGTGACATTGGCGAAGCCGTTCTGGGCCCGCAAAATGAAGAATCAGGGGCAACCATAAATGGTAACACCGGAGTTGTGCTGGTATTGATTCCGTTGCCGGGAGCGAATGATATTCAGATTGCCAACGAATTTTACAAACGTCTGGCCCAGATTAAACAAAACATGCCCAAGGGAATGGATTTGGTTATTGCCCGTGATAAATCTGTTTTTGTAAGGCAATCGGTAACGGATGTGTTGGAAACACTTTTAATAGCCATTTCACTGGTTGTGCTGATTATATTCCTGTTTTTCCGAAACTGGATTATTGCCTTACGACCGCTTATTGATATTCCGGTATCGTTGATTGGTACATTCTTTATCATGTACCTGTTTGACTTTTCCATCAACGTGCTATCGCTCCTGGGAATTGTACTGGCCACCGGGTTGGTGGTGGACGATGGAATTGTAGTGACCGAAAATATATTCAAGCGCATTGAGAAAGGCATGAATAAATGGCAGGCCGCCTTTGAAGGAACCAATGAAATTTTCTTTGCCGTTATTTCCACATCACTGACGCTGGCCATCGTGTTTATACCGGTTATCTTTTTGCAGGGCTTTACCGGAAGATTATTCCGCGAATTCGGGATTGTGGTGGCAAGTGCCGTTTTAATTTCCGCCTTTGTATCGCTGACACTGACTCCGGTGTTAAACGTTTTTCTGGGTGGTACGGGAACACATCATTCTAAGTTCTACGTTGCAACCGAACCCTTCTATTTGGGAATGGAAAAGAAATACAAACGGTTTCTGGTGTTTTTCATTCAAAATAAATGGATCTCTTTTTCTATTTTAGGTTTATGTATTGCATTGATTTTTGGTATTTCCAGAACGCTGCAAACAGAATTGGCACCGCTGGAGGATCATAGTTTTCTACGATCCATGATAACCGCCCCCGAAGGGACGGAATATTCCACTACTCAAAAAATAATTGACCGGGTAGCCAAAGTAAGCATGGAAAAAATTCCCGATGCAAGGTTTACACTGGCACGGTACGGTGGTGGAAACAGTTCGGTTGTGAATTCAGGCTTTGTTGTTACTTTCTTAACCGATCCTACACAGCGTAAAATGACGCAACAGGAAGTGTTTATGAAATTATCGAAAGCGTATGATTCAATTCCCGATGCAAAAGTTTTTGCCACGCAGGAACCAACCATTTCTACTTCCACTTCCGGAGGATTGCCGGTTCAGTTTGTGCTGCAAAATCTCGATTTTGAAAAATTACATGTAGTTTTACCGAAATTTATGGATGAGGCTCAAAACAGTCCGGTTTTCAGCAATATTGATGTAAATCTGAAGTTCAATAAACCTGAAGTGGATGTTGTAGTAGACCGGTTAAAAGCCAATACGCTGGGAGTTAATGAAAAAGATGTATCCGATGCATTAAACCTGGCTTATAGTGGAAGCCGTTACGGATACTTTTTGAAAAATAATATGCAGTACTATGTAATCGGTCAGGTAGCCCGGGCCGATAGAAATACACCGGCAGATATTTCTTCCTTATATGTCCGTTCAAATTCCGGGAATATGATTCAGTTGGATAATCTTGTAACCATGCAGGAAAACAGTAATCCACCCATTTTGTATCATTACAACCGGTATAAATCGGCCACGGTATCCGCCAATCTTGCCGAAGGCAAAACACTGGGTGACGGTATTGCCGAAATGCAACGAATAGCCGCTAAATTGCTTGATCCAACATTCAATACCGCTTTATCAGGACCTTCGAGGGATTTTGCCGAAAGTAATTCCAATATTTCGTTTGCCCTGGTATTGGCTCTGGTGCTTATTTATTTGATTTTGGCCGCGCAGTTCGAGAGTTTCCGTGATCCGTTTATCATTATGCTCACCGTGCCAATGGCCATAGCAGGAGCCATGCTTTCGCTCTGGATTTTTGGACAAACACTCAACATTTTCTCCGAGATCGGTATGATTCTGTTGATAGGTATTGTAACCAAAAACGGTATTTTAATTGTGGAATTTGCCAATCAGAAACGAAAGTTGGGCATGAATAAACGATTAGCTGCTTTTGAAGCTGCTTCGGCCCGTTTTCGTCCCATCTTAATGACTTCACTGGCAACCATATTCGGAGCCTTACCTATCGCTTTGGCTCTTGGAGCCGGTTCCACCAGCCGCATTCCGTTGGGAATTGTAGTGGTTGGTGGGTTGTTATTCTCATTAATGCTTACTTTATTTGTAATTCCGGTTACCTATATTGTATTGTCAAGTAACAAAAGCAAAGTAATTAAATATGAAAATTAAAAGAGTGATGGCGTACCCGAACCTGAAAATAGTGTTATCGCTGTTTTTGATATTGATTCTTCCGGCAGTAAAGGCACAAAAGGTGCTGACGTTGGACGATGCCATTCGCATGACGATGAAAAATAATTTTGACATTCTTATATCCAAAAACGATGCTGACATTGCCAGAGTAAATAATACGCCCGGAAATGCCGGCATGCTACCAACCGTTGCCTTTACCGGCACTGCAAGCTACAGTGAAAGCAAAGCCAGTCAAAAAACGGGTAGTGGAACCGTAAACGATTATCCGGCTTTGTCGGGTTCTTCATTAACTGCCGGAGTTCAGCTAAACTGGAATCTGTTCGATGGCGGAAAAATGTTTGTAACCAAGAGCAAGTTGAATGAAATTCAGTCTTTAGGTGAAATTCAGTTTAAAGATAGAGTGATGCAAACCTTATTCAACGTCATTGCGGCGTATTACGATGTAGTTCGTCAAAAACAACAGTTGAATTCGATTAACGAAGCATTGAATTATAATCGCGATAGGGTTACCATAGCACAGGCCGGATTTAATGCCGGTTCGTTGTTGAAATCCGATTTGCTTCAGGCAAAGATTGACTTGAATGTAACCACCGAAAATGCCATCAATCAACAATTTGCTATTGATGCTGCTATAAAAACACTGAATCAGTTGTTGGGCAAAAACTACGACGAATCAATTGAAACGTCCGATTCCATTCCGTTGGGTTATTCTCCCGATAAAGCCGGTTTGCTGAAAAAAGTCAATTCATCGAACACAAGCATTCTTAATTTCCAAAAGCAAATTGACATTGCCCGATTGGCCTTAAAAGAAAGCAGGAGTTTTTATTTGCCAACACTCAGCTTCAAAGCCGGATATTACGCATCGCAATCGACCAATTCGGCCGGAACGATTTTGAACAGTAATTCTATGGGACCGCAGGTAGGAGGGACCTTGGTCATTCCAATTTACAGTGCCGGAGAAACAAAACGAAAAGAAGCAACGGCTAAGATTCAGTTGCAATCGGCTGAATACGATTTACAGAATATTAAACTGCAGGTAAATACCGAACTGAGCAATATGCTGACAGAGTTTGATAATCAGCAAAAATTACTGGATATTGAAACTGAAAATAACGAGCTGGCAAAGGAAAACATTCAAATAAGCATCGACCGCCTGAAACACGGTCAAACAACCTCCCTCGAAGTTCATATGGCTCAGGAAGATTATGTACAGTCGAGTACCCGGTTGATTAATTTCAGGTACAACCTTAAATTGGCCGAAACGAAACTGAAACAGTTGGTATCAACGTTATAAAGCTGGCGATAGCCTACCTTTAACTTCAGGCTAAGGCTGTCAATGCTCTGATAGTGCCTTCCCTAATTCTATGTATTGTATTTGATCAACAAATTATTTAGGTGTGAATGTTGTAACTTTCATCTGAAATTCTGTAACAGATAAATGATTTGGTATCCCGACCTTTGTTTCGTGAAAATAAATTCACAAACTAAAGTCAATCAAATGAAAAAAATTAAGCTAAGTCTGATAACAGCGTGTATGATGTTGTTATTTATTCCCACACAATTGAAAGCTGAAAACAATACAAATACAGCAACAAGTACATTAGTTACGAATGTTGATGCTACATCAGAAGCACTAACAGCATCAGAAGCCACTGAAATCGCAACATCAAACGCTCAAATGGCCCGACTGGAAGAAATTAAAGCCATGGATTTATCAAGTATGAGTAAATCGGAAAGAAAAGCGTTACGTGAAGAAGTAAAATCAATTGACAAAGATCAACAACGTTGGAACAGAAGACATGACAGGGATGATCGCGGAGAATATGGTCCACGTCACCACCATAACGGTCATGTTTATTTTATAGGTGGAGGAGGATTACTTCTATTGTTGTTATTAATTCTTTTACTCTAAAAATTAATTTCAGCTTATCTGATTAATCTGGAATTATGATTTCTAAAAAAAGCCCATCAAATAATTTTGATGGGCTTTTTAGCAATCACGATTTTGAAAAGCAAACGAAATTATTTCAACATGGTGAGCAAAATACCGGCTGCTACTGCCGAACCGATAACTCCTGCCACATTAGGTCCCATGGCATGCATGAGTAAGAAATTTCCCGGATCGGTTTCCTGACCAACCACCTGCGAAACACGGGCAGCCATTGGTACAGCGGAAACACCGGCGGAACCTATCAACGGATTAATTTTATTCTTGAGGAATAAGTTCATAAATTTAGCCAGTAAAACTCCACCGCCTGTACCTACAGAAAAAGCAACTATACCAATTGCCAGAATTTCCAGGGTCTTTAAATTTAAGAAAGCAGCAGCGGTAGCTGTAGCTCCAACCGTTATTCCCAGAAAAATGGTGGTAATGTTCATTAACTCATTCTGAACTGTTTTGCTTAAGCGTTCTACCACACCACATTCCCGCATCAAATTACCCAACATTAACGAACCGATAAGAGGAGCTGCAGTAGGTAATAATAAAGATACAAATAAAGTTACTACAATTGGAAAAATGATTTTTTCTTTCATAGAAACCATTCGAAGTTGTTTCATTTTTATTCCACGTTCTCTTTTTGTAGTTAACACTCTCATAATCGGAGGTTGAATAACAGGAACCAAAGCCATATACGAATAAGCTGCAACGGCAATAGGTCCGAGTAATTCGGGTGCCAGTTTGGAAGTTAGAAAGATGGCTGTAGGACCATCGGCACCACCTATAATCCCAATGGAAGCAGCTTCGCGTGGAAGAAATCCCAAACCGATTGCACCGAGGTAAGTGGCAAAAATTCCAAGCTGCGCAGCAGCTCCAAGCATTAAACTTTTAGGATTGGCAAGCAACGGACCAAAGTCGGTCATGGCTCCTACACCAATAAAAATAATACAGGGATAAATACCCAGTTTGACACCTAAATAAAGATAATCCAATAATCCAGCCTCATGGGAAAACATCGTCCAGTTAATATGTCCACCTGCATACAGTTCAGGAGTAAATAATCCTGCACCCGGTAAATTCGTTAATAACATACCAAAAGCAATGGGCAGTAAAAGTAAGGGTTCAAATTTCTTAACTATAGCTAAATATAACAAGATACATGCTATAAAAAGCATAATCATGTCTTTCCATGTTATCATGTAAAAACCGGTACTTTCTAAAAAATTTAAAAAACTCTCGACTATGTTCTCCGATTTATCAACCGGTACGGAATTACTTGTTGTTACAGCCTGATTTGCAGCTACTACACAACCGACGTATCGGAATTTCTCATAGCCTGTTGTTGATGTTGAGCTTGAATATTGATTGAAATCCCTGCAAATAATATAGTAAATATTAAAAATATATATTTTTTTGTTCTCATTTTATTTATAAATCCATTATTCTATGTCAAGAAGCGAATCATCTTGTATTACAGCCTGTCCGGCTTGTACATGAATTGCTTTTATTACTGCGTTTTTTTCAGCTATAATACTGTTCTCCATTTTCATCGATTCCAACGTAAGCAAGGTATCTCCACGTTTTACGTTTTGACCGACGGTAACATATACTTTGATTACAGTACCCGGTAAAGGTGATTTTACTGTAACCGTGCCCACTGATTTTGTTGCAGGCTTTGGTGCGACAGGTATCTCAACTGCAGGAGCAGAACCTGGGGCTGTAGCTTGAGTAGGAGCAGCAACAGTTATTCCTTCAAAATCAATTAAAATATCATCCTGCATTACACTCTCACCGGGCTGAACATGTATTGTGCCGATGATTGCATCTTCCTCTGCTAAAATATTGTTTTCCATTTTCATGGATTCCATGGTTAACAATACATCGCCACGTTTGACCGATTGTCCCGGTTTAACCAGCACTTTTACAATTACTCCCGGTAGTGGGGATTTAATAGATTTTGCATTCACAATCCGTGTAGGAGTTGTTATAGGTGTAACTTTACCCGCAGGCTTGCGGTTAACCGATAAAACCGGTTTTTCCTGTTTCTCAATTTCAACCATGAAAGGAGTTCCGTTTACTTCTATCTCAGCAATGTTATTTTCAATTTCATTGACCGAAACTTCATACTCACTTTCGTTTATTTTAAATTTGAATTTCTTCATACTTTTATTTTACTAAATTATTTATACCATAAATTTTCGAACTCCAGGGAGAATAGCGTCTTTCCACTGTTTTAATGGTAATGACGTGACTTTCTTCGTCATGAGCTTCAGCGTAATAGAGATGAATCGCCATTGCAATGGCAGCACCATAAACCGCAGGAAGATGATCCTCGATATATTCGGTTTCAGCTTCGGTAATTGTATTGACCTTATTGCTATCTGTCTTGGGTAATTTAAGTATGCGCACTTTAGGTGCTAACACTTTTCCGAAAACAGTAATAACTACCACAAGCAAAATTAGCAGAATAAACACCATCGTAAATCCAAAAGCCACTACATCAAAGGCACTTGCCCAATTAATTGTTAATGTGTACATCGTTATAAGGGTATATTAGAATGTTTTTTCAACGGATTTACCACCTTTTTAGTTTGCAGTGCCTGAAAAGCCCTGATGACGCGAAAACGGGTATTACGGGGTTCAATAATATCATCGATATAACCATAGGAAGCAGCCTGGTAAGGATTGGCAAACTTTTCTTTGTATTCATCCACTTTCTCGGTAATAAAAGCATTTTTCGCATCCATATCTGTCATCTTCGATAAAGCACGACCTTCGAGTACTTCAATGGCTCCTGCGGCACCCATAACGGCTATTTCTGCCGTTGGCCAGGCATAATTAAAGTCTCCCCGTAGTTGTTTGGAACTCATTACATCATGGGCCCCGCCATACGATTTACGAAGGGTAACGGTTACTTTAGGTACGGTAGCTTCACCAAAAGCAAACATCAGTTTGGCGCCATGAATGATAATACCTGCGTATTCCTGACCGGAACCGGGTAAAAATCCGGGAACATCCACCAAAGTCAGGATTGGTATATTGAAAGCATCGCAGAATCGAACAAAACGAGCTGCCTTGCGTGAAGAATCACAGTCGAGGATACCGGCCAGGAAGTTAGGCTGATTGGCTACAATACCGGTTGAAACTCCATTGAAACGGGCAAAACCAACAATGATGTTTCGTGCATAATCTTTATGAACTTCCAGGAAATCACCGTTATCAGCAATCCCTTTGATAACTACCTTCATATCATAAGGAGAGTTGGGATTATCAGGAATTATTTCATTTAAGGCATCTTCCATCCGGTCAATAGGATCTAAACATTCTTCTACCGGTGCATCCTCAAGATTATTTTGTGGCAAATAAG
>Ga0265297_10008554_pt1 | contig 13587 bp, 8 predicted proteins | sample Munlanlwell13791_FD_192502 | JGI IMG/M metagenome (GOLD analysis project Ga0265297, IMG submission 192502) | Leachate microbial communities from a municipal landfill in Southern Ontario, Canada - Leachate well 137-91 | ecosystem: Engineered > Solid waste > Landfill > Unclassified | place... | reverse complement strand
ATTGGCGGTATGCGCGCTGGTGTGGAATCCCGCAGGTATTTTGGTTACAAAATCCCCGTGGCTGGCCCAGCAGGTAAAATTTCCCGGCATATGGCTAAAGAGATCCCGGTTGTCGTCTATAAATAATTCAATTTTACCGTATTCGCGCTCGCGGGTATGTTTTACTTTGCCTCCCAGCATTTCACAGATAACTTGCATTCCGTAACAGACGCCAAGTATGGGTATGCCTAATTTAAAAATACCCTTATCAGGATAAGGCGATTTTTTATCAACTACCGAAGCAGGGCCTCCGGAAAGGATCAGGCCTTTGGGGCTTAGGGCGGCGATCTCCTTGGCAGGGGTATTGTAAGGGATTATCTTTGAGAAAACTTTATGCTCTCTTACCCTGCGCGCAATTAACTGCGTATATTGTGAACCAAAATCTAAAATAAGTATTGTTTGTCTATTCATGTTTATTTACCCATCCCTACTCTTTGGCCTACCTGAAAGATTTTTCCTTCAGTTTGGATTGAGGGGGCGATAATAATTTCTACATCATGCATTTCTTTTAATGAAGATGCTCCCAGAGAGCCCATGGAAGTCTTTAGCGCCCCTAAAATGTTTTGCGAACCATCATCTACCTTTGCCGGCCCCAGTAAAATATCTTTTAAGGAACCCGTAGTGCCTACTTGGATACGTGTCCCGCGAGGCAGGTTGACATGCGAAGTAGCCATTCCCCAATGGAAACCTCTTCCGGGGGCTTCTTTGGCCCGGGCAAAGCTTGAACCGATCATAACCGCGTCTGCCCCGCAGGCAAAAGCTTTACAGATATCCCCTCCGCGGTTCATTCCGCCATCGGTAATGATGGAAATATATTTTCCGGTTCGTTTAAAATAAAAATCCCGCGCTCCCGCGGCATCGACAGTGGCGGTAACTTGAGGAACGCCGATTCCCAGTACTCCGCGCGTGGTGCATGCGGCACCCGGGCCGACTCCGATAAGCAGTCCGCTGGCCCCTGTTTCCATAAGCTCCAGGGTAGTTTCATAGGTTACGCAATTACCAAGGATGACCGGAATTTTTAAGGATTTACAGAACTTTATCAGGTCAAGGGTTTTATATTGCGTAGAGAGGTGCTTGATGGTGGTAACTGTGGACTGAATAACAAATATATCCGCTCCTGCGGCAATAGCTAACTTAGAGAACTTTTCCGCGTTAGCCGGGATACAGCTGACTATTGCCATGGCTTTGGCTTTTTTGATCTCAGCAACTCTTTTAGTGATCAGTTTTTCCTTTATGGATGTAGTATAGACTGTCTGTATAAGTTCGGTAGCTTTTTGAGGGGTAGCTCTTGCTATATCTTCCAGGACTTCATCAGGATTTTCATAACGGGTTTGAATTCCGTCCAGATTTAAGACCGCCAAACCGCCTAAGCGTGACATCTCTATGGCAAACTTGACATCGACAACCCCATCCATAGCCGCAGCAAAGATAGGTATTTTAAACCTTTTCCCCGTAAATTCAAAACTTGCATCTACTTCATTTGGATTTACGGTTTGCGCTCCGGGAACCAAGGCAATCTCATCAAATCCATAACACCTTCTTGCGCGTCTTCCTATGCCTATCCATTCTGCCATTTTACCAATCTCCTTGGGCTAACTTGTTGTTTTATAATAAGTTACGATATTTTGACCTTATTTTGGGAGAAATCCGAAAAGATATTAAATTTTACACCTAAGCAACAAGATTGTCAATGGTTATTTTAATGAGCACTTGAGTCATAAACACCCGCCTGCCGGTAGGCAGGCGATAATGCGAATAAGTCAATATGCGAATTAATCCCTGCAGTTGCGAGTAAATTCCGAAGGAATTTGAGTAGCGCTTAACTGCGGGGATAGTATTCTAGCAAAAACGGCTGACCTTTTGCAAGATCAGCCGTTTTTGCTATTGTAACTTATTTAGGGCTTAATACATTCCTCCGCCCATACCACCCATTCCGCCCATACCACCACCGGGCATCGGAGGCATTTTTTCATCTTTTTCAGGTTTATCCGTAATCAGGGTCTCGGTTGTAAGTAACAACGCTGCAATACTTGAAGCGTTCTGTAGCGCTGAACGCGTTACTTTTGTAGGATCAATTACTCCAGCCTCAAGCATATCCACGAAAGAATCCTGGCTTACATCGTAGCCTATATTTGTTTTTTCTTGTTTAATCCTTTGTACAACCACCGAGCCTTCAAGGCCTGCGTTCTGGACTATCTGCCTTAAAGGTTCTTCAATAGCGCGTTTTACTATATTAGCGCCGATTTTCTCGTCACCTTCGAGCTTTAGTTTATCTAAAGCGGCAATGGTGCGGATTAAAGCAACCCCGCCTCCGGGAACAATACCTTCCTGGGTAGCTGCGCGGGTAGCATGCAATGCGTCTTCAACGCGCGCCTTCTTTTCCTTCATCTCTGATTCTGTGGCCGCGCCTACGTTAATTACGGCAACGCCGCCGGCTAATTTAGCCAGGCGTTCCTGCAGTTTTTCTTTATCATAATCTGAATCAGTATCTTCGATCTGTTTCTTGAGCTGGGAAATCCTTGCGTTAATTGCCGTATTCTTTCCCGCGCCTTCGACAATAGTGGAATTTTCTTTGTCGATTTTTACTTTCTTTGCCCGGCCAAGGTCTTCGATATCAACATTTTCAAGCTTTATCCCTAAGTCTTCAGTTAAAGCCTTGCCACCGGTAAGGATAGCGATATCTTCAAGCATAGCTTTACGTCTATCACCATAGCCTGGAGCTTTTACGGCACAAGCAACAAAGGTGCCGCGGATCTTATTGACTACCAGGGTAGCCAAAGCTTCGCCATCAACTTCTTCGGCAATGATCAACAAAGGCTTGCCGACACGGGCAATCTTCTCTAAAAGAGGAAGAATATCTTTGATTGAAGATATCTTTTTCTCGTATATTAGAATATAAGGATCCTCTAAAAGCACTTCCATTCTTTCGGCATCAGTTACGAAATAGGGGGATAAATATCCCTGGTCAAACTGCATACCTTCAACTACATCCAGAGTAGTGGCAGTAGATTTAGCTTCTTCAACCGTGATTACTCCGTCCTTACCTACTTTATCCATCGCCTCGGCGATTAATTCACCTATATTGGTATCCGAATTTGCGGCAATGCTGGCTACCTGGGCAATTTCTTTTTTATCCTTGATGGGGGTAGAAAGTTTTCCCAGTTCTTCAACTACTTTTACCACCGCTTTTTCAATCCCGCGTTTTAACTCCATGGGATTTGAACCGGCGGTTACATTCTTTAGGCCTTCGCGATAAATCGCTTCAGCTAAAACTGTGGCTGTCGTAGTTCCGTCACCGGCAATCTCTGAAGTCTTTTCAGCAACCTCTTTGACCATCTGAGCGCCCATATTTTCAAAAGGATCTTCTAAATCAACCTCTTTGGCTACTGTTACCCCGTCCTTGGTTATGGTAGGTGAGCCGAATTTCTTGTCAATAACTACATTTCGTCCCTTTGGCCCTAAAGTTACTTTTACCGCAGCGGCCAATTGTTCTACCCCGCTTAAAATCTTGCGGCGGGCATCATCACTATACAACAATTGCTTTGCCATCAGTTCCTCCTGTTAGATATGTTGTCCCGGTTCAAAACTGCTGCAAAATTTGTTCCAAATTTTCTTGCATTCGCCGGGATAAATTCGGCCAACAAACTTACGTTCACTAATCGTTCTGTAAGTTTGGGCCTCATTTAATTATCGCTAAAATATCATCTTCGCGTAAGATAAGCAGCTCTTCGCCTTCCTTGGTAGTAATTTCATTCCCGGAATATTTGCCGTATAATACTTTGTCCCCGACTTTTACTTCTGGAGCTTGAATACTCCCATTCTCCAAAACTTTGCCTTTTCCTACCGCAACTACTTTAGCCTCCTGAGGCTTTTCTTTAGCAGTATCCGGCAGGACAATTCCGCCCTTGGTTTTATTCTCTGCTTCTAAGGGCTTAACAACTATGCGGTCTCCCAATGGTTTGATATCCATCCAGTCACCTCCTTAAAAAATGTTGGTTGGTAAGTTTAGCACTCTTTTCTCTAGAGTGCTAATTATAAACAAAAAAAAACTCTTGTCAAGAGTTTTTTTCCGCGATCACCAGCGCTTCCCTGTATTCCTTGCTGGACTCCTGGTTGCAGCATTGAGTCTCTTCCAGAATGCCTAACTTGGCAAGCCAGGTGATTACGGTGTCCCTTCTCTGTTCCAGTTCCCCTTTAGCATTACTGGCAGACATAAACTCCTTTATTCTTTGGCCTGATACCAGCATGCCGTTGTCAATAGCCTGGGTTATATCGGTTTGCTCTTTATCCAGATTAAAACTAAACAATGCGGATGAGCTCAGCTTGGGCAGGCTGAAATCAAGCCCGGCAAAGCTGCCCAATGCTTCATAGGTAGTGGCGGATGCCATTGATTGATGCTTGAAGTCGATGCCGCCGGTGGTCTCCGGAGCATTGGTTATAAGAGATGAGGCGGCTGAACCATCAATAGCTTTTTGCACATAAGTAGTTATTACGCTTCTTTCAAATCCCGCATCTGCTTCCCAGTCTTTGTCTAACCGCGGCAAATTCTGATTCTTTCCAATTGTTTGGGTGATTAAATCTGATAAATTTACCTGATTTAAATAAAGGGTTATGGCATTTACATAATTTGTTTGATTATATATTAGTTCTTTTCCAACAGATTCATCTAATAGCTCTTGAGTGTCTTTAGCTTCATAAGGCGCCAGGTGATTATTAAAATGGTATCTTACGATTCTCTGTAACTCCCTCATAGTAAGCCCCGTTGTTAGTTTGGGATGAGTTTGCGCTATTTCAGCCAGCGTATCGTTTGCGATCTGGCTCAAGGTATCTTGTACCGCCGAACTGGCCTTTGCCGACGACGAATCGAGGGTAATTCTTCCACGCATCTCAACTAAGAGCTTCTCTATTTCATTCCAGAGCGCCGGCTCATTTATTGAACCATCTTGCAAACCATTCGCTAATCTCTCCAGGCATCCCTTGGTTTTGCCTATCATTCTTACGGTAGCCAACACGCCGTCAGTTGGCGGCCCCTCTACCTTAAGACTAAGATTTTTTACATAGCTCTCTGCGAAACTTGAATATTGCTTCTGTGCTTGACAAAGTGAATCAGTTTCTACTCGGGCATCCACTTTGCCGTTAAGAATATTAGTGCGCAAGAAAAATACTACGTTATCTTTTTCCTTAAGCGGTAAGTTAAAAATTACATCCATATCGGCAGATAACAGGTTTAATTTCTCATCTATTTTTCCATGTATGGTTATTGCCCCTTCTCCCCCAAAGAAATTCTCAAATTCATACCTCGAGCTAAAATCCCCGGATGAAACGACGCCTTTCTCCTCAATGGCCTTTTTTGCTAATCCGCTTATAAAGGAAATGAAACCTCTTTTTACCAGTGCCTCGCTTAATTCTTTGTTGATTTCCACCGCTGAACTGGCGCTCTCCTGAACAGCGATGCCATCTTCTCTTAAAGGAGAATCGAGAACTTGCTTGTTTCCGACTTTCCTAACCGCTATTCTGAGAATACGGGCAGCATCGGAGTCAGGAACGCCGTATTCATTAACTAATTCCAATCCGTATAAATAGTTTATTACTTCATCATCCATGGGCATATTAAGATTCTTAGCTCTTGCCGTTAACTGGCGAAATGCTTTCGGAGACCTAAGATTTACTTCTTTCAACCGTTCCATAGTAAGATCATAAATTAATTTTGGCATAGTGGTGTTGTGCATATCCCGCAATGTCACTTTTTCTAATGGCGAACTGACTGTTTTAAGCGCCAATGACTGCGGTGATAGTAATTTTTGAATCACAGTTTCTAAAATAGCCGCTAATTTAAATTTATCCGCCTCGTTATAGCGCTCGAACTCCTGGCTGGACAATATATTATTGTTAAGATATTCTATCCGTTCTCTAGGAGTACGCCTGGAATCAAACTCTGCAGCTATATCTTTTCCTTTTAAATAAGATACTATTATTCCTAGAATTTCTAACGTCTCTTTTCTGGGATAACGCAGCGCTATTGTGTCATGTAGCATTGCTACAATTTTGTTCGTATGAGTTACACCTCTTCTTATGCCCTCTGTTAGTATAAATCCATTTATATTTGCCCATTCTACCGCCGTTATGGCATCCAGCGAAGAGCTCGATACTTGTTGGCCTGCCTGAACCCGGGTAAGGACATCGCTCATTCTTGAGCTTAAAGTATTAAAGATACGCTCTATATTATCGTTCGAACTAACCAAGGTTAACGAACTGATTTTATCCCTGGCACTATGGCTCAGTCTTTCATCATTCAAAGCAAAAGTACTAATCATCCCATTTTGGATCCCTCTGCCTTTAATATCCCATAACTTCGTCAGTATGCCCAGGGCACTTTTTTCAATAACCTGCCACTGCATGAAAAATTGTAAAGATTGATTGGCGTAAACAGAATATTTTTCTTGAGCCCTGTCGCATCCAACTCTCATCTGATGTTGCTGCCTGCGTAGCAGGCGGGCATAGTGTTCAACAAAAGAAGGTATTTCTTGGTGTGAATCATGCACCCACACTTCTATTGCGGCTAGAATATAGTCTTTATATATTTTTAATACTTCTTCACTGGATTTCAGGTTTCCTTTTACTTCCGGAAGACCTCTCTCCAAGATTAAATTCCATCGAACCATTTGTTTGTAATCTGGTTTTGATTTTACTGCCGAACTGGCCCCAGCGGTCGATATTACCCTCTCAAGCTTAGTTTTTGCGTCATTAGAGTCAACCCTTACTGTGCATAGATATGCAGGATTGCTATAATTATAAGGGTCAGCAGGAGCAATCTCTATGAAGGATAAGGCTAATTCTCGGTCTGTTTCAGATAAGCCTTTAAGAGCATTATCTATAAAGTTCTTTGTTTTTGCGGTATTATAATAATTTACTTTGCCAAGAGTAGAATGATGAGCTTCAGAATTTAGAATTCTTGTCCCTAGTTCCCGCAAAATTTTCATCACCGGCGAAGCGGCAAGCTGTGTTGTTTCAGGATTTTTGATTTCTAACTCCTGACCAGCCCCCGTGGCAGTAAGTAGGATCTTTTGAAAAGCGTTAACTACTGGCATACTAGTAATGAACTTATTTCCTATAGCTTCAGTAAGTGGGCTCCCTGCGTTTATCCCCCCTGAAAAATAGCTCCTGATGGTTTGTCCTGAAGGGGTATGCACGGGTTCCTGAATGTTATATTCGCCTTCCGAGAAGGACCTCTTGTATTCATTGAAATAGGTGGATTTAGACCAGGATTGTTTTGAGGTAAGGTTGGTTAAGTCATTCTTGTCTATTAAGGAGGCATATACTCCTGATTGGCCGTAGAAGCGGGATTTAAACCATCTAGAGAGTATTAAAGAGTAATAAACCTGCCTTAAGGCAGCGTATTTCTTGGATAAGTTTACTTCTTTGGTTAATTTAGGGATGATTAACTCCCGGATAAGCTGGGTAGAGTATTCATTTAAGGCCCTGGAGCGGGAGTCTTTAAAGGTATAGTCAACATTTGAGGTTATTGCTGCGGATGAGCTCTTTAAGTAGTCCTGCTCAAGCATTACCTTGAGCGTTGCCTTATAGATGTAGGCTGAGTCTTTGGTCTCCCTGACAATGATCTCATTGGGCACTATCCAGGGGCGGGTTAGCGTGGGGATAGTGATATTCTCTGTGCCGTAGATCTCTTCTGCTTTCTTATATAGCCTCATCCAGTATTCCCTGCCTTCAGGCGCCTGGGGCGAGGTAAGCTGGGCTGTGTCCTTCTTAAGCTGCAGGTCAGCCTCAAGCATGATCTTACCTATATCTGTCTCTTCAAGGTTAAAGTCGATGATCTGGTTAGGGGAATCAGGCCTTAAGTTGACCCAGAACTTGTCATTGGGCAGGGTCAGACCGATTAAAAAGTAGCTTAAGAGTTCTTTGGTCTCTTCTTTGAGTTTTAGCTCGGTTGTTTCAGGGGTGGATGTATTTGGAGGCGTGGTTTTCTCAAAGTCCCCCTTATCCAGGAGCACTTTAAAGCTGTTGTTCAGGTTGTCGTAGGAGAAATACCTTAGGTGTACAGGCCTGAAGTTATCAACATCCATGGAGCTTGCCACCCTGGCAAAGTAGCCGGAGAGGTTAAGCTCTACTGCCGCTGCCTGGGCAAAGCCGGTCTGCTGGAAGATGAAGCAAAGGGATAAAACCAGAGAGATGAATTTACGGGACATTTTTATTCTTAAGGTTAGTTTAATCTTTTTAAAAGTCGTTAATTACTGGAAATAAAAAAACCGAATCGACCCCTGTATAAGTCAATCCGGATTTTCGCCGTAGGCGAATCCGCCTTCGGCGGAACAATTAACTGTGGCAGGCCCTAAATTACCTCCATAACTTAAGGCATACGGACAATTTTACCAAATTTTAGTCAAATATAACATATCCTAATGATTTGTCAAGGGAAAAGAGGATCTTTTATTTATTTGAGCTATAACCATTGCCACAGCCATTCTTTGCGTACTTGGCTGGAGATTTCATTAACCATGCTTTCCATTTTAACGCTGCTGTTCGCTAAGATAAATTCGTCATTCTTGTAGATAAAATTCAAGGTGTATATATTAGTAACCGTGTACAAATACGGTTTTATGTCGCTGACATTCGAATGATGGGATTTTTCCGCGTAAAGCTCTTCTTTTATGGTTACTACGGCTTTTAAGGTAGGGCTCAAAGATTCGGTCTTGAATATATCGCTGTCGACCACGCTGTAATTATATCCTCTCAGATAATATTCGTAGTTGACTGGCAGGATCATGGCGATCCGCGACTGCTTATCCCAATCCTGGCCGACAACAGTACCTAATTGTTTTTCTTGCTCTTTTTCAGCCGCGGTAAGCCAGTTTTCCGTTGCCTGTCCGAGGCGAAAGTTAAGCTGTTCTCTTAGCTCATCCTCCTCATTTTGTTTCTGTGCTTCAAAATCCCTTAGCGCCTCCTCGACCACTACTTTTGTTCCTTCGAGCTCTTTAGGGATATCGGGGTCCTGCGCGTAAAAGGCCCTTGGATGAATAAATAAGCAAAAAATAATTATTACGCTGACCTTAAGGCCTAATACTTTCTTTGATTTTATTTTCATAAATAAGGCAGATCCCTTTTAGCGTCAGGTCCTTATCAACCTTGATATTTGTTTTACAGTATTTCTTAATCCGGCAGATATCTCCTCCTGTGCCGATAACCAGGGGGGTTTTGCCGATGTCCCGCTTGATCCTTTGGATTAAACCGCCGCATAATTCAGCCGTTCCAAAAACAATGCCGCTTAAAATACTGTCCCGGGTATTTTTGCCGATAAGCGCCCTGGGATTGCCTAATTCTACCAGCGGCAACAAAGCCGTATTTTCTTTTAAGGATCTTAGAGAGATCCCCATGCCAGGAAAAATCAACCCTCCCAGGTATTCTTTATTTTTAGAAATTACGTCAAAAGTAATGGCAGTGCCTGAATCTATAACAATAAGCGGGGACTGATAAAGAATATTTGCCGCGTAAGCATTTACCAGGCGGTCTTGGCCCACCTGTCCTGGTTTATGGTAAAGGTTTTTTATGGGAACGGTTAAGTCCTTACCTATTATATAGGGTGTTTTACCGGTAAGATACGCGAGTTTCCGGAAAATAATACCGGTTTGCGCAGGTACCACGCTGCAGATAATAATTGCGGATATCTTGGTGGTATTCTTAAACTTTTTAGAAAAGGCGGTATCAAAACGGTATTTTGTGAGGATATCAAACTGTTTAATTAATCTTGATTTCTTAAATATACCACAGGATATATTGGTGTTGCCAATATCAATTGCCAGCAGCATATCTTAATTCCTTTTGCGAAGCTCTCTTGTCTTGCGTAAGGCTAGTGATTTCCTTGATCTTATCTCTCAAGCCGGCTGCTTTTTCAAATAAGAGGTTACGCGCCGCCAGTTCCATTTCATATTCTAACTCGGAAATATATTTATGCAACTGGTATTCTTCCTCGGGCTCTCCGGTCAACTGGCGAACGAATTCATCGGCCTGCTCCATGTCTTCGATGCCTTCTTTGATGGATTTTTGGATAGAGCGCGGAGTAATCGCGTTTTTTTGATTAAATTCAAGCTGGAGTTTCCTTCTGCGCCTGCTTTCGCTGATCGCTTTTTTCATGGAACCGGTAATGGTGTCAGCGTACATAATGACCGTACCGTTAATATTGCGCGCGGCGCGGCCGCCGACTTGTATAAGGCTTGTGGCCGAACGCAAGAATCCTTCCTTATCCGCATCCAGGATTACTACCAGTGAAACCTCCGGTAAATCCAGTCCTTCACGAAGCAGATTAATTCCTACCAGGCAGTCAAATTTTCTCTCTCTCAGCTCTTTTAGTATTTTCGAGCGTTCTATAGTTTTTATTTCAGAATGCAGGTATTTTACCCTTATTCCATTTTCTGCCAGGTAACTAGATAGATCCTCGGACATCCTTTTGGTAAGGGTAGTCACTAATACTCTTTCTTTGTTTTTAGCGCGCTGCCTGATTTGGTTTATTAAATCTTCGATTTGCCCTTTTACCGGTTTAACTATAATTTCCGGGTCAACCAGCCCGGTGGGCCGGATAATTTGTTCAATAATCTTATTCCCGCTTAACTTAAGTTCATACTCCTCAGGCGTAGCTGAGACAAAGATTGTTTGTTTTACGAGTTGATTAAATTCGCTGAATTTTAAAGGCCGGTTATCCAGGCAGGACGGCAGCCTGAAACCATACTCAACCAGGGTTTCTTTTCTAGCCCGGTCCCCAGCGTACATCCCTCTTATCTGCGGTATGGTTACATGCGATTCGTCTATTATAGTCAAAAAATCACCCTTAAAGTAATCAATCATTGAATATGGGCGGCTGCCTGGCGGCCTTGCGCTTAAATGGCGGGAATAGTTTTCTATGCCGTGGCAATACCCGATTTCCTTAAGCATCTCCAGGTCATAATTTGTACGCGATTCCAGGCGCTGCGCCTCAAGCAGTTTATTTTTTTTTCTTAAAATTTCAAGCTGGACAGCTAATTCTTCTTTTATCGAGTTAAGCGCCCCGTCAATTTTTTCCCCGGAGACAATAAAATGTTTTGCCGGGTAAATTGCCGTCCTTTCCATGTTGCTTAATATTTCCGCAGTCACCGGATTAAACTCCGAGATTTTATTAATTTTCTCTCCGTTTAATTCTATGCGCAGCGCTTTTTCGCTGTAGGAAGGGAATATCTCGACAATTTCACCGCGCACCCTGATCTTGCCGCGCTTAAATTCATAGTCGTTTCGTTCATACTGAATCTGAATTAATCTGGCTATTAATTCTTCTTGCGGTATTTGCTCATTTTTGTTTAAAACCAGCAGGTGCTGCTGATAATCCCGGGGAGAACCTAAATTATAGATACATGAAACCGAAGCAACAACAATTACGTCTTTACGGCTCATTAAAGAAGTAGTCGCGGACAGCCTCAGGCGGTCCAGGCGCTCGTTTATTGAGGAATCCTTTTCTATGTAGGTATCCGTTGAGGGAATGTATGCTTCCGGCTGGTAATAATCGTAATAACTTACAAAATATTCAACCGCGTTATGGGGAAAAAATTCCTTGAATTCAGAATATAGCTGAGCAGCCAGTGTCTTATTATGCGAAATTACCAACGCCGGCATATTGAGCTTGGCTATGGCGTTAGCTAAGGTAAAGGTCTTGCCGCTTCCGGTAACCCCTAAAAGCGTAGCATAGCGCTTCTTAGCAAATATAGCCTTGCTAAGATCCTCTATCGCTTTGGGCTGGTCACCGCAGGGTTTGAAATCAGAAACAAGTTTAAAACTCATTCTTAAGCAACATCCAAGCTGACATCTACGGATTTTACCGAATCAGTCAGCTCCCCAACTGAAATTATTTCTACTCCCGTAGCGGCAAATTTTTTTATATTCTCCAGGTTTATGCCTCCGGATGCCTCCAGCTTGCTGGGGAGATGGTGGCCTGTAAAATCTGTGCTGTTTCTGATTTTTACCGCCTCCTTGATATCTTCAATCTTCATGTTATCAAGCATGATAATATCCGGTTTAAAATACAAGGCATGTTTAAACTCTTCCAGGTTTTGAACCTCTATTTCAATCTTATAGCCTTTTGGCACGCTGGGCAGTTTGGAATAACCATCAATAGCCTTGATATGGTTATCTTTAATTAATATCATTTCATCCAGGCGTATCCTGTGGTTAAGCCCCCCGCCGATCCTGACAGCGTATTTTTGCAGTTCTCTTAAACCGGGCATCGTTTTGCGCGTGTCGGTAATTTTTGTTTTATAGGGCTCGATTTCTTTGACAAATTCACGCGTTTTTGTGGCAATCCCGGAAAGCAGGGACAATAAATTCAGGGCTACCCGCTCAGCGGTAAGAATGCTGCTTGCTTTTCCGGAAAGCACGGCGATTGTTTTCTTGGTTTTAACCATTCCGCCTTCCTTGACCTTTTGGACAAATTCCACGGAAGGATCCACGGATTTAAATACTTTTTCAGCGACAATTATGCCGCAAACCAGGAACTCTTCCTTGGCAATGACATTTGCCTTGATAATCTTGTCTTTCGGAATGGTAAGCTGAGTAGTGATGTCCCCGCGGCCGATATCCTCAATCAAGGCGTGCCTGACTATTGTTTCCAGTTTCTCCGGGTTAATCTCGGGTTTAGTTTCCGATAAGAAATATTTATCGTAACCCATTTTTAATCACCTCCAGTTTAATGGCTTGTTCATGCATATCCTTTAATTTGCTTCTTTCCGCATCGATAATCTCTTTAGGGGCGCGGCTAAGAAAATTCTCATTAGCCAGCATAGCTTCCTTATTTTTAATTTCAGATTTTATTTTATCAATTTTTCCCTGGTTTTTATTTATTTGATCCTCAACATTCACTATCCCCTTAAGCGGCATTACAATATGCATATTTTTAAGTATGCAGGCGTATTCATTTGCCTGCGGAAGATAAGTTTCGGCAATACTCAATTTATCCAGCTTAGCCAGGTTTTTTACGTGGTCAAATAAAGGCAGCAAGGATTCTTCCATGCGTTTATCGGCAAAAGTAAGCTTAATTTCCGGGCGGCTGGTTAAACCGACCTCCATTTCCGCCCGCATATTCCTTATAGTATTAATAATATCAAAAACAACCTGCATTTGTTTTTCGTCATTTTCGTTAATTAAATCAGCTTGCATGTGCGGCCAGTGTTGCTGCATAATTGAGCCTTGCGCTTTCGGCAGGCGCTGCCATATCTCCTCGGATATAAAAGGCATAAAAGGATGGGCTATTCTTAAGGTTTTCTCCAGTACTTTATACATGATCAACTGGGTGTGTCTTTGGGTTATCTGGGGCTTGATTAATTCCAGGTACCAATCGCAAAACTCATGCCAGAAAAATGAATATAAGTTGTTAGCCGCTTCATTAAACCTGTAGGCAGCCAGGTCTTCTTCCGTTTTCTTCAGGGTGGAATAAAAACGGCTTATTATCCAGCGGTTGACAATCTCAAATTTTTCTTCTTTAAAGGAAACGCATAAATCCGCGTTTGAATTCTCGGG
>Ga0265297_10008553_pt1 | contig 13589 bp, 9 predicted proteins | sample Munlanlwell13791_FD_192502 | JGI IMG/M metagenome (GOLD analysis project Ga0265297, IMG submission 192502) | Leachate microbial communities from a municipal landfill in Southern Ontario, Canada - Leachate well 137-91 | ecosystem: Engineered > Solid waste > Landfill > Unclassified | place... | reverse complement strand
CTTTGGTTAAACGCATTAATTCTTCCGGTCTTAAGGCAAAGGATCGGGCGGTTTCCAAGCTGACTTTGCCTTCTTTAACCAATCTGGCCAAATCCATCTCGAGCGTTTTGTTCCCCAGCTCGGAGGAGGTTTGGAGGATTGTCTCAATCATTTGGGTTTTGCCTTCCCGGATGGCGTTGGCCACCGCCGGCGTGTTTATTAAAATTTCGACTGTCGGTATCCGCCCGCCGGCCAAAGAGGGAAGCAGCCTTTGGGATAAAATGGCCTCCAGGGCTGAAGAGAGCTGGATTTTAATTTGTGACTGCTGGTTGGCCGGAAAAACATCAATGATCCGGTCAATCGTTTGGGATGCGGAGTTAGTGTGCAGCGTCGCAAAAACCAGATGCCCGGTTTCGGCAATGGTTAAGGCCGAGGCAATCGTCTCGTAATCTCTCATTTCACCGATCATCACCACATCCGGATCCTCCCGCAAACAGGAACGGAGGGCAATTTGCCAAGAATGAGTGTCGGCCCGAATCTCCCGCTGAGAAATGATGGCTTTCTGGTGGTGGAAGACATATTCAATCGGATCTTCAATGGTCACGATATGGGCCGAGCGTGTCTGGGCAATTTCGTCAATAATGGCCGCCAAAGTCGTTGATTTCCCGTGGCCGGTCGGTCCGGTAACCAAAATGAAGCCTTGTTTCAGCTGGGCAAATTGATGGCAGATTTCCGGCAACTGAAGTTCGCTGATTTTAGGAATCGTATTGGGAATCAGTCTTAAGGCCACCGCCAGACTGCCTTTTTGATAATAGGCGTTGATCCGAAAACGGCCCTGACCCTGATAGTCAAAGGAAAAATCCAGCTCTTTGTTAACCAGAAGGATTTCTTTTTGTTCCTCGTTGACCAAAGAGAAAGCCAGATCTTCGGTGTCTTTCAAACTTAAAATTTCCTTGCCGGTTACCGGGAACAATGTCCCGTTAACCCTGATCATCGGCGGAATCCCGACAATCAGATGAAGGTCTGAAGCTTTTTTGTTAATCGTGTATTCGAGCAGTTCTTTAATTTCCATTTTTTATTTTTGAACAAGCTTGCTTATTCTTGGGCAACTCTGAGTACTTCTTCTATGGTAGTTGCTCCTTCGATAACTTTCAAGTAACCGTCTTGTTTCATGGTAATCATACCTTCTTCCAAAGCCTGTTTTTGAATCGCGCCGGCCGCCGCTCTTTCCAAAGTTAAGCGGGCGATTTTTTCCGACACCGGCAGAACTTCAAAAATACCGACCCGTCCCAAAAAACCGGTATTGTTGCATTCCGGACATTTCTTTCCGCGGAAAAGTTTCATTTCCCCTTTCCCCTGATATAAGGGACCGAGAACTTTTTTAATGTCTTCGGCCACCTCCGGCAGGGGAGTATATTCTTCTTTGCAATGTTCACAGGTTTTCCGCAAAACCCGCTGGGCGACAATACAAGTCATCGCCGAGGCCAGCAGGAACGGTTCGCCCCCTAAATCCAAAAGCCGGGGAATGGCTCCGGCCGCATCATTGGTGTGCAGGGTAGAGAAGACCAAATGACCGGTTAAAGAGGCCTGGACAGCCAGTTCCGTGGTTTCCGAGTCGCGGATTTCTCCGACCATGATAATGTTCGGGTCCTGACGCAAAAAGCTTCTCATCCCCGAAGCGAAGGTCAAACCGGCGGCCGGATTAACCTGGACCTGATTAACGCCGTGAATCTGGTATTCGACCGGATCTTCCAAAGTTACAATATTCACTTTGGCGGTGTTGATTCTGGATAAAACTGAATATAAGGTCGTGGTTTTCCCGGAACCGGTTGGGCCGCAAACAAGAATAATACCATGGGGACGTAAAATGGAGTCTTCCAGATTTTTCAAAGCCCGACCTCTTAAACCCAGCTCAGGCAAATCAGGGACACCGCCTGATTTTTTCAGCAGCCTCATGACGATTTTTTCGCCGAAAACCGTCGGTAAGGAAGAAACCCGCAAATCAACTTCCTGTTCGCCAACCTTAAAATTAAAACGTCCATCCTGGGGGATTCTTTTTTCGTCAATCTTCATCCCGCACAAAATTTTGATTCTGGAGATAACCGCATCATGAACTTTTTTCGGCAAAATCAATTTTTCGTGTAAAATGCCGTCGATCCGGTACCGAACCCTGGTTTTATCCTCATGCGGTTCAATATGAATATCCGAAGCCCGGGCTTTAATGGCGAATTCCAGAATCGTGGCCACAATCTTGGCCACCGGAGCTTCACGGATAACATTACCCAAAGAGGCGATATCCACTGTCTGGCTGTCGGGAGTTGAAGGGCCGACTTCTTTTAAGGCCGCCTTGACTTCCGCGGAAAGAGGCTGGGCGTAAGCCGTGGCAATGGTTTCTTTGATCTTTTCGGCGGTCGCCATAAAAGGTTTGATTTTCGCTCCGGCTTTTTTTTCAATGAATTCAATGACCTCCAAATCTAAGGGATTGGCCATGGCCACCGAAAGTTCATTGTTTAAACGGCTGTATTCAAAGGGGACAAGAACATAACGTTCGGCCACGGCCCGCGGAATGAGACTCAAACTTTCAGGGCTGATGGCTTTCTCGTTGGGATCAATAAAGGAAATATTGTAGAGCTGGGCTTCGGCCCGGGAGATCTGTTCTTCGTTGGCAAAGTTGTGGGTCAGAATAATCTCTTTTAAAGTCTGTCCGGTATTAATGCTTTCCAGTTTGACTGTTTTTAATTTTTCTTCGGAAAGAATCCCGGCTGAAAAAAGGATGTCAGCGATAGTTTTTTCTAAGGACGGTTTTTTTGGCGTCTGGGCAGTTGAAACCATTTTATTCGGATACTATTAAAATAAATCTTCTATAGTTTATTATCAGTAAACCATGCTAAAATGTCAACAGAATGTTGGCTTCGATTTTAATTACCGGCGGGGATCCTGAACAAAGAAAAGAAAAAGCCCTGGCCCAAGCTGCCGATTTTTTAGGCACAACCCCGGAAAACAATCCTGACTTCTATCTGATTGAAGAGGAACAGTCAATCAAAATTACCCAAATCAGAGAATTAAAAAAAAGGCTTTCCCTAAAACCTTTTTCCTCCTTAAACATCGTGGTTTTGCTCAACCGGGCCGAAACCATGACCGTTCCCGCCCAAAACTCGCTTTTGAAAATCCTGGAAGAGCCGCCTTCAACCTCAAAGATTATCCTCACCGCCCCTAACCCCGGAGCTCTTCTGCCGACCATTGTTTCCCGATGCCAGCTGATAAGACTCGGCGAAACAAACCATACCCCTGAAGAATCTGTCTTTAAAACCCATCTTCAGTTTTTAAACCAGGTTTTAACATCTTCTCCGGGACAAAGAATTTTACTTTCCGAAGAATACAGCCAAACCAGAGAAAAGGCGATTGAATTTTGTCAAAATCAGCTGCTGGTTTTAAGAAAAATCCTTCATCAGGAGACTAATGAAACAACCTTGAAACCGGCCCAAACAGCCAAAATTATGAGGAGTTTACAAAAAGCTTTGGTGCTTTTAAAAAGTAATGTTAACCCTAAAATTCTTCTGGAAAATCTCTTGATTTCCTACTCAATTTAGGTTAGAATAAGTATAATATGCCCGCTTCATCTGATTATAATGCCTCTCAAATTAAAGTCCTTGAGGGTTTAGAGCCGGTTCGCCGCCGGCCGGGGATGTATATTGGCTCCACCGACGAAAAAGGACTTCATCATTTATTAATTGAAGTTGTCGATAACTCCGTTGACGAATCTTTGGCCGGCTTTACCAAAAATGTCTGGATAACTCTTAAGGCCGACGGCTCGGTTTTTATTAAAGACGATGGCCGGGGCATTCCGGTCGACAAACATAAATCCGGTGTTTCCGCCCTGGAAGTTGCCATGACCAAGCTTCATGCCGGCGCCAAATTCGACAGCCAGACCTACAAGGTTTCCGGTGGATTGCACGGTGTCGGTATTTCCGTGGTCAACGCTTTGTCTTCCTGGTTGAAAGTCGAAATTCATCGCGAAGGCAAAGCTTATGTCCAAGAATACAAACGAGGCAAACCATTAGGTCCGGTTAAGGAAATCGGCAATGCCAACGATACCGGAACCATTACCCACTTTATTCCCGATAAGGAAATCTTTAAACAAAATAATGTCTTTAACTACAAAATTGTAGAGGAATTGGTCAGAGAAAGGGCTTATTTGGTTTCCGGGTTAAAATTCTATCTTAAAGATGAAAGAGATAATCATTCCACTCAATTCTATTTTGAAGGCGGGGTTAAATCATTAGTCAGGTTTTTAAACCGCAATAAAAAAGCTCTTCATGAACCGATTTTTATCAAAGGCGGGGACGATGAGATTGCCTGTGAAATTTCTGTTCAGTTTAATGACAGTTTTTCGGAAAACATTGAATCCTTTGTTAATGTCATCAATACCAAAGACGGCGGAACTCATTTGACCGGTTTCAGAATCGCCTTAACGCGGGCGATCAACGATTATTCCAAAAAGATCGGTTTGCTGAAAAACGGGGAAGCCTTTACCGGCGATGACACCAAAGAGGGACTCACGGCCGTGGTGGCTGTCAGAATCCCCACCGACAGGATCCAGTTTGAATCACAAACCAAAGCCAAACTTAACAACTCCGAGGTCCAAGGGATTGTAGCCACTGTAGTCAAGGAAGGCCTGGACAATTATTTTGAAGAACATCCTTCTGAAGGCAAAAGAATGGTGGAAAAGGTGGCGTTAGCCGCCCGAGCCAGACTGGCCGCCAGAGCCGCCAAAGAGGCCGTTATCCGTAAAAGTGAATTTTTTGCCAATTCTTTACCGGGAAAATTAGCCGACTGTCAGGAAAAAGATCCGGCTTTTTCCGAGCTTTTCATTGTCGAAGGAGATTCCGCCGGAGGCTCGGCCAAGCAGGGAAGGAATCGAAAATTCCAAGCCATCCTGCCTTTGGGCGGCAAGATTTTAAATACGGAAAGAGCTCATTTGGATAAAATCATTGCTTTTGAAGAGCTTAAGGATTTGATCATCGCCCTGGGTATGGGAATAGGGGAGACTTTAAATGTCAAAAAGATCCGTTATCACCGGATTATCATCATGACCGACGCCGACGTTGACGGAGAACATATCACCACTTTGCTTTTAACTTTTTTCTATCGTCATTTAAAAGCGATTGTCGAGGAAGGATTCCTTTATATTGCCCTCCCTCCTTTATATAAAATCCAGGCCGGGAAAGAAATCCGCTATGCCTATGACGATGAAGAAAAAGAAAAGATTCTCTCAGAATTAAGAAGCAAGAACCAAAATCAAAAGCAATTTAATCTTCAAAGATACAAAGGCTTGGGGGAAATGAACCCCCAACAGCTTTGGGAAACAACGATGAATCCGGAAAACCGTATTTTGAAACAGGTAGCCTTTGAAGACGCCCAAAAAGCCGATGAGGTTTTTACTATGCTAATGGGTAATGAAGTTTTGCCCCGGAAAAGATTCATCCAGGCCTATGCCAAAACAGCCAACCTTGATGTTTAATCAAATAAACCGATTAATTTTAGAAAATATTATAGTTTAATTAATTAAATTATGGACAAAAACGATATTGGAAAATTACAACCGGTCGAAATAGTCGAGGAAATGCGTAAAAGCTACCTTGATTACGCCATGTCGGTTATCGTCTCTCGGGCTTTGCCGGATGTTAAGGACGGTTTAAAACCGGTTCACCGCCGTATTTTATACTCCATGCATCAAATGGGCATTTCCCATACTTCCCGTTATTCTAAAAGCGCGAAGGTGGTCGGAGAAACCATGGGTAAATATCATCCTCATGGCGATATGGCTATTTATGATTCGTTGGTTCGCTTGGCTCAGGATTTTTCGATGCGTTATCCATTAGTTGACGGACAAGGCAACTTTGGTTCAATTGACGGCGACTCGGCGGCGGCCATGCGGTACACCGAAGTCAGACTGAATAAAATCACCCAGGAAATGATCACCGACATTGATAAACAAACGGTTGATTTTATCGATAATTTCGATGGCAGCTTAAAAGAACCCGTATTCCTACCCGCCAAAGTTCCTAATTTGCTTTTGATGGGCTCAGACGGTATCGCCGTTGGTATGGCCACTAAAATCCCGCCTCATAATCTGAATGAAGTAACAGATGCTTTAATCTATATGATCGAGAAGGGGAGAGCCGTTTTTTCCTCGGAAGACAGTAATAAAGCGGAAGGAAAAGGCAAAAAAGACAATTTCGAACTTAAGAAAATCCAGCTGGATGAGGACCAAACAGCCAAAGCCCTCAACGCCAGCTTTGAATCTGAAGTCAGTATTGAAGAAGATTTAATGAAGTTTATCAAAGGCCCTGATTTCCCCACGGGTGCCGCCATTTATAACAAAAAGGATATTCTTCAGGCCTATGCCACCGGCAACGGCAAAATCTTGGTCAGAGCCAAAGCGGAAATCGAAGAAACCAAGGAAGATAAATTCCGCATTGTCATTTCCGAAATCCCTTATCAAGTCAATAAAGCCAATTTGGTGGCCAAGATCGCCCAGTTGGTTAAAGACAGAAAAATTGAGGGGATCACTGATTTACGCGACGAATCTGACCGAGACGGTTTAAGAGTGGTGGTCGAGCTGAAAAAAACCGCCAAACCCAAGACAATTTTAAACAACCTTTATAAAAATACCCAAATGCAAACCAGCTATCCGGTCAACATGGTGGCTTTGGTTGACGGCATTCCTATGACCTTGAATTTAAAACAAATTCTAACCGAATTTATCAAGCATCGGCAGCAAGTTGTGACCAAAAGAACCGTTTTTGAACTCCAGGAGGCCAGAAGACAGGCTCATATCCTGGAAGGCTTGAAAATCGCCGTTGATAATATTGACGCGGTCATTGAAACCATTAAGAAATCGGCTGATGCCGCCCAAGCCAAAATCAACTTAATGAACAGGTTTAAGTTAAGCGATATCCAGGCCACCGCCATTTTGGAAATGCAGCTGCGAAGGCTAGCGGCCCTGGAAAGAAAGAAGATTGAAGACGAATATAAGGAGATTATGAAGAAAATCGAGTATTTAGTCAGTTTACTGGCTGTTCCTAAAAGGATTTTAGAAGTTATTAAAAAAGAAATTCTGGAAATCAAGGAAAAATATGGTGATGCCCGAAGAACTAAAGTTTATGTCCAAGCTCTGGGCGAATTTAATGAAGAGGATTTAATCCCTCAGGAAGACTGTTTAATTATTCAAACCAGGGGCGGGTATGTTAAAAGAGTCCCGGTTGGCACTTACCGTTCCCAAAAAAGAGGCGGAAAAGGTGTCACCGGCATGACCACCAAGGCGGAAGATGAAGTTCTTCATTTCCTGACAGCCAAAACTCATGACAATATTCTGTTTTTTACCAACCAGGGTCGGGTTTTTGCCATCAGGGCTTGGGAAATTCCGGAAGGTTCACGCCAAGCCAAAGGGCAAGCTATCATCAATCTGATTAACATTTCCCAGGAGGAAAAAATCCAGTCAGTCCTCCCAATCAGTTTGCAAAATAACCAGGAAAAGAATCAGTTCCTCATCATGGTTACCCAAAAGGGAATTATCAAAAAAACCAAGCTAAAGGCCTTTGCCAATATCCGTAATTCAGGATTAATCGCCATCAAGCTTAATAAAGGCGATGAACTCTGCTGGATTAAGATGACTAATGAAAACGACCATGTTTTTCTTGTTTCCCATCAGGGAAAGTCAATCCGCTTTAAAGAAAGAGATGTGCGACCCACCGGTCGGGACACCATGGGTGTTCGGGGCATTATGTTGAAAAAAGACGATTTTGTCATCGGCATGGAAGTTTTCCCGCCAAAATTGATAGAGCTTAAAGACAAAAGAAAAAAGGTTTTTCGTGATGTTCTTATCGTGATGGAGCACGGGCTGGGCAAAAGAACCAAGCTGGAGGAATACCGCTTGCAAAGAAGAGGCGGTATCGGGATCAGAGCCGCCCATGTTTCGCCGAAAACCGGAAATATTGTGGCCTGCCAAATAATTGACGAACGGGTTGTCCAAATCATTTTAACCAGTAAAAAAGCCCATGTGATTAAGCTTCCGGTTAAAAATGTGCCGCGTTTGGGAAGAGACACCCAAGGAGTCATCTTTATGCGCTTCAATAAAGCAGGGGATACAGTGGCGGCCGCCACCTGTTTAGAATAGGTCTTCAAAACTTCAATTTTTGGTAAAACTATCCCATAACTTGACATTCATCGAAAAATTTGTTATATTATCGGCTAATCTTTGTTAGTTGAGGGTTAATAGAAATTTAAGGTTTTTAAAAATCCAAGATTAATAGAAAGACATTCAATTTTTTACCGTAATTCAAAAGGGTAAGGCACGTTAAAATCTCAGCGAAAAATCTCTAAACAAAAAAGAAGAGGTGGGTTAGTTATGAAAAAAAGAGTAAAAATTTTACTAGCGGTTCTCGTAATCGCGGCACTCTTCAGTTTTCTTATTCCTTTAAACAGCCTATTTGCCTGTGATGATCCGCCACCAACGCCACCGCCAGATGAAGAAGTCTGTGTGGATGTAGATCTCGACGTTGATACGGATGCTCAACAAACTTTGGAAGTAACCAAAGAGATTGAACTGGTTGAAGAAGGCTGCGAGGAACAAGGAACAGAAACAGAAGATCCAATTATTGAAGAAGAACTAATTGTTGAAGATTCAACCGTTGAAGAAGATCCGATTGTGGAAGAAGAACCTGCAGTTGAAGAAGAACCTTGTGATGTTGAAATCGTTCTGGAAGAGGGAGAAAACCAGGACATCGAAGAAACCATAATTGTGGAAGTTGTCGACCCGGAGTATGTAACATACTTTCTTGATGTCGACACCATCGTTAAAAACGAACATTCTTTAAATGTTGTTCTCGTTGATGACGTGATTACTTCTATTTTTATGGAAGAAGGTATCAACCCAGGTATTTGGCTGCTGGTCGAGGAAGTCCCTGTCTATACCGATGAATGGTTTGACGGCGTCCCGGGCAACGGCGATGATATCATTCTGGCTGGTTGTGAGAAAACTTATTCTCTGCACAAAGAATATTACTACCTATACGGCAGTATTATTAACTGGAAAGCAGAAAGTGTTGTTTTCACTCATACTTATCAGATTGATGGATGGAGTCTAGAAAAAGTCGATGCCGTAAATGAGGACGAAGATTGTGAAGAGTCACCCAAGGCAGCAGAGCCAGAACCAATCGATATCATCGATGTGGAATATTTCGAACCTGAATCTCAAGACATAGCAAGTTTCGAAATCACTGGAACCTCTGAAACTCCTGATTACATTGAACAGGATGGAAAAACTGCAAGAGTTGACTTCTACGGTGTTACTGGTCCAACAGAGATCAAGATATGGAAGACTATCTACGGAGAAAAATGCGGGAACGTTAAAATGGTGAACGAAGTCTGGACAAATCTCAACAACTGGTGTGAACCAACAGACACCGCTACGGCTTGTATTGAAGTAAAATGCAAACCAAATCCTGAGCCTGAACCGGAACCGGAACCAGAACCTGAACCTCAAGAAGAAGTTTCTACGGTAGCTGCAGCCCCTGTGGAAGTTGTCCAGGAAGTAACTCCTGTTAAAGAACTTCCTTATACTGGAGTATCACCAGTTTATTTCTTTGGCGGGTTAGGCTCGATTTTTGTAGGACTTGGTCTTACTGGCGGAAGTGTAATAAGTAGAATAAGAAGAAGAAAATAGAAAAGGTCTCTTAACCTTGCTATCAGAAGCGATTTGATAAGAGAAAAAATAAAAAATGAGATTGCTCGCGCCTTACCTAACTAAAGTTATGTAAAAAAATTGAATTTTGATAGAAACCACTGGTTTTTATTGTTCCTTGAAAAGGGAATTCTAAAGATCAGTGGTTTTTTAATGGTTTGGTTAACCTATAACAATTGACTTTTGGCCATTATCGTGTTATGATTTTTTTATCTTAATATCTAAGGATAGGAAACGAACCTGCCGTTCGTTTTTTTTGGTTATTAAGATTCAATTTTCGGCAAAGTTAAGGATTTAGCTTAAGCGCTATAAAAACCTAAAACAATGCCTTTATATATTCAGTTTTTACCCAACACAAGTTGAGTAAAGCTCTTTAAAAATTAGACAGAAGAAAAGAGGTGTGAGATGCCACTTACAGTTACGGTTGTAATACCGGCATACAATGAAGAGGAAACAATTACTGAAACGATTCACAGTTTAAGAAAACAAACCAGCCCCCCTCAAAGGATCATCGTCGTTGATGACTGTTCTTCGGATAAAACAGGAGAAATTGCCAGGTCACTTGGAGTAGAAGTAATCAGGCCGCCAAAAAATCAAGGTACTAAAGCTCAAGCACAAAATGTTGCTCTGCCATTTATTGATACCGACATTACGGTAACAATTGATGCAGACACAACGCTTGCGCCTAACGCTCTTGAACTTTTAGTACGGCCGTTTGAGAAAAATGAAAAACTGGCCGTAGCTTCAGGATATATAGTTCCTCGTTATCGAAAAACTTTTTGGGAACGGGGAAGGCTCGTTGAATACCTTTTTGGCCTTGAAATGTATAAGATAGCCCAGAAAGATGTCGGCTCGCCAATAGTTTGTTCCGGATGCTTTTCTGCTTTCCGAACAAAAATTCTGAAACAGCATGGCGGTTTTGACCCTGGAACAATGGCAGAAGATATGAATTATACCTGGAAAGCTCTTATATCAGGGGATGGAGCATCATTCGTTCCAGAGGCAGTTTGTTATCCAGTTGAACCACCAACATGGGATATTTATCGTAAGCAAGTGGATAGATGGAGCCGGTCTTTTTTCCAAAACTTTAAGATTTTTTGGAGAAAATTCCATCGGCGTCCGATGCTAGCAGTTTTCATCTGGACTGCAATATTCGAGGCACTTATCTTTCCGCTCTCGATTATAATGACCGCTTACGTTATCTATCTTGCATTCAACGATGCATTCCAAATGAAATGGCTATGGTCGTTTGTGGGCTCATTGGGGGTAGATCTATTCTTGGTAATAATTTTTACCCTAATAGGCGGGGTCAGAACAGGGAATACTTCTATTGGTCTCCGTTCGATACCCTGCTATTACGTACTTCGTTTCATCAATATTGGTTTTTGGTGGCGAAGTTTGTATCTCGAGTTAATACGTAAAGAAAAACTTAGCACATGGCAAAAAGGACACTAGGGAGGTGTATGATAATGAAAAAAATTGTATTGTTTATGGTTCTTGTGATTTTCCTCGTTGTTGGAACTTTATTTATGACAGCTTGTTCTAAACTTGATACTCAAAAGTTCATTTTGGAAACTTCAAAAAATTTTGGAACTTTTTTCGAAAAATTATTTCCGAAGATTGATACTCCAAAGCTCATTTTGGGGAGTTCAAAAATTGTTGTTCCTAATGGAGCAATCGTTGGAACTCAAGTGGATCGTGTAATCCGCGATATTGTTTGGGAGGATTCACAATGGGACAAGAGTGTTCCAGAAAATCGAGTTCCTACAAAGCCAGAGGATATCGTTCCATATATGGAAGGCGCAAGGGTAAGAGAGCTTATGAGTTATGCGGGAGTAAATATTCTTCCATTAGCCAACGGCATCGCGAAGTTTAATTCGGATGAAAATAGCTGGTATGCATCAGATGCTATGGGGAATTGGCGATTCGAAATTGATCCTTCAAAGATCGATTACGAAACTGCTAAAAAAACAGCTGAAGATACTGTCGTATTGCCAGATACACACGGATTTAACATCATCGCTAATTTGGCCATGAATGCCAATCCAAAACCATTTCTGGTCGTTGCCTGTATGGACCTTCATAGTAAAACAGAGGCAGCTCTTTACCTTGCCCAAAATGGCATTAACATTTATGGGCCATGTGACCGATTTGCTGGAGAACTTATCGGTTATCAGAAAACTTATCCAGACGCGGCAACTATCATTGGCACAGCACCGATTAAAAAAGGTCCCAACGAAACTGCGATTATCGGCGATCAACCAATTGAGATTGATTTAGGCGAAACAATTATTGTCCAAACAGCTACTGATCTTTCTTATCCTTGGCAATATGCTGACACGCCGATGCGTTACCTTGCATCACTTGCAGAGAAATATCCAGAAACTGGATTTAATTTAATTTCTGTAGATGCAAATGCAGGCTATCTTGAGCGGGTAATAAACAAGGCGAAAGAGTTAAATGCTGAAGTTGTTGCAGTTCGTGTTGGCAAGTCCAACTCTGAGGAAGAGGCTGTTCATGATGCCAAAATCTTGGCCGATTGGCTCAGTGAAAGTAAAACTCATCGAGCAATACTCTTCCATACGGCAATTTACGAACCAGGATATAGTTTATTCTTTGATTTTCCAAAACAGACAACTTTTGGAGATCTCAATCCTGTAATAAAGCAATAGGGGAGGTGGTTATGTGATGAATCTCCGGAAAAAAATTGCTTTGTCTCTGATTATCGGTGGTCTATTACTTTGTTTATTGCCAACCGCAATTATCTACTTTTCAGATATCTACAAAGCTCATCTTCAAAAAGAAGAAGCAGAAGAGTGGATTAAGAAAGAAGAGGCAAAAAAATCAGAGACCGAGCCAACAGAGATTACTTTAATTCCTGAGTCTCCAAAAATTGAGGATACGGAAGTTCCTGAGTCTCCAAAAATTGAGGATCCAGAACCACTTGTAATATTCCCAGGAAACGAAGGATATCTTCTGGAAATTCCTAAAATTGATCTCCGCTTGGTGATAAGAGAACTTGAACCAGAAGCTTTTTCTGGCAAAAATACACCGATGCTCAAAAAGTATGGGGCAGGTCAAGTACCTTATACAGAATATCTGAAAAACGTTTCACCGGGTGACGATGGCACAGCAGCAATAACAGGACATCGTACGACTTCTGGTGCACCGTTTAGACATCTCGATCTTCTTGAACCCGGTGATGAAATTATCATCAGCCAAGGGGAAATCAAACAGAAATGGGAAGTAATATACACAAGAATAGTTTTACCAAGCCAAATAGACGCAATTCGTTCCATTCCAGGGATTAGAAGACTTGTTATTCTTGCTTGTAATCCACCAGGTTCCGGTCGCGAACGAATCATTGTCTATGCAAAATTATCAGAGGGAGGTGAGTAAATGCCATATCAATTACCCTTTGGGGGTTTATCCACATTAATAGCGTTGGCAATCAGGTCTGCCAAATGGCTAGGTGGTATCCTTGTAGTAATAGGAGTAACTATCTACCTATTTCTCAAAAAGAGGATAAAAAAAACTGAATAAAAGAAAGCCATGGGTCACAAGTTTGTGATAAACAAACAGTGATTCATGGCTTTTATTATGGCTTAATTTAGCTTTAAAACAGCTTATAATATTGACATTTTAGATAAATTCTGCTATCTTTAATTATCATAAATTATTTTAAAACCCGGTAAAAAGATTTAGCGGCGTTCGCACCAAATAAATCTTAAGCTGAGTTTTTCAATAAGAAATTCAGTCTTTTTAGCAATTTTAACAATTTAAGGAAGAGGGGACAGGTGAAAAGAAGATGAAGAAGAGGAATGTACTTTGGGCTCTGTGCTTTTTGGCTGTTTTTTTAGTTGTC
>Ga0265297_10008552_pt1 | contig 13592 bp, 21 predicted proteins | sample Munlanlwell13791_FD_192502 | JGI IMG/M metagenome (GOLD analysis project Ga0265297, IMG submission 192502) | Leachate microbial communities from a municipal landfill in Southern Ontario, Canada - Leachate well 137-91 | ecosystem: Engineered > Solid waste > Landfill > Unclassified | place... | reverse complement strand
GAGTTTTCTTTCTGTGAGAAACATTTTAATTATGATATAAAAGAATTGGAGCAAGACGCTGAAAGATTGCTCCAAGAGGAAGCTGAATATGAGTAATCGCATTTTTTTAAACTTCTGTGAATATGGAGTAAAAGACTACGCTTCGCTCCGTCCATATTTTTGCTACGCAAAAACATCTTTTACCCTTGTAATTCACCAAAATTTTCCCTTTGCCCTCCAAAGTCGGGTAAATCCCAACACTAAATTAAATCCTTCGTTTAACGATGTTAAACGAAATTGTTTAAGATGAAAATATTTAGAAAATCAGATATTGCAACACCAAAAAAGATAAAGAAAGATTGGAAAGAGAGATTAATAGTTGGTTTTGTAATGGGAATTCTCTTTTTTATTTTTTATCTAATTTGGTATAGATTCTTAATGGACAATTCCCAAATCTCTCTATTTTGGTCTATATTATCTTTTTTGGCAGGATTTATATTGGGATTTATTTTTAAGGAGGTAGAAATCCCTTATTAAAATGCTCATCTTAAACAACTACACACCTCAAAGCGTATCGGACAAAGGAAAAACTCAAGCCCCGTTGCACTCTCGCTTCGCTCGGGTCGGTGAATATCCGTTTAGTAGTTCGTCGTTGCACTTCCTCACCCGAATTTTGCTATCGCAAAACTCTACTAAACTAAATATTCAGAGGTTACACCCAAATTTAAATTTTTGCTCCCAGCGATTAAAATGAAAATAGAAAACTATTTAAACTTAAAAAACATTGAAAGGAGGTATAAAAATGGGATATAAATGCTCTTGGAAAAAGTTAAATAATGGTTACCCATTTATTAAAGGATATTGGAAGTCTAAAAATGGGAGATATTTAACAGTAAAGAAAATTTCTGCTGCAGGTAAAGGAAATTTAAGAAGTCCAACAACTTATGTTGTAGCTTCAAATTATAATTTTGACAAACCAATAGGTAAATTTAAAACACAATCTGAAGCATTAAGAAAAGCAAGAGAATATATGAAAAAATCTTGTTAATACCATTTTCAAAAATTCTAAATGTTTTTTAAGCAGTGTTCAACTAATCGCAAAAATTTAAACTTCTCTGAATATCAGTTTAAAGGAAATTACAACAACGATTGTAATTTCCCAAATCCGACAAGTCGGACTTCTTTAAACAACAATATTCAGAGCAGGAAGAACAAATTTGAAATTTTGTCTCCAAGCAAGGAGAAACTAACAAGATGGTAAATCAATATAAAAATTATAATAAAATGACTAATGCAAAACTTTTGGTATTGAAGAATAAATGTTTGTTTAAAATAAATTCAATAAATAAAATCAAAAGTTTTGATAAGAATTATGGTGTTGAAAGATATACAGACCCAAAAGAAAAACATCTTGTAAAATGGAAAGATAGATTATTTTTAATAAATAAGGAGTTGTTCAAACGAAAAATAATAAAAAATATTAGAAGACAAGAAAAAATAAATATAGAGAAAATATCTTTTGCAAAAAATATATTGTTATAAATAACAATATTTATAAATTAAAAAAACATATATTGATATGACAGGACAAAAAAACGAGGAAATTAGTTCTTTAAAGAAAAAAGCTAATATTTATTATAAGGAAAAAACATTTACATTCATAAGATTCTATAAATTCTTGCATAATAAAAATCAAGAATTTATATTTAATGGATTCATAATTAAAAATTTTGATGATTATCTAGTATTTTTTGATATTTATGAAAAAAAAGAATTTCCTATTGAATGGGATTTCATTTTAAAGTTGGACACTTCTCTGAGAACAGATATTTCTTATGAAGAAGCAATAAAAATATTAGAGGAATATAAAAAACAAAATCCCTCAACTAACTATGGATAGAAAAATAGAAATACCAGAAAAATTAAGAAATGAAAATTTTAGATTTATCAGATTATCTAAAGATTCTAAAGTTCCAATTCCAGGAATAAATTGGAAAAATAATTTATTAAAATTTAATAATAAAGAGTTATTATCTCATATAGAAAGTGGAGGAAATTATGGGGTTGTAGGAGGGGGAGGAAATCTTAGAATAATAGATTTAGATGAAAAAGATTTTGCTAATATAATGTTAAAAAAAATAGAAACATTTACAGTAAAAACTTGTGGTGGAAATTATCATTTGTATATAATAAGTCCTTATAATAAAAATAATGTTTTTAAAAATAATTTAGGAGAATTTAGAGCTGATAATTATTACACTGTAGGTCCAACTTGTTATGTTATTGATGAAAAAAAGAATCATATAGGAGAATATACTGTAACAAAGGATATAGAATTAAAAGTTTATGAAGAAAATGAAATATTAGAATTATTTTCTCAATATTTAAAAGAATCAGATATAAAAGATTCTCAGATAGAAAATATAACAGTAGATAAAGATTTTTTAGATAAAAAAGTAATTAAATTCTTAAAATCTGACCAGATTAAAAAATTAATAACTCAAGAAACAGACAAAGAAACTTTAAAATTATTTGGTTTTCCTAGCAGAAGCGAAAGAGATGCTCATGTAATAACTCATTTACTTTTAAATGGACACGGAAAATATATCAAAAGTATTTTTGAAAACTATCCAATAGGTGATAAATATAGAACCCACACTAATAAAGATAAATATTTAGAGCATTCTATAAAAACTGCAAGAGAATATAGTGGAGTAGGAGAAGATTTAGTTATAGAGTTAGAAAATGAAATAGAAAGAATGCAAGAAAGAGTTTTAAGAAATAAAGTTGAAAAATATTTAGAAAAAATAGGAAAAGTAAAAAGTAATCTACATATTCAATATTTAATTTCTGCTCTAGCTTTTAAAATAAAAATAAATAAAACAGAATTATTAAAAAAATTAAAAGAAATAAAGAGTGATAATCAAGAAGTAGAAATAGATTGTGTTTCTAAAATGAAAGATGAAGAACTTCCAAGAATTAAATATCTTATAGATAATTTAATTCCAGAAAATTCTGTTATTTTAATAGGAGGAAAGCCAGGACAATTCAAATCTATGTTACTTTTATACTTATCTCTAAATATGAGAGAAAATAGAATGGTTTTTAGTAAATTTATGTCAAACAAGACCCCTAAAATTCTATATTATGATTTAGAAAATGGAAAAAAACTTACTCACACAAGAATTCAATACTTAAATAATGAATTAAATATTAAATGGGAAGAGTTAAATAATATGTTTTTCAAATACGATTTTAAAAGAGATAATATTGATAAAGAGATGAAAATCTGCAACGACTATGATGTGATTGTCCTCGATAGCTACAGAAGGTTTCTGAAGGGGTCAGAAAATGAATCTGATGTAACTGACGCTTTCTTTAATGATTTTATTAGACCTTTAAAAGATAAAGGAAAAACAATAATGATTATTCATCATTTAAAAAAAGGAAATCAAAATGAAATAGATGATGAAGATTTAGACGTTTTTAGAGGAAGTGGAGATTTTGTAGCTGAAGTTGATATGGCATATAAAATATTAAAAAGTGATTCTAATGAGGAAACAAATTCTTTTTTAGTTAGTTTAATTCCTTCTAAAAATAGATTAGGAATTCCAATAAAAAATTTTACTTTCAGCGTGTTTAAAGATGATTCTAATTTCAAAACAATTTTAACTTTTAATAATTTTAAAAAAATGCAATCAAAAACTGTTAGAACTAGAGAAAAATTAAAATTACAAATAATAGAATATCTTCAATCTCATAAAATAGCTGACAGGTCAGAAATAGTAAAATTACTATTATCAGAGCTTGGAACAACTAAATCAGATACTCCAGATAGATATTTAAGAGAATTATTAGAAGAAGGTATTTTAACTCAGCCAGTCAGAGGAAAATATTCATTAAAAGTAAAAACAGAAAATATTTCTAACAATAATAACAATTCAAATGATTCTCAATTGCATTTATAAAGTTTGAAATACTTTTTTTATAAACTTTACTTATGATTTTATTATTTTTATGGTTGATTTATTAGTTTTATTAGTTTTTTTCATTTTTTTATATTTTTTGGAATAAATATTAGAAATCCGTTCATAAATTTAATCAAAAGTTGTCTAAAAATGGGGGGTGTCATAAATACTAATAAATAAATAAATCAATAAATCAATTTAATTTATTGATTTATTAAAGTATTTATTTATTATAAATATTAATTTATTACTTTTTCTATATACGCTTGAGGGGGTCAATACATAAAACTGAGATATAAATAAAAAATTTGTTGTAAAAAATGTTAAAAAAATATTATATATTTTATAATATAATAAAGTTTATAAACTATTTATTATAAGTATTATTTAATGGTAAAAAATTCAATAAAAAATAAAATAAAAGAAGAAATTATTTTTTATATTAGTAAAAATGGAGGAACTGCTAGAAGAAATGATATTAGAGAATTAGTTTTAAAATTAACAGAGTCTGATAACTCTAGTTCTGCTGATAAATATTTAAAAGAACTATTGAATGATGGAATTTTATTTCAATCTCATTATGGAAAATATGATATAAGAGATAACTTTAGAATCTCTGAAGTAGAGATGAATATAAAATGTCCAAGATGTGGAAATATTTTTTTAGTTAATATTAATGAAGAGTTTGCTACTTGTCCAGTTTGTAATCTAGAAATTCTGAAGAACAGGTATCAAGAACTTATGTTAACAGAAGAAGAAGATTTAGATAATGATGTTTTTGAAATAAGGTGCAAGAATTGTAATTCTACAGATGTTTCTATCATTTTAGATGAAGAAAGAAATATTCTCTTAAAGTGTAATTTATGTGGAATTTCATATAAGGAGAAGAAAAAAGATGACAAAAAAATTTAGTAATTGCGAAGAATGTAAAAAGAAAAGTAAGAGGTTATATAAGTTAGAAGATGGTAGAAAAGTCTGTTATAGATGTAAATATAAAATATTAAAAAAAGAAGGATTATTAATGTATAAAGTTCCTAAACTTTTATCTATTCAAGAGATATTATCTAAACAATATGATGTAAAGTGTGGAGGAAATAATAAATATATTTATGGAACTATTTCAGTTAACAGAGCTTTAATAGGACATAAAGTAAAATTGATTCTTGTAGAAGATAATAAAAAATTAAAAAATGGAGATAAAGAATGATTCCAGAAGATACTATTTACAATAAATGTATAGAATTATCTAAAATATTAATTGAAAATAAAATTCTTGGAGAATGGATTCCTCTAAATAATAATAAATATATTAGTGTAGAAATAAGATGCATTAAAAAAGATGTAAATTTTTTATTTGAAAGATTAAAACTAATTTGTTTACTATTAGAAGAAGTAAATAGTAAAGATGAATATGATTATTTATTAAAAGAAAAAAATTCTATAGAAAAAGAGCTTAATATTTCTCAAAGAGAAAAGAAGGATATAGATGAAAGGAGGGAGTCAATTGTATGTCACAAGAACTTGAAGAACTAGAAGAATCTTCTGAGGATGAAGAGTTAGATGATGAAGATGAAGATTTAGATGATGATGAAGAAGAAAGTTCAAATGATGACGAAGATTTATAAATAAATATGTCTGAAAATTTTGATAACGATAAAGACGAAGGAAGAATTGAACCAGAAAGAGAATCTGAAGTTAAAAATTTAATTAAATTAGAAGATGGCTTGCATGTTGGAACTGTTACATTAGTTAAATTTAGAGATTTTATAGCTGCAGATGGAACAAAAGGAGAATATGTAGATTTATACATTAAACCAGATGAATGTGAATTTGAACTTAAAGCTAGCTATCCTCATAATTTATCTGAAGGAACTCTTTTAGGAGATTTAGTTGAGAGATTTGGAACTAAATTAGTTCCCGGTGCTAAAGTAGTTTTGTATAAAATATTTACTTCAAAAAGAATTAAATTTTTAACAACTACTGATAAAAATAGAGTTACTGGAAAATCTTATGCTAATATTATCAGAGAAAGTGTAAAACCTTTAGAACCTTTAGAATAAGTAAAGTTTAAATATTTTAATTTTTTATTTTTTGTATGCCTTCATACGATAATGATAGTCACTGAGATTTTATATTAATAATATAAAATTTTAGAGTCTTGGTTGGATTCCAAGTGAAGGCATTTTTTAAAAAAAATGATATATATAAAAAAAGATGACTATTAATATCAAATTGGGTGATAAATTTAAAAAAATAGATTCTTTAGAAAAATTTAAAATAATGTTAAAATCTGATATTGATTTTATTTTAGAAGGAAAAATTCTTACTACAGAAAATCTTAATAGAACTACATTTTTTGTTTATCCTAAAATATCTAGATTTTCTCATAAAACTTTTAATGATAAAAAATATTTGATGTCTGGATATATTGGTCATAAAGTTAGAGAAAATTTTAGAAAAGAATTAACAGATTTTGTTAAAGATTATTTGAAAGAGAAATTAAATACTATAGAGATAAACAAAAAATTATAACTTAATAGTAATTATAAACATTTATATATATTAATATAAATTATAAAATATAAATTAATATGAAAGAAAATTTAAAAAAAGAAAAGAAGAGAGAAGCATTAATGTGGATAAGAAAATTTAATAGATTATCTACAACTAGATTATTTAATTTATTATGTTTATCTGTAAAATCAACAAAAGAATTATTAGATGAAATGGCAAATAAAGATAAAACTATTTTAAAAGAAGAAGAAACAAATGCTGTTTATTGGAGAGAGAGAAAATGACAACAGTATGTCATATTTGTGGAAGAGATATAACTAATAATGAAGAAGAAAATAGTAAATTTGTTAATTGTTCAGCATGTAATCAATTTTCCGCAAAAGGAAATTTAAATTCCCATAAAAAGGTGAAAGGAGGAAAAAAAATAATGGCAGATAAAAAAACAACAGCTAAAAAGAAAGTTGAAAAGACTTCAAAAGTAGAAAAAGAAGTTAAAGTTAAAAAACTGAAAGTTGGAGAAGTTAGAGAATCAAATGCTAAAACTATCTTTACTTATATGACAGAAGATTTAAATATCAGCAAAGAAGAAGTTAGACCAACTTTAAGTAGATTACAATTACTTATAATAAAGAAAAAAATCTAATCATAGTAATTTTATTATTATTTCCGTTTTTTCCGATTTCAAGGTCGTAAAATTACAAAATAAAACAGAAAATGAATCAAAAATTTGAATGTATAAAATGTCATAAACATTATAAAAAGTTAACTAAAGAAGACTTTTGTGCTTGCTGTTATCAAAATAAATTTGGAACTTGGAGTAAAGAATTTCAAGAGGATAAGAAAAAATGATAAATAATAAATTACTTAAAAATAAAACAATAAACAATTTTGTTCTTTATTTAATGAGCATTTTAGTAATAATATTTTTGACAATATTTTTCTCTCATTCAATTGGAGATATGATGTTTCCATCAGGTTCTATTTTCTTTAAAATAATCACTGGTTTTGGAACTATAATTAGTATACTTGGTATTATATTTGTTATTTACATTTTATTAAAAGAATTGTATAAATTTTCAAAAAGAGAAGCAGAAAAGGAGTTAGAAAATGAATAAATTATATGTTAAAGAATTTTTGAAACTTTTTTGGAAAAGATATTTATTTTTAACTATTAGTGTTTGTTTTTCTATATTTTTAATTTTTTATACTAAGGCAATGTCTTTACTTTTATTTTTTATAGCTGTAATGTCATCTTTTATTTATATTTTAATTAGAGATATTAAAATGTTTATTAAAAAAAAGGAGGAAGAAGAATGAGATGTTATATTGCTAGTCCTTGGTTTGATAAAGAAGGATTAGGATTTAAAGAAATAGAGTTAATAAAAAAAGTATTAGAAGAATTATATATTTCTTATTTTTCTCCAAAAGATATGAATCTTTGTTTGCCAGATGCTACTAAAGAAGAAAAAATAAAATGTGTAAATAGAAATTTAGAAGAAATAGATAAATGCGATTTTATGATAGCAAATACTAGAGATAAAGATATTGGAGTTAGTATTGAATTAGGGAGAGCTAATTGTTTAAATAAACCAATAATATTATTTTGTCCTCAAATAAAAAATTTAACTCCAAATTTAATGTTAACAGAAATATTGAGAGGAGCATCTTTCGATGAAAATGAATTAAAAGAAAGAATAAATGAATTTTTATTAAATAAAAAATCTCCAGAATGGGAGACAAAAATAGAATAAAATGTTTGAAAGCTTTAAATTAGATAAAATAAAAGATGTTTTAGAATTTGCTAGAAAAAATAATAGAATGTCTTATTTGATAAGATATAATACTACTCCTCATTTATTAAATGAATCTGTAGCAGAGCATAGTTTTCATGTTTCTATAGTAACTTTATTTTTATATGAAAAATATAAAAATATTTTTAATCTTGATTTTGAAAAAATAATTAAAACTGCTATTTGTCATGATGAACCTGAAAGTGCTGAGTATATTGGAGATGTCCCTAGACCTATAAAAGAAAATAATCCTGAATTACAAAAAGCTTTAGAAATGTATGAATTAAAAGCTATGGAAGAATTAATGGGAAAAGAATATGTTGAATATTTAAAAGAATTTAACGAAGGAAAAACTATTGAATCCTTAATAGTAAAATTAGCAGATACTATTTCTTGTTTAATTTATTCTGAGTCAGAAATAAATAAAGGGAATAAATATATGGAAAGAGTTAAATTTGAAAGTCAAGAAATAATAATTAAATTAATAGATAGATTAGATGAATTAGAAAATGCCAGAAAATAAAGATATTCCAGTAGTTAAATTTCCTTTTAAAATTCATAAAGGGGAAAAGCCAAATGTGAATTTTATAACTGAAGATGATGTTAGAGTAACTCTTCTAGATTATCCTAAAGGAGAGTTTAGAAAAATATGTGCAATGAAAATTTTATCTACTTGGGGAGATAAAGCAATAAAATCTAATTATGAAATATCTGAAGAGCAATCTAAAGAGTTATTTTTAAAAATGCTTAAAGGAAAAACTCTTCCTAATTCAATGGAATCTTTAAAATTTGATTTTCTAATTGAAAATATGAGTGCTATTGAAAATATTTATTTTATTAGAGAAAGATTATTATCTGGTATTCATGGAAAAACTAGTGGAGAAAGAGATATTAGATATGATAATATAATTCTTCCAAATCAAATAAAAAATTCAAAATTTTGTGAAAAATACAAAAAATTAATGCAAGATGCTGTAGATTTATATGGTGAAATGACAGATAATGGCATTTCTATAATGCAAAGTAGAATGGTTATGCCGAAAGCAACTAGTGAATTTTTATATTTTACTATTGATTTGAAAAAATTCATACAATTTATAAATGCTCGCAAATGCACTCAAATACATAGTAATATAATGAATTTAATTGTAGAAAAAATGTATAATGAAGTTATAAAAATAATTCCAGAATTAAAAGAAATTTTATCTTTAAAATGTGATAAAAGATGTTTTTGGATAAATGCTCCTTTAGAAGAAAATACTCGTTTAACTCTTCCAGATAAAAATCATGCAAAATTATTTGATTATAATCCAGATAATTATTTTTATAAAAAAACAAGATTGGAAATGGGAGATAAAAAAACTATTCAGGATGAAGAATAAGTTTTATAATTTAAAATGTTTTTAATATTTGAGGGTTGCGACAAAAGTGGAAAAACTACTATAATAAAACAATTTCATAAAGCAACTAATTTTAGATATTCTTGCATAGATAGATTTTCTGGAACATCTTTTGCATATAGTTTATTTTGGGATAGAAATCTAAATACTAAAGAATATTTATTGCAAGATGCTTCTTTATTTGATAAAGCTATTTTAATATATTTAGAAGTTCCCACTGAAGTTGCAGCAGTTAGATTTAAAGAACATAATGAAAAAGATTTGGACATAAAAGATTATGATAAATTAAAAGCTAGTTATGAGATTTATTTGAAAGGAACTCCTCTTTATACCGTAAGAATAAATACAGATAAATCTATATCAGAAACTGTAAAAGAAATTATACAGTCTATAGAAAATTTTGAAAATGAATCTATAAAAGATAAAAAATTAAGATTAATAAAAGGTTTAGAATATTTTGGAGAAATTGTAAATAAAACTAAAGAGCTTAGAGATATAAATTTTTCTTATAATAAAAATAATTTAAAAGATATATCTATTAGCGAAATAAATGAAGAAGAAATGCCTGAATATGATACTATTTATTATTCTCTTAAAAATACAATTAGATTAAAATTAAATTATTTTAAAAATCAAACTATAGATTCACGTCAATTTATTTATAACTCAGATTCCTGTATTTCTTTATTTCAAGTTATGAAAAGAAATAATATTTTAGAGTGTTTTGTTAAATTTAGAAGTTGCAACATAAAAGAAAATTTATTGAGTGATTGTATTGGAATTTATAAGATAGCTTCTAGACTTAATAATGTGTTTTTTGATTGTGAAGATATTAAAATAAATGTAAATATTGGAAGTGCACATATTTTTATTTAACGATGGAAGAAAAAACAGAATTGAATAATTGTGAGTATTGCGGGAAATTAACTACAAAAAAAAGATTTTGTTCTAAAAAGTGTATTTGTGGATTTGCAGGAACTTTTGGCTGTATAAAAGCAAATATAACTAATAAAAAAAATAAAACTGGATTTTTTAATCCAGATGTTAATAGAAAAGCTAGAGAAAAATCTCTGATAATATGCAAAAGAGATAAAAAAAGTTTTTATAATAAAGATATACAACATAGAATCCATGAAAAATTGAAAAAATCAAAAAATAGTTCTTTTTATGACCGTAATATTCAAATCATGAATGGGCTAAAGACTCAAGCAACTTTAAGACATAATATTAGAAATCTAAAGTTTTATGGACAATATTATGATTCTAACTCTGAAATTGAAATATCTTTGTGTCTTCAAAATCAATTTAATTATATACCTAAAGAAAATAAAACTTTACATGTTAGAATAGGAAGATGTGAATATGATTATTTGTTAGAAAAATTTAAGTTATATATAGAATATCATCCTTGGGATTTAAAATTTACAGAAAAAGAATATTATAATAGAAGAAGAGAAAATTTAAATGAAAATGGTTATAAAGATTATAACTTGGTGGTTATAAAATGACAATTTTTGATAAAATACAAGAATGTAAGAACTGTGATTTATGTAAATTAGAAATTAATAAAATAAAACCGGCAGATAGGAAAAGGTATGAAAAACAAATAATGTTTGTTGCTCAAAATCCTTCTTATAAACGGGAAATTAGAGAAGAAATATTCGAGGAGAACAATACTTCAGACAGAGTAATGAAATTGTTTTTTGATAAACTAAATATGAAAAGAGATGATTTTTATTTTTCTAATGTTGTAAAATGCTCTACTGCGGATAATATGGCTCCAGATAAAGAGAGTTGTTCAAAATGTTTAGATTTATTTTATGAGGAAGTTAATGAAATTAAACCTTTATTAATAATTTTTGTTTCTAAATTTGCTTATAATTTAGTAGATTTAGATAAAATAAAATGTCCTGTAATATCTTTGAATCATCCCAGCTATTATGAGAGACTTCATGGAACAGCTGAAAAAGCTTGCGATAAAATGTTTGAAGATTTAGTTTCTCAGACAGTAGTTTATTCTCAAAAATATAACGTTACTATGGATTTTATAAATAAAAAAATTTATTTTAAATCTCAACATAGTCTAATAGACTTTTTTAATAAAGCTAATAATATGAAGATATATAATATTTCTGTTGATAATGATTATAAAACAGTTGGAATTTTTATTTCCAATAAAATAAACACTTTAATAGAAATAAAATATCATAATTATTGTTATATTGAATGCGATGAAGAAGAAAAAGAAAAGTATTCTATAGATGGAATTCCAGTAAAAAGATTTTATTATAGAAGATATAGTGATTTAAATAATAAAAAAGTATATGAAAAGGACATACATTCTGACTACAGATTTATTGTTGATTATTTTGATTATTTTGAACCTGTTAATAAAAGTGAACTAAATTATCTAACTTATGATATTGAGACTAACAGGAGTGTAGATGTAGTAAATACTCCTGGGGAGGTTATAAGTATAGTTTATATGATGAATGATAAGTTAGAATTTTTAATGTTAGATAATGGAAAAAATAATTTTAATGAACTAATGTCTAAAAGTGATGTTAGGATTTTTGAAAAAGAATCTGACATGTTATCATATTTTTTTGATATATGTAGACAATCTAACATTATAACAGGATTTAATATTTCAGGATTTGATAATATTTATCTAGTAAATAGAGCTAAAAAATTAGGTTTAGATGAAAATTCTATTTCTCCTATTTTTAAAATAAAAAATATGATTTATGAAGAAAAGGATAGATTAGATGAAATGAAATTCAATGTTTATGGAGTAGATTTAATAGATTCAATGTCTTATGCTAAGGATAAATTCTTTATCTATTCTTTAGACAAACCTTCCCAATATAATTTAGATTATCTTGGAACATTCTTAAAATTAGGAACTAAAGTTCATTCAGATTCTGGACCGTATACACAATGGCTAGAAGAACCTATGAAACTATATGAATATAATATTCAAGATGTAGTGTTATGTAGAAAAATAGAAGATTACATGGGTATGATAGATTATTTATTATCTTTTAAAAAATTAATGAGCACTTTTAATTTAAAGTGGAGTCTATATAATTCTAAAATAATAGATTTTTTTATTTTATGCAACTTTTCTAAAGGAATAGTTTTTCCTAATAAACACGAAGGAATAATAGAGGAATTAGAAGGAGCTTATGTAAAAGAACCAATTTCTGGAATATACAAGGATGTTGCAGTATTTGATTTTTCTTCTTTATATCCTAATCTAATAAGACAATTTAATTTATCTTATGAAACTATAAGTAGAGATAAATTTGCTAACTATGATATTTTAGAAGAGAATATAAAAAAAATAGATACTACTAAAGTAGGAATTCTTTCATTGGTTGTAGATAAATTAATGTTTATGAAAACAAATATTAGCAATGCTATGGCTAATTCTGATGATAAAACTCTTCCGGTTAAATATAACGCAATAAAAGCTGTTATAAATGGAATTTATGGAGTTTCTAAATATAGATATTTTAGACTCTACAATATTAACTGCGCTGAAGCAATAACTTATTTGGGAAGAAAATTAATACAAAAATCTGAAGAAATATGCAATAATAATGAAAATTTTAAAACTATATACATCGATACAGATTCTTGTTTTATTCATAATATAAAAGAAGACTGCTCTAAAGAAATATTTGAAAATTTATGTTTACAAATAAATAATGATTTATCTAATTTTATTAAAAGTGAATTTAATCTAGACAATAAATATCTTAAAATGGAATTTGAAACTCTATTCTATAAATTATTAATGACCAAAGCAAAGAAAAAATATTATGGGATGGGATATTATGTTAAAGGAAAAGACTTTAAAGACTTGAAATCTTATGGTAGAGGAATAGATATTGTAAAAAAAGATACTCCTCATAAATTAAGACCTTTATTAGAAG
>Ga0265297_10008551_pt1 | contig 13593 bp, 13 predicted proteins | sample Munlanlwell13791_FD_192502 | JGI IMG/M metagenome (GOLD analysis project Ga0265297, IMG submission 192502) | Leachate microbial communities from a municipal landfill in Southern Ontario, Canada - Leachate well 137-91 | ecosystem: Engineered > Solid waste > Landfill > Unclassified | place... | reverse complement strand
ACCAAAAAAGACCAGGCCTGCCAGGTATTTCGCCAACCGTGCAAAAGCAAGATCGTCTTTGGTGACGATCCAATTCTCTGGTAACTGGTCTGACAAGCGTGAGCTGTGATAACCGGCATGCTGACTAAAGTATATACTGAAAGAACGTATTAGAAGGATAGAGTATGAATAAAGTGAACTCACTTTTTGGTTGGGCCCGTCGCAAGTGGTGGCTCATTCTTATTGTTATTGTTGTTGCTGGTGGATTGTGGTGGTGGCAAGGTCATCAGACGAAACAAGAAGCCATGACCTTCACTCAACCTGAGTACCGCGATATTGTGAAGACCAATGACTTCACTGGTCAGATCGATGCTCGCGAACGAGTGGGGATGCGCTTTGCTGGTGGTGGAAAGCTTGTCTATCTGGGTGCCAAAGAAGGCGACAGCGTTAAAAAAGGCCAGACAATCGCCAGTCTTGATCAACGTTCGGTGCAAAAAGCGCTTGATAAAACCCTAAGCCTCTACCAAACCCAACGCTGGACCTATGAAAACGAGAAGGATGATGTTGGTGATGGCTTAACTCTCGATCAGCAAGATCGCCGCGCATTTGATCAAGATCAGTTTGCTCTCAATCGATCAGTGTATGACGTGGAGTTGCAGTATCTCGCTTTTGATAACTACCGTATTTCCGCTCCCTTTAACGGTGTTTTGGTGAAAGCTCCTACCCAAGTTCCGGGAATTGTCGTTGGCGCAACCGACACTTGGGAACTCGTGAATCCAGAAACACTCTACTTCCGATTGTATGTCGATGAAGTGGATATTGATACCGTGACGGTTGGCCAATCGGCCACCGTAGAACTTGATGCTTATCCCGGAAAAACCTATGAGGGGCAAGTGAGTAAGATTGGATACCAGACCCTCAACACGGCAGCCGGATCGGTATTTGCTGTCGATGTTGTTTTCAATCAGCCCGTTTCGATCGAAGAAACTCGTGTCGGTATGAATGGTGAGGCTCGATTACTCGAAGCCGAAAAGAAGAATGTGCTCAGTATTCCGATTGAAGCGATTGTGGCCCATGATGGTAAAAATTTCGTTGAAGTCTGGAAGAGTGGTAAGAAACAAGAACAATCTGTTGAGACCGGCATTGAGAACGCTGATTATGTCGAAATCATTTCCGGCCTAACAGATCAGGATCAGGTACTGCTTCCATGACGGAACAACCCATCGTCCTCGAGCTGCGTAATGTTGTGAAGTCCTACCACGTGGGTGAGCAGGAAATTCAGGCTTTGCGAGGTGTCGATTTTGCCCTGCGTAAGGGTGAGTTTGTTGCGATCATGGGCTCTTCTGGTGCTGGAAAATCAACCATGTTGCAGATTTCCTCACTCCTGGACAATCCCACCAGTGGCGAAATATATCTGCACGGTGAAGATGTTTCTCGCAAGAGTGAGGCCGATTTAGCCCATGTTCGTAATAAGGAAATCGGTTTTGTTTTTCAACAGTTCAATCTGTTGCCAAAAGTTTCTGCTTTGGAAAATGTGGCCTTACCTTTAGTGTATGCCAATAAATCTAAGATGGAGCGCTACTTAGCAGCAAAAGCGATGCTGGAGAAAGTGGGTTTGGGCGATCGTCTCATGAACTCTCGTGCCCAACTGAGTGGTGGCCAGCAGCAGCGCGTGGCGATTGCTCGCGCTCTCGTGAATGATCCCACGATTCTTTTTGCGGATGAACCAACCGGCAACCTTGACTCCACGGCCGGTGATGAAATTATGGCCATGTTTTCTGAACTCCATGACGAAGGTCGAACCATCATTATGGTGACACACGAACCTGATATTGCTGCCTTTGCCGCCCGTCTCATTGTGATGAAGGATGGCAAGATTATGAAAGATACCAAGCAAAAACCAAAGCGAGTTAAAGCATGAACATTCTGAACACTCTCAAGATTGCCTACAAGGCGATCCTTACCAATAAGACCCGTTCCTTGCTCACCATGTTGGGTGTGATTATTGGTGTTGGTTCGGTTATCCTGCTTACCTCTATTGGAACTGGAATTCAAAAATTTATCGAGAAACAATTCGATGATCTTGGTGCTAACACCGTGGTCGTTTTCCCAACACAAGTTTTTGGCGAGAACGGTGGTTTTAGTGCCAATGATGGTGCCGCCACTAATAGCAAGAAGTTTGATGAGCAGACGGTTCGAGATATTCAACGAATGCGTGAATTTGCCAAGTATGTTGTCCCACAGGTTGAGAATGCTACTCAGGCAGTTTATAAGGGAGAAACGAAGCGGGCGCTCATTTTGGGAACGACGTCTGAATATTCCAAAGTTGATGACTCGTTATCCGAAAAAGGTCGCTTCTTTACGGAAGAGGAGAGTCGCTCTGGACAGCGAGTTGTTGTTCTTGGTTCCAAAATTGCCGAGGAATTATTTGGTCAGGTTGACCCTGTAAACAAAGAATTTCGTCTCAACGATGTGACTTTTACGGTCATCGGCGTGGCTGAATCCAAGGGTGGCAGTTTTGGTGGGCCTTCTTTCGATGACTATGTTTATATGCCCATAGAGGCTTATTTCCGACTGTTTGATACTCGAGATATCAATGCCATTTCGGTTCAGGTGTATTCGAAGGAACAAATCGCGGGAGCGATCGAACAGCTCGATGATTACTTCATCAATGTCCAAAAAAGAGAGAAAGATGAGTTTGATGTTTTCGATCAGCGAGAAATTCTCAAAACGGTCAACCAGATTCTCGGAATTGTGACTGTTGGCTTGGGTGGTATTGCGGCCATTTCTTTAGTAGTTGGTGGCATCGGTATTATGAACATCATGTTGGTTTCGGTGACGGAACGAACCCGCGAAATTGGTTTGCGCAAAGCAATTGGAGCGACTCCCAACCAAATACTCGTCCAGTTCCTGATCGAATCATCCCTTCTCTCGATTATGGGCGGTGCAATTGGTGTGGCGATTGCTGCCTCACTTTCTTTTTTGATTCGGATCGCGGCTGATTTTCCTTCGACCATTACGTTTCAATCGATTATGCTAGCCTTTAGCGTTTCGGTGGCGGTGGGTGTGATCTTTGGTGTAGCCCCAGCTCGAAAGGCCAGTAAACTTTCCCCGATCGAAGCTCTGCGCAGCGAGTAATTTTCAGATCATTTCCATTCAATCCCTTGAGAAGCAGCTCTTTTTCCACGTATACTGGTGGTATGAAAAGATGGCTTTCCTTTGTGGTGATGCTTTTAGGAGCTGGGGCAGTTCTTTGGCATGTTCAGTATCGGCCCAGTTCACCAAATTTTTCTCAGGCTACTTCAACTCTCCCCATAGTTTCTGTTTCCCAATTGAAAGATCTTGGCACCAATCTTGATCGTGAAGTTGCCGCTGTGATTCGCCAAACGGCGGAAAATGGTATTCAGTTTCCCCAAATTGGTGGGTGGTCAGCTGTGCAAGATATGACGCAGGCCACGGTTTCGGCCACAATTTCAACCACGCCGGAAGAAATTTGGCAGACATTTCGCGAGCAGGGGAGTCAGGCGGTTGTCAGTGGTTTGGCAAAAAATGCCCAAATATCGGTGAACGATATTTCAACTGATGTCATGAATGAGGCTCGCTATCAATACTGCACTGGCGTAGTCCAAGAATATGAGCGCCAGCAAAACAAAGCACAGTAATCTCCGCCTTACTTTTTGCTTTCCAGACTGGTATCATTACTATTTCCCGAACATTACCTTTGAGGTGAAATATGTGGCTTCGCATCGCATCCTATGTTAAACCCTACCGGCTGACCCTTTTTTCGATCTCGTTACTGATTGTGGTCATGGCGAGTTTGAATCAGGTGGAACCTTTCATTTCCAAGCGAGTGATTGATAGTTTGGTGAGTGGCGTCGGGTTGCAGCAGACCTATCAACACCTTCTTATTCTCATCGGTATTCTTCTTTTTGTGAAAATCCTTCAATCTTCGTTAAATCGCTTAACGTGGTATATGACCAACATTTTTGTGGTGCGTTTTGAGTCTCACCTTAAACAAACGGGCTTCGATCACCTCATGAATTTATCTATTTCGTTTTACAACGAACAGGCTTCCGGTAAGCTCATGAGTAAACTCGACCGGGGTGTGAACCGGATCGTGAATATCGTGAATAACTCCGGCATGCACTTTTTACCCAGTGTGACCACGGCTCTCATTTCCTTTGTGATTGTCATTTATCACGAATGGCGTATTGGGTTGGTGACGGTTTTGGCTTTCTTGCCTTATATCTGGATCAACCATTGGCGTTTCCAAAAAAATAATGTTCTCGAAAAGAAAGAATATAAACTGTACGACGAGCAATACAGTCATTTCTGGGAAGTTCTCAACTCGATGCCTCTGATTAAATCTTTCCGCGCCGAAAAATTTGAACAGCTGAGGCTCCAGAAATTTTTCCACAAATACATTCATATTCGTCAACAAATGGAGGTGAATACGAATAGGGCTTTCAGTGGAGATATTATTTTGGAGGTCCTCAGTTGGGGCATGTACAGTTATATTGTATTTTTAACTTGGCAGGGGCAGATCACTTTAGGAACGATGATGCTCCTGGTTGGTCTGATCGGCCTAATTCGTCAACCACTGTGGCAACTTAATTGGATTTTTTGGGAAGTAAAGCGTGCCCAAATCGGTGCCAAAGATTACTTCAAAATTATGGATGTTCAGCCAGAAGTTGTTGATCCCATAAAGCCGAAAAAACTTACATCCATCCAAGGTGAATTGAAGTTCGAAAAGGTTACCTTCACCTATCGCAATGCTGTTAAGAGTGGTCTTTCCAGTGAAAGTGAAGATGACGCGGCAATTGCTGTTAAACCCGTTCTCGAAAATGTGCCTGTTTTTAAAGATGTTACTTTCACGGTTGAGCCCCACAAAATTACCGCTTTTGTCGGTGCTTCTGGTTCAGGTAAAACCACGATTGCCAGTTTGGTGATGCGCTTTTTTGATCCTGATGAAGGTAAGATTTTATTGGATGGCGTAGACCTTAAAGATTTACAACAGCGCGAGCTCCGTTCCTACATGGGTTTGGTCAGTCAGGACGCCTATTTGTTTGCCGATACCATTCGCGAAAATCTGCGCTACGCCAGACCAGATGCCACCGATGAGGACATGATTGCCGCCTGTGAGGCTGCTTATGCGATGGAGTTTATTAAGCGCTTGCCCAAGGGTCTGGATACCCAGATTGGTGAGCGCGGCGTAAAGCTGTCAGGTGGTCAACGACAGCGCTTATCCATTGCCCGGACGATTTTGATGAATCCACAGATTATTATTTTGGATGAAGCGACCAGTGCCCTCGATTCTGAATCTGAGATGTACATTCAAAAAGCGTTGGCACGATTGCTGCAGGGAAAGACTTCGATTGTAATTGCTCACCGCTTGTCGACTATTCAACGAGCCGACAAGATTATTGTGCTCAAGGATCTCCAGGTTTTGGAGCAAGGTAATCATGATGAACTCATGCAGGCCGATGGTCTGTATGCCAGTCTCTTCAAGATTCAATCTGGCGACAAAGAAAAGCTCAAAGAGTGGGATTTGGTGGCCTAAGTAAACGCAATCTGTCGTGTTTTTTGAAATTATGGTTCTCAGGAAGTATACTTGCATCCAGATATGATTAGCAAATTGCTTTCCGATCAGTGGGCGGAAGCCCAAGCCAAGGCCAATGACCTTTTAGCGGCTGTGGATGAGGAAAGTAAAAAAGATGAACTCACGACTTTGCAACAACAAACCATGGAACCGAGTTTTTGGAATGACGTGGATAAGGCGCGCAGCGTCAGTCAAGATATTTCCCAAATTGAGGACCAACTAGAGAGACTTAATGATCTGCGCGGTCATGTGCAAAATATTCAAGCGATCCTCGAATTACTTGCCTTGGAGGAAGATGCCACTCTTGAAGTGGAGTTTGAACGAGAACTCAAAAAATTAGAAAAACTGAATCAAAAGGTTGAACTCTCTACGTATCTCTCCGGGCCATATGACAGTAAAGACGTCCATTTTTCTATTCATGCTGGTCAAGGTGGCACGGAAGCCATGGACTGGGCCAGTATGCTCCAACGTATGTACACGCGCTATTTTGAACGTCAAGGCTGGAAGGTTGAGCTTCTCGACGAAAGTCGCGGTGAAGAGGCTGGCATAAAATCGGTCGATTATATTGTTCATGGGGCATATGCCTACGGATATTTAAAAGGCGAGGCTGGTGCTCATCGGCTCGTTCGGCAAAGTCCTTTTAATGCCGACGCTCTCCGTCAGACTTCTTTTGCGAAAGTTGAGGTTCTTCCTTGGCTTCCCGAAGATGACACCACGATTGAGTTCAAACCGGAAGAACTTGATTGGGCTTTCTCCAGAGGTGGTGGCCACGGTGGACAGAACGTCAATAAAGTAGAGACAGTGGTTCGACTGACCCATATCCCAACCGGAATCATTGTGGAATCTCGACAAGAACGCTACCAGGCCCAGAACAAGAAAATTGCGCTCCAAATGCTCAAAGCTCAGCTTGCTCAACGCCGGGAACAAGAGCGTCTTGATGAGATTGCGCAGGTTAAGGGAGTAAACAAACACGCGAGCTGGGGAAACCAGATTCGCAATTATGTTTTGCATCCCTATCACCTTGTTAAGGACACTCGCACCGACGTTGAGACAGCTAATACCATTGCTGTTTTAGATGGTGATCTGGACGAATTCATTTTTGCGCAAGTTGCTCTTTTGTAGTCTTGGCCAAGCTGCTATAGTGAAAAAACCAAAGGGGAACTATGTCTTTTCAATCTGATTTTTCGTCTGTTCAACCATCGCAAACTACTCCAACCACACCGGTCCGACCTGTTTCTCCGGTGTCCCCGTTGCGCAACAATACAGCCGCTGGTTCCTCAGCAGTTGCCGCTCCGTCTCCCTCTGGTCCAACCATTCACCGTTGGGATGAGCATAAACAAGAAGAAAAGAAGTCTATGTCAAAGAAATCTTCCAAACTCGGTTTTATCATTTTCCTGGTTGTCATCTTGGCGGGAGTAGGAACTGGCCTTGCTGGCGCTTACCTTTTCCCTCTCAAAACAGCTTCTCCTGTCGTCAAGGTTGAGGATCAGCAGGAAGTGACCGATAACCAGGTAAAGAATGGTGTCGTTTTTGGTATTCCTGATGAAAAAACCTTCAAGGATCAAACCGAGGGTGTCATTATCAAGGGTGGTATCGACGGTGAGGGATCTCACACCATTCTCCGCGCTGGTGGTATTTCTCAGAATGTGTATTTGACTTCATCCGTTGTTGATCTTGATATGTTCAAAGATATGGAAATTCGCGTTTGGGGTGAGACCTTTAAAGGTCAAAAAGCCGGCTGGCTCATGGATGTAGGTCGTGTTGAGGTTCTCAACACCACTGCTACCAAGCCAGAGTGGTTCACAGAGGAATAGTTACACAAACATATGGTTCGTTTTGTTGAGGTTACCAAGGTTTTCCCGAATGGGTACATCGGTCTCGAAGATGTCTCCTTTACCGTGGAACCTGGTGAGCTTGTCTATATCACGGGTGAATCCGGAGCAGGGAAGACTACGCTCATGCGCTTGCTTATCCGAGAGATTCGACCAACGCAAGGCGATATCTACTTAGGAGAACAACGCTTGGCTGATTTAACGAGTCGCCATATTCCGTATCATCGTCGCCGCGTTGGCGTTATTTTTCAAGATTATCAACTCATTCCGGATCGAACGATTTTCGAAAATGCCGCGCTTATTCTTGAAGTCAGTGGGGTTTCCAATGCTCAAATTAAACAGCGGGTTGCTGATGTTTTGGAACTCGTTGGCCTGCCAGATAAAGGTCAGCTTTTTCCCGTGCAACTTTCCGGTGGTGAACTCCAGCGGGCCGCGATCGCGCGCGCCCTGGTAACGGCTCCTGAGGTGTTGTTTGCGGATGAGCCGACCGGCAACCTCGATCCCGAAACGAGTATTGGTATTATGGGACTGCTCAAGAAAATTCAGGAGTTCGGGACCACAGTTTTAGTAGCTACTCATGACCCGGGAATTATGGCTCGGTACCCTGCGCGCTATCTGCATATTCAGCAGGGAAGAATTGTCGATGATAGTGGAGCGAGTAAAAAGTCACCTGCCGCCGAGAAGGAGAATCAAGAGGAGGACAACTCTTCCGATCAACCAGAATCTGAACAACAAGCGGCGAAAGCGAAAAAGAAGAAGGATAAAAAGTAATATGAGTGCCTTCAAACAAGCCTTGCGCAGCATTCGTCGTTCTCCCTACCAGGCTTTAGCCGCTATTCTTGTTTTATTTCTGACTTTTTTCATCGGTTACAGTTTGCTCCTCTTTTTATTGGGATCAGCCAAGGTTTTGCAGTATTTTGAGACGCGTCCACAGGTCACTGGATTTTTTAGTCAGGACACCAAGTTAGAAGATCTCCAAAAACTCCAGGCTACATTACAAGCTGAACCTTACGTTCAGAATGTAGAACTTATCACGCAACAAAAAGCTCTTGAAATTTACCAGACTCAAACGGCCAACGATCCCATGTTGCAGGAGCTGGTAACGGCCGATATTTTACCGCCTTCTCTTGAGGTTTCTACGGCTACGATTGATGACTTAGCCAAAGTAGCGGAAACAATGAAAACTATGGAAGGCATCGACGAAGTGGTGTATCAGCAGGATGTGATTGATAACCTTCGCTACTGGACCACAACTCTCCGCCAGATAGGATTTAGTGTTTTGGGAGTTTTCCTCTTTACTTCTTTGCTCATCATCATCTTGATCACCAGTATGCGCATTGCCAGCAAACGGTACGAAATTAAAGTGATGCGACTCGTTGGAGCGACGCAATGGTACGTCATGCGTCCTTTTCTTATAGAAGGCATGCTCTATGGCGCAATAGGGGCCAGTATTTCCTGGGGTGTGGTCTATGTTGTGTTACTGTATGCCACGCCAGCCATTCAAAGCTTTTTTGGTGAAATTCAACTTCTGCCTGTGCCACCTGAAATGATGTTTGCCCTTTTAGGTGTGGGAGTTGCCTCAGCCGTTTTCTTGGGTTTCTTGGCTGGCTTGATGAGTACCCGCCGCCTTTTCCGGGTGTAAAAAATTCAAATCATTGGCAAGGCTGATCTTGGCTATCCGTACTTGTCTAGGTACACTGAGATACATATATGGTCCGAAAAACACTCACATACTTGTTGCTTGTTTTCCTCTTGATTGGAACCTTGGCTTGGCCGTTTGTGGGTGGGGCAAACTTACAGGCTCAGGAGAGTATTTCTTCTGCCAATAGCGAAAAATCCCAGGGAGAAATTGACGATCTCAAAAAAGTAATTGATGAATTACGAAGTAAAATTGGTCAAATTCAGCAGGAGCAGCGGACGTTAGCAAGTACCATTAAGGTATTGGATAGCAAGATTTTACTCAATGAAAAAGAAATCGAAAAAACCCAACGAGAAATCAATTTGTTGGAACTCCAGATTAATGAACTGAGCACTCGAATTGAGGGACTCGAGCTTTCACTCGGAGAACTTTCCGAAATTCTTGTGGATCGAATTCAGCAACAGTATAAGCAGAGCCAGCTCGATCCTTTATCTTCTCTCTTAATGAATGCCGGTCTATCAGGATTTATTCGCGATCAGCGTTACCTGAAGCAGGCTCGGGCTCACACCGAAGACATCATGCTGGCCACCGAGTACAAACGTCAAGTGTACGACACTCAAAAAAGCGAGAAAGAGGCAAAACAGGAAGAAGTACAAGTTTTGCGTAATCAACTTGAAGGTCAGCGAAAACAACTGGCCCAACAGCGTGCCGATAAGCAAACGCTACTTCAAGTGACTAAAAATGACGAACAAACGTATCAAGAAAAATTAGCTCAAGCCCTAGCCGAGTATCAAGCCATTCAGTCCATTGTGGCTGGTGGCGGAAATGAATCGAAAGTGAAGGATGTGAAAAAAGGAGACGCCATCGCCAGTATTATTGCGGGTAGATCAACTTGTTCGACTGGCGCGCACCTGCACTTTGAAGTGGTAAAGGGTGGAGCGCACGTCAATCCCGCTGGCTTTCTCAAAGGTGAGAGCATCACCTGGTACGACAGCTCCTTTGGGTTTAGTGGCAGCTGGGATTGGCCGGTGAATAATCCGGCGATTGTTACTCAAGGCTATGGCATGACTAGTTTTGCCCGCAGTGGTTTCTATGGTGGAAGTGGTCATACTGGCATTGATATGTTGAGCAAAAACTCTGGAGATTGGGGAATTAAATCGGTTGATGATGGTGAACTTTTTCGTGGCTCGATAAAATGTGGCGGTGGGTATTTGCGCTATGTCAGGGTAAAACACAATGCCGATGTATCAACCTATTATCTGCATGTAAATTATTGAGTTGATATTTTCCGTGACGAACGTTTAGCATTTTGTTCGTTTTTACTGATTGAATAAGAGAGTGAGGATTCGAGTGGGTTGGCTCGTTATTTTTTTGATGCTCCTAATTACCAGACAGTGCCAAGCGAGTGATATTTTTGTGCGGGCCATTTTGCCAAATCCACCAGGAAGCGATACCCAAGAGTGGATTCTCCTAGAGCGACAGCCAGGGGCAAGTTTTTCGGCTGAGATCGTGGTGAAGGATGGTCTGGGAGCAGTCCAGTCGTACGATTTTTGCCCGTTTTTTACGACTGGTGACCAGTTGCGGCTTATGAAGTCCGAGACCGGAATTAGCCTCAATAATGACGCCGATTGGGTGGAAATCTGGCAGGAAGGAGATCTTGTGGATAGGACAGAAACATTTGAGAATTCGACAGAGGGGTCTGTTTGGACGCGTTTGGGGAACGTTTGGCAATCGCTCACTTCAGAGGAGTTTGCGCTTCGCTTGGCTAGTATGGATTGGAATGACTCTGTTGAAATTGATGATAGCGAAACCAACACCGCGTCAGACTCCGCGGAAACGACCACTGACTCAACGCAGGCAACGCCGACCTCGAAATCATCTCCAAAACTATCACCTCTCCCGACCGCCACTCCAGCTCAAAAATTTGCAAACTCTTCGCCCCAGCCAAGTATTTCACCGATTTTGTATCAGCAGTGGTTGGCAATGCCGCAGTTTTTGGTTTCACCCCAGCCAAAGGCGGCCACAGAGTCAAGTTCATTTACTCCTCGATCGCCACCTGCTTATCCCCAACTTGATGGAGAAGGAGAGCGCAAGCGCTTTTATGACTGGCAGAAAAAAGCAATTCTGGGTGCCTTTGGTTTTCTACTTGCTGGTGTTTGTTTTGTTGTCCTGGCGACACCGGCCCTCTGCCGCTGGTACAATGACAAACAGTGCATTTGGTAAAAAGACTTTTCCGCTATCTTTGGTATTTTCTGCCGGTTATTCTGATCTACGGTGTTGTTTTTTGGCTCTCGGATCAACCGAGTTTACCCGGTCCGGTAGATTACTCCTCTCGTTTTGCCTGGTTCAAATCAGCACACATTGTGGTCTACGCTGGCTTGGCCTGGTTCATGTTTCGAGCTTGGTTTAAGATCCTAAAGCACAGAACAATGTGGTCTATTATCCAGATAAGTTTGGTTTCTTGTCTTCTTTTGGCGATGCTGGATGAGTGGCATCAATCTTTTGTTCCTGGCCGAGGCAGCAGTTTCCGCGACCTTGTCATTGATCTCATTGGGATTGGTGCTGCTCTCTGGTTGCAGAGGCGGTATAATCAATCTCGTCTTGGTGTGAAGAAGACTTCTCCCAAGCCAAAACCCCAATCCGGGATGTAGCTCAGATGGCTAGAGCGCACGCATGGGGTGCGTGAGGTCGCTGGTTCGAGTCCAGTCATCCCGACAAAGTAAAAAACCACCAGTAGGTGGTTTTTTTACTTTGTCGGACTGTAGAGGAGAAACAGTTAGTTCGACGACGCCAAGTGCAAGTGTAACGCACCTGGCTAGTACTGGGAGCCACCAAAAGTGGCGAGCAGTGATCCAGTCATGCCTCATATTGGGCATGTAGGAACGAAGCAAAGTTCTGCCGGGGCCGAACATTCTTGATATATTAGATATGTGAGGCGACCCTAATGCCTGATGGTGAGCGGAAGTGAACAATCAGGCGAGTCCAGTCATCTCTGTTATATATGGGTATGTAGGATCGAAGCAAAGAACGATCGCTTAATATTTCGCAACACATCACTTCTAAACACCTGTTCGTAAGATTAAAATAGATCAATGAGAACAATAGAAAACGTACAGCCAGCGAATCTAACTGGTACTAATACTAACGAGCCTTCATCAGAAAAGACCTATCGCTACTTAGTAGAGCAAAAATCGAACTGGAATAATCTGCCCCCTGTTTATGCCGTGATTTCAAATGAATAATTATTGGTCATTGATGGGAACCATAGACGGGATTTCGCTGCTCAGGAGGGGCTGACTCTTCCCAAAGTAATTGTGTTGGAATCTGATACTGACTGGAACGAGGCCAAGAAAGAACTCGGAACTGCGTATGGAAAAATTACTTCACTTAACCAATTACGTCAATTATTGCCAGAAGGACAACTTAACTTATCTTTAAATAGTTCAAACACCTTTTTCTTTATATTTAACTTCAACAACTGTATTCACCGCTCGTCAAATTATCGGACTAGACCGGCCAGCTATCACCAAAGCAACATTTTGGGCAAGCCAAGTGATTCTGCGATCATCCATTCCGATCGAATTTCCAGTCGTTTCTGTTGGCTTAATCGTTTCCCACATATGGATCAAATCCATTTTTATGTCGACTGCGGTTCTGGTTGCGACAGTTTCTCTTAGATCTGGCAGTAGTCCTTCTAATAATTCTCGGTTTGTTACCCAAAAAGTGACGCTTTCTTGACAAGTCTGTTCCAGTCGTTTTTGTACTGAGATAAGCAATTCCTTCCCAAGATCAGCGTTTTCTCCAGCTGTTGCTTCTATTTCTTGAGAGAGAGTGGAAATGAGCGTGTCAATGCTTGGTTGAAGAGCGGCCATTTTTTCTGCTACGAGTTTTTCAGTTGGAGATATTTCGATGAGCTGATCACGATTCCCCAATTGAGCATGAACGGCTTCACCGATAACGTGAGCAATCCTTTCTCCCTCAGTTGTTTGTGTCTGTTGTTAATCTTTTGGTGTCATGGTGTCTCCTTTTTGAAATTTTTGTCTACTGCCATGAGTTTATCAGATTTGCATTTTGAATAAATTGAGTAAAGAAGGCTCGAAAAAACTTGCTGCCGATTTATCTCCCAACTGCTACAATGATCCCTATGTTTGCATCATCACTTCTCAAACTTTTTGATATTTTTCTCCACATTGATGAATACCTCGAGCTGATCATCGGCCAGTTTGGCATCTGGACGTATGTGATTCTCTTTGGGGTTATTTTCGTGGAAACAGGTGTTGTCGTGATGCCTTTCCTGCCTGGCGATTCGCTTTTATTTGCTGCCGGTGCTTTTGCCGCAACTGGCTCCTTGCACATTTTTTGGCTGTGGATTCTCCTTGTGTTAGCTGCTTTTCTTGGCGACACAGTCAACTACTGGATCGGTCATTTTATTGGCCCAATCGCTTTTGAAAGAGATAACCGTTTTCTCAAGAAGGAATATCTTAAAAAGGCGCAAGATTTTTATGACAAACATGGTGGATTTGCGATTGTGCTTGCTCGTTTTG
>Ga0265297_10008550_pt1 | contig 13595 bp, 8 predicted proteins | sample Munlanlwell13791_FD_192502 | JGI IMG/M metagenome (GOLD analysis project Ga0265297, IMG submission 192502) | Leachate microbial communities from a municipal landfill in Southern Ontario, Canada - Leachate well 137-91 | ecosystem: Engineered > Solid waste > Landfill > Unclassified | place... | reverse complement strand
CGGTCTGAGCTCCTGGCCGTCAACTGCCAGCAAATATTCACCGGCTTTAACCGTTACCCCGGGTTCAGTTAATGGCGAACGCAATCCCGGATTCCAGTTCAATCCACCATAAACGTTTTGGAAACGGTAGCGGCCGTTAGCTATTTCATAGTCGGCGCCAAGCAACCCAACCCGGATTGTCTGACGTTCGTAAGGTGTATCGCCCCCGCCGCCCCGATGGTGGCCGACAGCCAGCTCGCTGCACATCCACTGAATCAGACGGTTGAGATCATCACGTCCGGCCAGGTCAGGCAGAAATTTTTCATATTTTTTCTTCATCGCCGGCCAGTCGCAGCCATGCATATTGGGGTCATAAAAGAAATCACGGTTGATACGCCAGGCCTCATTAAAAATTTGCCGCCACTCTTCGGCTGGATTGACCTTCACCTCAATTGAATCAATATTAATTTTTCCCTGACCTGCCTGAATTTTCCCGCCCAGGCTGGTAATGCCCCAGACATTCTGAGCTACGTAGAGAATTTTTTTGGCGTCAGCTGAAATTAGATAATTATTCAGGCCTTCCATGATGACTTCATCTTTTCTGGATTTGAGGTCGAACTGGTGCAGCTGTCCGCTGAAAGCCAGAGGACCCAGGCCGGCCGTCATGGAACCAAGAGACATTGTCGGGAATTCAAGATAATAGATTTGACCCGCTTCTCCTGTTTGCAGACTGGAATAATTACCAGGTGGAAGTGGCAGGGCCACAATCCGGTATTCCAGGCCGTCAAAATCAATGACCGTGTTGCCGGAAGGGCTGGCTGGTTTTACCTGACTGGCAGAAGTAGCTGAACCCTTGTCTGCCTGGCCTGTGGCTCTGGCTTCTGTCGGGCGGGAAGCTTCTTTCTTTTCTCCGGCTTTTTCTTCATCACTTTCCTTAGCCAGGGGGTTGGGCAGATCCTTATTGAGGACAGCTAAATAAAGGGAAAAGCTGGATTTGAGGTCGGCATTGGACATATCAAACCACTGCTTGACCGGGCCAGCATCAGTTGAAGCCAAAAAATAAAGATAATTTCCGCTGGCATCAAATCTGGGCTCGTCCACTTCGCTCAGGCCATCGGTGATGGCAAATGATTTGTCTTTTTCAACCGAATAAACGAAGACTTTCTGGATGTAGGTCTGGGTGCTAAGAGTATAAGCAATCCACTTTGAATCAGGTGACCAGGAAGCGAAAACCTGACTGAGGCGATCGGGGCCATAGAGATACTCAGAGCCTATTTTTTTAACCAGGCCGCTTTTGAGATCAAGATAGAAAAGCGACAGAGAGTTATCAGCCAGGACCAGCTTCTGGCTATCAGGCGACCAGACTAAAGAATCATAGAAACCGGCTCCGGAAATTTTAAATTTTCTGACAGATCCCTGGCCGTCCTGCGAACGAAGATGAAGCTCATATTCGCCTGACTCATCAGAAAAATAAGCTATTGTCCGGCCATCAGGCGACCAGACCGGATAGCGCTCGTTAACTCCTGTAGTCTGAGTTAGATTCCGGTAATCACCTTTTTCCGCCGGCAGAGTAACTATTTCACCCCGGAATTCAAAGACTGCTCTGGCTCCGGACGGTGACAGATCAGCATTCCGGATCCAGCGGGCGCTCCGGGCATAACGCTCCCGGAGTTCAATAAGGTCAGTTGAGATGCCGACGGTCAGGCGGTGGCTCTGGCTGGTTTTCAGGTCAAATAAGTGAAGATAGCCACCCTGTTCGTAAATAATCTGGTTCTGGCTGCCAGAGGCATCAATCACCGGAAAATCATCATAGCTGGTAAGCTGTCTGATTTCCTTTGTTTTGAGGTCATAACTGCACAGATTGAATTCGCCATTCCGGTCAGAAAGAAAATACAGCCTGTCTTCAGACCAGACTGGATCAATATCGTTGGAGCGTCCTTCAGGCTGGGGAATTTTTTCTATTGAGCTTGTTTTCCGGTCATAAATGGCGATGACAGAATTACGGCCGCCACGGTAGTTTTTCCATTGCCGGAAAGCATCTGGGAAATGGTTGTAGGCGAGGTAACGCCCGTCCGGGGAGACTTTAGCCCGGTAAACATAGGGAATCGGGATTTCCTGAGAAAAGCCGCCATTAACGGGCATAACAAATAAATTGCTGGCCCCGCGGTTGGAAGCTTTACTCGGTGAGGTATAAAATATGGATTGGCCGTCAGGTGTAAAATCCTGAACCAGGTCAGCCCCGGGATGCCAGGTCAAACGACGGGACTGCCCTCCTTCCGCCGGGATCAGATAGACATCCACGTTGCCGCTACGTTGAGCACTGAAGGCCAGCCATTTTCCATCGGGAGAAAAAACAGGTAGACCAACTACTTCCGCCTCAACTGTTAGCTGTCTGGGGTTTTTACCGTTAAGGTCAGCTACCCACAGATTCCCGGCATAGACGAAGGCGATCTGATTTTTACCGATGGCTGGTCTGGTCAGCATGGCTGTGTCAGCTGTATTGATGGCCAGTAGGCCTGAGGTTAACACCAGAAATAATAGACAAAATGAAAATAGGCGGGTTTTCTTATTTATCATAGTTTGACCTCCTATTTATTCACAGGGCGATTATATATTAATAAGATTGTAGGCAAAACCTTTTATTTTATATCGCTCATAACTACAGTCTTCAAAACCCGAAGAAATCTGGAGTTTTTTAATTATTAATGACAATTAAATCGGGACAAGTTATCCGAGAGGACTGGAATTTAGCCCGGGGATAAATGGGAAATTCCTCAAGGCTTTCGGTAGAAGAGTGTGCTTTCAATCTCCCAGATAAGCCAGAGGCTTTAGCCAGCGGAAGCTTCACTTGAGGTTGAAATTATAAGCTGGCGAAATGAATGGCCATAAGCTCATTCCTCCACTTGACCAAGGAATAGCGAAGTTGATGTCCAGGGCGAACTGTTTGCTGAAGAACCTGATACCGATAGAGGTAAGGTTAAAACCTTGTAAATTGGTCCAGTTTTCAATCATCAGCTTGACCCGGGCCGAGGCTGAAAGCTCCCCTCCAATAATAAACATAGGTCTGCCGGAAATTCCTTCCCCCGAAAAACCAAAGCCCAGCCCGGCATTAAGAGAGGCACCTTGGCCCCCAAAAGTTCCCATTCCATAAACAGTGCCAAAAGAACCTTGATAATGTTCGTCAGGTAAGGTGAGGAAGATCGCTCCCAAAGATAAATTCCTCTTTGGCCCGCGGACCAATGAAGCCTTCCCATTAAGGAACAAATTCGCAGTTTCACCCGAGTAAAAAATGCCCCCCGCGCTAAGGGTAAAAATGCCTCCCAGACCCAGGCTAAAGTTGGGGGCTATAACTACTGGATTGAGGTCAACAACAGTCAGGGCCAGATACCCCTGGCCTGCCCCGAGGGGCCTAGCCGTCGGACCAATAATAGAACGTGAATTATTTGGATCCCGAGCGATAACCCTGGAGCCATAACGGACTCCTTTGACCATGGATAGAATGGTATCTTTTTCGACGGTGACCTCTGAACCGTCATCTTCTCTTATCTTGATGATCTTTTCATTTTCATAGATGACAGTCCCGATGAGGCGGCCAGGCTTGCCCCTTTGAACAACCATGACGTATTCAGCCTGATTGTTTGGCTGATCATTACTGCCTGAGGCCAGAAGAGGTATGATTAATATACACAGAAAAAATATAATAAAAAAAAGCCCTAGCCCCTTTTTATACATATCTAACCTCCTAACCTTCCACCTTTTACCAATAAATATATATATATATATATATATAGCCTCGGCTTTAAAAGTCAAATTTTAGCTTTTTCCAAGTTTAAAAAGCAGGGCTCAAAATGGTTCTCTTGTATCAGGTCAGGTTTTTTATGAGATTTGTAAGAAAAGAATTACCATTATAGAATTGACAGATAAGTTGGAGAAAAAATAGGGACATGATAGAGTGTCTCGCTTTGTGCCAGCTTTAAAATGGATTGACTTGAGCGATGAAGCCGGTCAGGCCGGTCTGAGTCTTCTCAATGACTCGCGCTATGGCTTTGATGTCAAGGATAACACCATGAGGATTTCGATTGTCCGGGGAGCTACTTATCCAGACCCTGAGGCTGACCGCGGCTCACATCAGCTGGCCTATGCCCTTTATCCTCATCAGGGAAACTGGAAACAGGGGCTGAGTTTCAGGCGCGGGCTAGAATTTAATCAACCTCTCCTGGCTGGACAGGCCTTGATCCACCCTGGAACGCTACCTGCTTCTCAATCATTTCTGGAGGTGAGTCCAGAGAATGCAGTTGTAACCACACTTAAAAAGGAGATAGGTTATGGCCGCACCGGCTTTGTCCTTCGCCTCTATGAAATTTTTGGTCAGGAAACAGAAGTAAAAATGACCTGTCCTCAGCCAGTGGAAGTCTGGGAAGCTGATCTGATAGAAAGGCCCGAGGCTAAAATCAGCCCGCCTTCCCGGGTGGTGAATTTTAAGCTCAAACCATTGGAGATAAAAACTCTTCTGCTCAGAACTGAATAATAACTATCAAGCTTTCGATTGACTGGCGGCCAAAGGGTCAGTCTTAGCGGCGGCCGAAATTAAAAACAGGTGAGATCATTGGCCGGAATTTCAGCCCATCACTTGACCAGGGTATAGCCACACTGACATCCAGTGCCAGATTTTTGATCAGGAACCTGAACCCAACACAGGTCAGATTGAAGCCTTGCTCTGTTGTCCAGTTTTCAACCAGCGCTTTGACCCGGGGAGAAACCAGGAACTCTCCACCAATGATGTATATTGGCCCGCTGGGACCATCTTCTCCAGAGTAGTAACTAAGGCCAAGACCGACGTTGAAAGAGGCAGCTTCTCCGCCAAAAGTTCCAATTCCATAGATGGCACCAAACTCGTCATAATAATCAGGTCTAGGTAAATTGAGGTAGACCGCTCCCGCAGCCACATTTAACTTCGGACGGTGGACAAAGGAAATCTTCCCATTTAAGAAGACACAATTAGAATCATCTTTTAAGAAGACACAATTAGAATCACGTTGGGTAATGATCAAATCACCTTTGGTAATGATCACACCGGCGTTAAGGCTCAAAAAACCACCCAGGCCAAAGCTTACAGTGGGAGCCAGAAATCCCGGCCAGGGAGCACCACTTAAAGCCACATATCCCTGGCCTGAGCCAAGCGGCCGGGCGGTTGGACCAATAACTGACCGGGAAGAATTTGGATCACGGGCGACGACGCTGTTTCCATACCTTTTTCCTTTGACCATGGACAGGATGGTATTCTTTTCGATCGTCAACTCTGAACCATCATCTTTCCTGATCCTTATGACTTTTTCGTTTTCATAGGTGACAGTTCCAACCAGACGGCCGGGTTTCCCTCTCTGGACTATCATCACCTGGTCACTCTCATTATTTGGCTGGGCAGTCTGAGCCAGGCCTGAGTCAGAAATGGTTAAAATAAGAAGAAGCCAAAAAGCAAAAAGAAAGGTAACTTTTTTAATCATTTCAAACCCTCTCTTCCTATAAATAATCTAATACCCCCCAACTGGAAAAGTCAAATCTTAGATAACCTTGACTCTGAGGCGGTCAGGTCAGTCACAGCAGTCTTAATTTTCTGACGGCCAAATAGCGGGCTGGATTTCGGCAATGAATTATCAGTAAAACAAAATTTGTCTGAAATAAGACCAGCCAATTTGATAAAATGAGTTTCAGGCTGAAAGAGATTTGGACTAATGAATTGAGGAGAACAATCATGTCTCATCTAAGCAAGAAGTTAATCAGTTTGACTGCCTTAATTTTTATTCTAACAGGAGTTTTTTCGATGAGCGACGCTCAAAACAAAACGGAAAAACCGGTTCTTCACGGGAAACACTGGGTGGCCATTACTGGCAAGCCTCTGGCGGCCACTGCCGGGGCCATGATGTTTATGAAAGGTGGAAATGCGGTTGATGCCGCCTGTGCCATGGTGGGCGCGGTCTGCACCATGCATGATGTGCTGAGCTGGGGAGGCGAAACCCAGGGCTTAATCTATAATCCCAGAACCAAAAAGGTTATAGCTATTAACGGGCTGGGAGTAGCGCCCAGCGGGGCAACAGCCGAGTTTTACAAACAGAAGGGCTATAAATACCCACCGGCCGATGGGCCGCTGTCAGCTGTTACTCCCGGGACACCTGGCGCCTTGCTGGTCATACTGGCTGAATTTGGCACTCTAAAACTTAAAGATGTTCTTGAGCCTGCTATTCAGATGGCGGAAGGCTATCCGATAGAAAAGGAAACGGCTGATTCCATAGAGAGAAACAAGGAAAAATTAAAAAAATGGACTTATTCCCGAAAAATCTTCCTGACCCATCCTGGTGAAAAACGGGAAGCTCCTTATCCCGGAGAAGTTTTTCGCCAGCCAGAACTGGCTGAAACTCTGAAGAAACTGGTTGAGGCCGAGTCCCGGGCTCTTCAGGCGGGCAAAAGCAGAAAAGAAGCTATCTATGCTGCTTATGACCGTTTCTATAAGGGTGACATAGCCAAGGAATTGGTTCGCGGCTGCCAGGAAGAAGGCGGCCTGATTACCAGGCAAGATCTGGCCGGATGGCAAGTCCAGATTGAGGAACCGGTCATGACCACCTATAAGGGAATTGAAGTCTATAAGCTAAATACCTGGGTGCAGGGGCCGGTCATGCTGCAGATGCTTAATTTGCTGGAAAATTTTGATCTGAAAGCTATGGGTCACAATAGTGCCGATTACATTCACACTTTATACCAGGTGATGAATCTGGCTTTTGCCGACCGCGATTTTTATTATGGGGATCCCTATTTCCCGCCGGCAGAGCCGATTAAAGGGCTTCTTTCTAAAGATTATGCCCGGGAAAGAATAAAACTCATCAATCGTAAAGCCAACGACCCGGAAAGCCAGCCCGGTGATCCCTATCCTTTTCAAGGCCAGGAAAATCCGTTTAAACATTACCTGGCCAACTGGTCAAACAGAGATTGCCAGGCCAGACCGGAAGATGAAGCCAGACTGGAGGTCAGTATGAGACAGGGGACGACTTCGGTCCAGGCGGCTGATGAAGAGGGCTGGGTTGTTTCTCTGACGCCAAGCGGAGCCTGGGTGCCGGCGGTGGTGGCTGGGAAAACCGGTGTAGGCCTCAGCCAGCGGGCTCAGAGCTTTGTTCTGGATGAAGCCGAGAATCCATTTAATGTTATTGCCCCCGGGAAGAGGCCCAGAGCTACTCTGACTCCAGGTTTAGCCATGAAAGATGGGAAACCCTATCTGTCCTTTGCCGTTCAGGGTGGGGATACTCAGGACCAGAACCTGCTGCAATTTTTCCTGAATGTGGTCGAGTTCGGGATGACTGTGCAGCAAGCTTGTGAAGCTCCGAATATAACCAGTTATCAGCTGCGCGATTCTTTTGACTTGCACCAGTGCTTCCCCGGAAAGATTGATCTGAATGAAAGAGTTCCGGCCGCAGTCAGAGATAAGCTGACTGAGATGGGCTATAAAATTTCAGTTAAGAAATATACTTCTGGACCAATTAACGCCATTTATTTTGACTGGCAGAACGGAACTTTCTGGGGTGGTTCCAGCAATTATGGCGAAGACTACGGTGTCGTCTGGTAAGAGCTCTTGCCAAAAAATTGAGATTTTCAGCTAAGCAGGTGTAAAATAATAAAGTAATAAAAAGGTGAATATATGTAAGCCAATAAACGGGGGGGCTAAAAATGAGACGACAACTTTCATTGCTACCCGCGGTGACTCTAACCGCGGCTCTGGTCGTTAGTTGGAGCTGCTGGAGTATCAATCAAGATATATTTCAAAACGTTCCGGCTACCAGCCAGCCAACAGGCGTAAACGTTATGGTTGATGGAAGGCTAGTCGGAAAAACGCCGATCAATCTGAAACTGGACAGAGAAGCTGTCCATGCCGTGCGTTTTGAGGCCGAGGGTTATCGTCCGGTCGAAATTCAGATTACTCAACGCCGGCCTCCAATGTTTGAGACGATGCTAAAGGATCTCTGGCTTATACCTGTCGGCGGAGTAGTTATGGGCACTCCTATCTATTTGATCTGGCGCGGGGCTACCGGAAAATTTGAAGAACTTGGAGAAATGGGCCGGGGCATGGCTTCTTTCGCGGCTGGAGGCCTCATAAGCTGGATAGTAGGCTCAAACCTGGACCGTAACCGGGCTTCTAACTCTATTCTTGAGCCTCAAACACTCCATGTAGAAATGGAAAAAGCTCAAGCTGGTGAAGCGGCCGAGGTCATTCAAATCGAAAGAAAAAATCTTCAGTCAATCCGCTGGATAAGAATAGCTACCAAATAAGACTGGCAACTCGTTCAAGTTGCTCCAGAGGGCCAAACATTAAACTGTCTTTCCTCTTAGCGGCGGCCATCTTCCCAACAAGAAACTCCTGATTGTGGGCCCTTCTTAAGGGAATCGTCTTTCTCATGGTGGTTTGTCGCTTGTGGCTGGCCGGATAGTAAAATTAGATTGCTCTCTTCTCTGACCGCCTGGGCCTTTTTCAGGAGCAGCGGGTCCAGCCGCAATTCGGGCAAACCGGGCATTTTTCATCAGGCAAAGTCGCTCCGCACATCGGGCACGTATCTTTGAGGAAATCACGCCGGTTTTCTTTGACTTCACCTAAGTGCCGTTCCAGAACTTTGGCTACCGCATCCGGAATGGACTGAACCAGTCCGCCTTCGGTAAAAACTGGCTCGCTCCCGCCGATGCCCTTTAGCTGCAAAATGACTTCTTTGGAATCAACACCGCTTCTTAAGGCTAAGGAAATTAGCCGGCCGATGGCTTCGGCATCAGCCATGGTTGAGTAGCCGCTTTTCCCTATCGAGGTGAAGACTTCAAACGGTTTGTCATCAAGATATGTAATGGTGACATAAAGGTTGCCCAGCCCGGTTTTAATTTTATCAGTCTTAGAAGGCAAGCTGACGGGTCTTTCTCTCGGAGTGAGTTTTTGTTTGGCCGTGGCCCCGGCATAAAGGACCTGCTCAGCTTTACTGCCGTCGCGGTAAATGGTGATTCCTTTAGTGCCAAGGTCATAAGCCAGAAGATAAGCTTTTTCGACATCTTCAAAAGTTGCCTGATTAGGCAGGTTGATGGTTTTGGAAACCGAGTTATCTACATATTTTTGAAAAGCGGCCTGCATCCGGATATGGCCTTCATAAGGAATTTGATGAGCAGTGACAAAATAGGCAGGAAGGGGCTCGTCCGGATTTTCATTTTTCCATTCTTCATAAAGAGGATGGACATCTTTAATTTCGCCATCAAGAATTTTGCTGACAAATTCAAAGGCAAAAACTGGCTCGATAGAACTTGAACAGCCGGCAAGGCGGGAAATTGTGCCGGTCGGAGCTATGGTCAGAACAGTCGCATTGCGGCGTTTTTTACCTTTATAGATAGAAAGGTCAATGTTGGGGAAATTACCCTTGAGTTCGCCCAGCTTTTCGCTCTCCTGGTCGGCTTTCTGTCTCATAAAGGAAGCCAGCTTGTCAGCTAAGGCCAGGGCCTCAGGTGAGTCATAATGTAATTTCTTTTTGAGGAGGAGATCCGCCCAGCCCATGACTCCCAAACCGATGCGGCGGTTAGCCTTAGTCATCTCGGCAATCTGGGGTAAGGGATACTTGTTGACATCAATGACATTGTCCAGAAAGCGAACGGCCAGCTCAATCGTCGCAGCCAGCTTCTCCCAGTCAAGTTCATCTGGTTGATCAGCTGAGTAGAAATTGGCAACATTAATCGAACCCAGGTTGCATGATTCATAAGGGTGGAGGGGTTGCTCGCCGCAGGGATTGGTGGCACTGATCGGTCCCAGTTCACGGGTCGGATTGAGTTTATTAATCCGGTCAATAAAAATTAGTCCGGGGTCACCCACCGCCCAGGCTGATTCCACAATCAATTTAAAAATATCACGGGCCCTTTTTTTAGCTGTCTTCTTTTTTAAATAAGGGTTATAAAGCCAGTAATCACCATCATGTTTCAGGGCCTTCATAAAATCATCGGTAATGGCCACTGAAATATTAAAGTTGTTGAGTGTCTTGCCATCCCGCTTCATGGTGATGAATTCTTCAATATCGGGATGATCAACCCGCAGCAGGCCGATATTAGCTCCACGTCTGGTTCCTCCCTGTTTGACGGCTTCGGTGGCGGCGTCAATCACCTTGAGAAAAGAGACCGGCCCCGACGCTACTCCCTGAGTTTTGCGAACGAAGCTTCCTTTTGGACGGAGGAGGCTAAAGTCAAAGCCGGTGCCGCCTCCTTCCTTATGGACCAGAGCTGCATTTTTGACGGCATTAAAAATTGATTCCATCGAGTCTTCAATCGGCAGGACAAAGCAGGCACTCAAGCACATCTCGCGGCCGGCGCCGGTTAAAGTCGGGCTGTTAGGCATAAAATTTCTGGCCATCATGGCTTCAAAAAATTTATCAGCCCATTTCTTCTGTTCCTCTTTGGTTTTTTCGGCCGAAGCTATATAATCCGCTACCCGGCGGAAAAGGTCTGAAGGCTTTTTATCTATAAACTCTCCCTTTTCATTTTTCATAAAATAACGGGTCTGCAGGATTTTCATCGCATTGGGTGTAAAACCTTCATCTTTTACCGGCACCATCTTGCCCTCCTCTTATCCAGATTTATTTCAACTTAGTTTATTTTTTACCTATAGCTTTAAGTTTGGAATCAATAGTTGCTTCCCGGTCGAGACGGTGATCAAGATGAAGATCAAGATGAATCCGCTTAGTACCCATTTCGACCAGCACCCGGTCGCAAGCAGCGACTAAATTAAGAATTGAATTGAGATCCGGAGCTTCAACCGTGGTTGACATGGCCCCGGTTTCATAATGGAGCCCTGACTTCTCGATAACTTTGATGACCTCTCTGACATAACGGCTGACCGAAGAACCTTCAGAAGTCGGAAAAACCGACAATTCAGCGATAATCATCTTTCTCTCCGGGTAATAAAATCAGGTTTACTTTTTTATTATATTCAATAAACAGAAAAAATAAAGCTGGCTGTTAAAAATGGGGTCGGGCCAGCGGATTATCTTTATTTTCAACAAGATACCAGCAGGCAGGAAATATCAGCTTTCTTATCTGTCAGCCAAAGAATCAGGTTACTCAGGCTGGCGGCCTGAGATTCTATGGTGTAAATTATCAAGCCGATCAGTTAAGATAAATAAAATCATAAAAAATAGAGAAGCCGTTATTCCGCACAAAGCCTGAAGATCATTATAATGATAGCAGAAAGTCAAAGACATGCAGCTTGACAGAGAAAGAAAATTTATTCTACTGGCTTCTACCCTGGCTTCCTTTCTAACTCCTTTTATGAGTTCGGCCACTAATTTAGCTCTTCCTTCCATCGCAGCCGATTTTAAACTGAGTGCTATCACCCTTGGCTGGACAGTTTCGGCCTTTCTGCTGATGACGGCCGTCTTTCTGGTACCGATGGGCAAGCTGGCCGACACTATCGGGCGGCGGCGGATCTTTATTACTGGCATAATCATCTTCTCGGTTGGCACCCTGGCCAGCGCTCTGGCTTTTTCGGGTTTGTCACTCATAGTCTTCAGACTCATTCAGGGATTAGGCGGGGCTATGATTTTTTCGACCAGTATTGCTCTCCTCACTTCAGCTTTCCCACCTGAATCGCGAGGGCAGGTGCTGGGCATCAATACGGCGGCCACCTATACCGGCCTGTCGCTCGGTCCGGTAGCCGGCGGGTTTCTGGTTGAACATTCAGGCTGGCGGAGTATTTTCTTGGTGACCTGCGGGTTGGGCTTGCTGGCTCTTTTTTCTGTCCTCAAAGCCTATGACCAGGTTGAAGGGGTGTCCAGAAACCCGGCGGCCGGCCAGCCTCAACGGTTTGATATCAAAGGCAGTCTAATTTATAGCTCAGGCCTGGTCTGCTTCATGCTTGGCTTTTCACGCCTGCCAGCTGGCTATGGCCTGTTGCTGACAATCCTGGGTCTAATCCTTTTAGCCGCCTTTTTTCTGGTAGAAAACAGAACTGCCCGCCCTGTCTTTGAAGTCAGGCTTTTCAGGGAAAACCGGGTCTTTGCCTTTTCTAATCTGGCGGCCCTGATTAACTATAGCTCGACCTTTGCTGTTGGTTATTTATTGAGCCTTTATCTTCAATATATCCATAATTTTCCGCCGCGGACAGCTGGCTTAATTCTTATTTCTCAGCCTGTCTTTCAGGCTCTGGTCTCACCTCTTTCTGGACGGGCTTCTGACCGAATTGACCCGCGGCTACTGGCTTCAGGCGGCATGGGATTGACTGCGGCTGGCCTTCTGGCTCTATCTTTAATCAGACCCGGCACCGGGTTGACCTGGATCATCCCCGGACTGGTTTTACTGGGGATTGGCTTTGGGCTATTCTCTTCTCCCAATACCAATGCCGTTATGGGTTCGGTTAGCCCGAAGGATTATGGCCTGGCCTCCGCCACCCTGGCCACAATGAGAATGGTCGGACAGATGTTCAGCCTCGGCCTGACCATGATGATTATGTCGGTCGTGATGGGCAACGTGAAGATCACGCCCGATAAATTCGAATCGTTTATGACCAGTTTCCGCCTGACTTTTGAAGTTTTTGCTGTGCTTAATTTTCTGGGGATTTTTGCTTCTTTAGCTCGTGGACGGCGACCCGATTCGGGCAATTAACGGGCATCATAAATGATTTTTCCTCCGACCATAGTCAGGACTGAAGTTGTTTCCCTGATTTTATTAACCGGTATTTCAAATATATTCTGAGACAGCAAGACCAGGTCGGCCAGTTTTCCCGGTTCAATCGAACCACGGATCCCCTCCTCGTTTAGAGCATAAGCTCCGCCCAGAGTATAGGCATAAATGGCCTGCTCGAGGGTTATTCTCTCGCCCGGCAGCCACCCGCCTTGAGGTTTCCCTTCCCAGTCTTCTCTGGTGACTGCCATCTGAACTCCAGGCCAGGGATTTATGGTCACGACCGGCCAGTCGCTGCCAAAGGCCAGCCGCCCGCCAGCTTTGAGGACAGAGTTCCAGGCAAAGGCTCTCTGCTCTCGCTCTGGCCCGGCGTTTTTAATCCAGGCTGACATCCAGGCCGGTTCGGGGTTGGCGTGAAGCGGCTGGAAACTGGCTACGATAAAAGGCTGACCGAACCGTTTGATATCATCAGCGGCGATGCATTCAGCATGTTCAATTTTATGCCGCAATTCAGGATGGCCGCTTTCCCGGTCGGCCAGTTCATAGGCCTCCAGGGTCAGGCGAATAGCCCGGTCACCAATAGAATGGGTCGAAACCTGGATCCCCCGGCGGCTGAACTCCATCACCGCCTTTTTGTAGTCTTCTGGTTCCCAGAAAAGTTTACCCCGGTTGTCACCCTGATCTTCGTATGGCTGAAGCATGGCCCCAGTGCCTGAATCAATTACTCCATCCAGCATAAGTTTTACCCCGCGCACCGCCAGCCAGTTGTCATGATGTTTAGCGCTGGCCCGGGCATAAGCCTCAAAATCGTTGGCTTTTGGACCCGGTTCATCAATCCACATGGCGACGACCAGCCTCAGGGTCTGGGAACCTTCCTGATTGATCTGCTCAAAAAGCTCCAGTTCTTCGAATTCTCCGCCCAGGCCATGGGCACAGGTGATGCC
>Ga0265297_10008549_pt1 | contig 13595 bp, 13 predicted proteins | sample Munlanlwell13791_FD_192502 | JGI IMG/M metagenome (GOLD analysis project Ga0265297, IMG submission 192502) | Leachate microbial communities from a municipal landfill in Southern Ontario, Canada - Leachate well 137-91 | ecosystem: Engineered > Solid waste > Landfill > Unclassified | place... | reverse complement strand
TTGGCTACTGTTTTCAGAATCTATATTAAGTACGGGGGAGTCCAATAAAAATCCAAAAGAATTGAGTTTTGTTTCCAATAGTTCTTGGTAGTTTTTTATTTTTAATGTAATTATTAGGTCTGGTTTTGCTTCAGAAAAATAAAAAGAGATATCGTCTTTTTTGACGGTTCCGTTTTCTACAGTCAAGTGTATTTTTAAAGAGTCGTCGTTTTTTTCATAATAAATCTGGTAAATATCAGCGATTTTTTTAGGGATTGAAATTGTAAAGTTTTTCGGGTAAGAAATAAAATCAACCGAAGGGGCCAGAAAATTTAAATTTTGGGGAAATTTTTCTATAATTAGATTTACATTTTTACTCAATTCTTTTAAAGTATAAAAAAGAGCCATAGCAGACGAAATTGATTCTAAATCAGAGTCTTCTGCAATAAGACATATATTTTCAGCGCCTGCTATAATTTTTCCAATTTCTTCTTTTTGGTTTATGGTCATAAATTTTAATTTAAAAGTTATTTTACACTATGCGATTTTAGAGAATAAGTCAACATGGAAGAAAATTTTAAAAAACATCAACAATGAAAAACATAATTACAACGGACAATTTTAAACAAACTCAAAAATTTGGAAAAAAAACAGCCCAAGAAATAATTCAAAAAAGCAAAAAGTTCTTAGAGAAAAAAGGAGCTGTGGTTGTTGGGTTGTCGGGCGATTTGGGAGCTGGAAAAACAACTTTTTTACAAGGATTCGCAGAAGGGCTTGGAATAAAAGAAAAAATATTAAGCCCGACGTTTGTCATATTAAAACATTTTAAAATTAAAAATTCTGTTTTTTCAGATTTTTATCATATTGACTGTTATCGCATAAGCAAACCGGAAGATATATTGGAAATAGGATTTGAAAAAATAATTTTAGAAAACAAAAATATAGTTGCCATTGAATGGCCAGAAAAAATAAAAAAGTTTTTGCCTAGGAGTTTTGTTAAAATAAAATTTAAGAATGTAGGTTTTAATAAAAGAGAAATAGAAAAATAATGTTTTATTTTTGGGTCGGTTTGTAATATAATAAAATATGAATAAAAAAAGACTGATTATTATTGATTCAAACGCTTTGTTGCATAGGTCATTTCACGCTTTGCCGCCGCTAAAAACCAAATCAGGGCAAGAGACAGGAGCCGTTTACGGGTACTTGCTTACATTGTTTAAAGCAATAAAAGACTTGCAAGCAAATTACATTGTTGCCTGTTTTGATACAAAGGCTAAAACTTTCCGCCACGAAAGATTTCAGGAATACAAAGCCAAAAGGCCTGCCACACCCGAAGGAATAATTTTTCAAATACCAATTGCAAAACAAGTTTTATCTGCTCTCAATATACCCGTTTTTGCGATGGAAGGATTTGAGGCAGATGACCTAATAGCTACTATTTGCGAAATAACGCAAAAAAACAGCGCAGATAAAAATTTGGAAATTTTTATTGTTTCCGGAGATTTAGATAATTTGCAACTGGTAAATAAAACTGTGAAGGTATATACTTTAGGAAAGGGCATAAAAGACACAATTATATATGATGCAGAAAAAGTAAGAGAAAGATTTGGAGTTGACCCTTTGCAGATGAATGATTTTAAAGCTTTGACGGGAGATGCTACAGATAATATTCCCGGTGTTCCTGGTATTGGGAAAACAACGGCAGCAGATTTAATTCAAAGATTTGGGACAATAAAAATCCTTTACGATGAAATTTTAACAGATACGGCTGTTTTAAAACCTAAAATAAAGGAATTGCTTAAGAAAAATAAAGATATTGCATTTTTATCGCTAGACCTTGTAAAAACAAAAAAAGACATAGATATAAATTTCAAAATTGAGAATTCAGCGTTTGGAAATTTTGACAAAAATTTAGTTGAAGAAATTTTTAAAAAATTAGAATTTAATTCATTAATTATTCGTTTATCATCATTAATTGATAAATAATATGTCAAAAATTTCAGTCAAAATAGCTTTTCCAATGATTTTAGCAGCGGTTTTCGTTACCGTAATTTTAGTTTCTGTTGACTATGAGAGGCTTAGTATAGCCTCATATATTACAATCTCCCTTCTTTTTATTTTTGTGTTTTTCTTTGGATTTAATACAGGCCAGAGTTTTTCAGTTCCTATTAAAAAGATATTAAATAGGGCAATTGATTTGAATAAAGGAGATTTAAAAACAAGGGTTTATCTTGAGACAAAAGATGAATTATCAGAGCTGGCAAGAGCTTTTAATCAAATAGCGGAGAAACTTGAGGAAAGTAAATGTCTTGAGGAACAAACAGAGAAATCGGTTGATATGAAAGTAAGAGCCAAAACAAAATCTCTTGAAGAAACAATAACTGCGCTAGAGCAGAAAGTTAAAAATAGAACGATAGAGCTTGAACGAGCGAATGAGGCTTTAAAAAAATACCAACTAGAACCAAAACCTAAGCCGATCGAAGACAATGAGATAAAGGATGAAAAATCATAGTTTAATTAAAATCAAAAACCGCCGAGCAGAAATAAAAACGGCGGTTTTTTTAAAATTTTTAAACCTTTTCTTTTTCAAACCTGATATTCTCTTTCTCTAATTTTTTATAAAGCATTATGTTGTATATTGCGACCTGCGAGTATTGAGAAAGTGTTTCTAATAAGTCAAAATCTTCTTGCATATATTCGCTTTCATATTTTTTTTCGTTTAATATTATTATGCCCAATAAATTGTCACCACCCATTAATGGAACGCAAACAGGGGCATTGTTTTGGTGAATTTGATTTTCTATCTCATGTAGAAGCTCTTTGTTGTCTTTTGAATTTTCTATCAAACTTTCAATGCTTCTTTTAGTAACAATCTGCCTGTTTTTTTTAAAAAATTCCGAAAACAAGCGATAGTCTATTTTTTGAAGTTCTGCTTCATTAAGGTTATAGTTCTTGCTAACCTCAAAATAATTATTTTTAATATCAAGATTTTTAATAAACAGAATGGCCATCCCATAAGGCTGTATTGTTTGTTTAATGGTTTCTGTCAGGATATTTATTATTTTTTCTAAATTATTAGCATAGCTTAAGATAAGAGAAGATTTTTTAATTGCCTGTTGATAATTATATATGGAAGGAAAAAGATTTTTATTAATAAACGCAGAAAGAAAATTACTGCTGGAATATAAAATAACGGCAAAAATTGGCGCTAAAATCATTCCAGCAAAATAGGTTTCTGTGGCCAAAATATTTCCAAAGGATATTTTATATATGAAGGCGACGATATAAAAAGCAGAATAAAGAAAGAAAGACAAGCCAAAATATAAAAATAAATTTCTTGCCAATATTTTTATATTCATCAATTCATATCTGGCTATGGCATAAGCTATTAATATAACATAAATTGGCACGAGTCCGTTGGCTATAGGCGGAATTGGAACTCTAAACCATGGCACAAAATTAAATGAGCCTGATATAAAAGCAATAATTACTCCAATAGCTACGTATTTCATTTGCGACTTTACAACACCTTTAGATGTTTTATATTTTTTAACAAGCAAATAAAAAGAATAAAAAACATAAAAACCAAAAAAGACAAGATATGCGGCAAACATTGGTGTTGCTATTGGCCAATATTTAAATTGCATCACAGGCTCTACTTTTTCAATGAATATCGGAGTTGCGTTTGTGAGCAGAAAAAAGCAAAAGATAGCATAGGCAATAATTAAAGATTTTTTTCTTTTTTCTAAAACCTCTGTTATTGCCAGAGTAAAATGAAAAAAAGCAGGCGGAATCATAATTGTGAAAAACATCAGTATTCTGCACCATATTAATGCGGATCTTTCGTTGTCTGTTATGTTCTGCCAGAAGAAATAAGACAAGCTCCACAATCCAACCATCATTGCAAGAATAAAAAACGAAACGCATTTTGGATTTTTTCTATTTCGCAAAAGAACAAGAATCGCCAAAACGCTACTGGTTATAAAATTAATAAAACCGGTTATCGTGTAAAAATTAACAACCATCTTAAATATTAATTAAGGTTTATTCATAATATTTTATCATAATTTTGGTTGTATGGCTATTACTATATTTTTTTGTTAAACTCAAATTAAATAAACAACAGTTTATTAATATGCCAGAACTTCCAGAGGTTGAAACAACAGTAAAAATTTTAAGGCAAAAGGTTTTGGGAAAAACCTTTGTTGACGTTTGGTCTGATGCCAAAAAAATAGTTAAAAAGCCTGATAATTTTTTGGAATTTAAAAAGCTTATTAATGGCAAAAAAATCAAAAAAGTTTGGCGGTTGGCAAAAAATGTAATTTTTGAATTATCTGAGGGATATTCTTTACTGATTCACCAAAAAATGACAGGACATCTCCTGTTGGGAAAGTGGTCATTAAGAGATGGAGTATGGCAGACACAAAAACCAGGGCCACTTAATGATCCATACAACAGATTTTTACATGTAATATTTTTTTTTGACGACAAAAAAATGATGGCTCTTTCCGATGTTAGAAAGTTTGCAAAAATTGAATTGCAAAAAACGCAAGATATGTTAAATTCAAAAGAGATTAAAAGTTTGGGTCCCGATCCATTAAGCAAAAATTTTAGCATTGAAAAATTTAAAAATATTTTAAAGAATAAAAAAAGGAAGATAAAACAGGTTTTAATGGATCAGAAAAATATATCGGGCATAGGAAATATCTATGCCTCAGAATCGCTGTGGCATGCAAAAATACACCCCGAGAAACAGGCGTCAAAGCTAACACCAATAGAGGCAGAGAGACTCTACGAGTTTATAAAAAAAGTTCTAACAAAGAGCATTGAATTGGGCGGGGAGAGTTTTTCTGATTACAGAAAGCCGGACGGCAGCAGGGGCGGATTTGATACAGAAAGAAAAGCATATAAAAGGGAGGGACAGGCGTGTAGCAGATGCGGCAAAAAAATTAAAAGGATAAAAATTGAGCAGCGCAGCACTTTCTACTGCTCGTTTTGCCAAAAAATTTGACAGCTTATGCTATATTTTATTTACGGACAAGACTCTTATAGGTCAAGAAAAAAGATTGAAGAAATAGTTGGAGAATATAAAAGGATTCATATGTCTGGATTGAATTTTATGTTCGTTGACGCCAAAGAAAGAGAGTTCGAAGATTTTTTAAACAGCTTTAAGATATCTCCAATGTTTGCTGAAAAAAAATTGGTTATTTTGAAGAATGTTTTTTCAAACAAAAATTTTCAGGAAAAATTTTTAGAAAATTTTAAAAAAATAAAAGATATAAAAGACATTATTATTATTTTTGAAGAGGAAAAAGCTGACGAAAGGACTAAACTTTTCAAAACACTTAAAAAGGAAGCAAAATGCCAGGAGTTCTCTTTTTTAAGCGAAGCCAACTTGAAAAAATGGATAGAAAATGAATTTAAAAGACGCGGGGCTAAAATTGATTTTCAGGCTGAGAATTTTCTTTTAAATATTGTTGGTAATAATCTTTGGCAGATGGAAAATGAAATTAAAAAATTGGTTTGTTTTAAAAAAGGGCAAATAATAAAAAAAGAGGATATTGATCTCCATATAAAACCTAAAATAGAAAACGATATTTTTAAAACAATAGAAGCATTGGCTGCAAAGAACAAAAAACAGGCGCTGTTTTATATCCATAACCATATAGAATCTGGGGATAATGAAATTTATATATTGTCGATGATAGCCTATCAGTTTAGAAATCTTTTGATAGTAAAAGAACTGATTGACAAAGGAACTCCCCATTACGCTATAGCCCAAAAAAGCGGATTGAACCCTTTTGTGGTTAAAAAAACTTTTTATCTCTGCAATAAGTTTTCTCTGGAACAGCTTAAGAAAATATATAAAAAAATTTTTCAAACAGATTTAGATATTAAATCGGGAAAGATTCATTCTGAATTAGCTTTGGATATGTTTATTGCAGAAATTTAAAACATTTAAAAACTCCGTTTTATGGCGGAGTTTTTAAATTATCTATTTTTTATCTATCATTTTTGCAAATCTTGATTTTTGGCGGGATGCGGTGTTTTTTTTAAAAACGTTTACCTTAACCGCCTTATCCAATGCCTTAAATAGTTTTGGCAGTATTTTTTTGGCCTCTTCTGTATTCTTTTTGGAAACAAAAGACAGAACCTCTTTTGAAAGGTTTTTTATATTGTTTTTATACAGTAAATTTTTATTTTTTCGCCTCAATGATTGGCGGATAGCTTTTTTAGCTGATTTTGTGATTGCCATATATAAACATCATAGCAAATAAATAAGGTTTTGTAAATAGTAATTGTCTTGACCGATTGATATGTTAAGCTTAAAATAAAAAAATAATCTTTATTCAAAAATTATTATGGAAAATAAAGAACCGCAACAAAATGACTCCAAGGAAAAAGGAGAGCCAGATGGGGCACTTCTTTCAGAACCCGCAGAACCTGAAAGTAAAACAGAAAAATCAGAAACCATAATAGATAAATCTAAAAAAATCAAAAAACAAGAGGAAGAATCTGAAAAATCTGTATCAGAAACAGAATCGGATTTAAAAAGAACGGTGGAAAATCCGCCTGCGGATTCTGAAAGAAAAAGATGGAGACTGAGTATGGGTGATAAAAAGGGATGGCAAGAGATATCTCAAGACAAAAAAGAAGAAGCAAAAGAACCGTCTGTAAAAGAAGAAGTCAAAAAACCTGCTGAAACAAAACCTAAAACAAAGAAACAGGCAGTAAAAATTATTGAAGAAAAAATACCAGAAGAAAATATTGATTCAGACGCAGAATTTTTATCAAGGCCTGATTTTGAAAAAGACGCAAAAAGAACAGTAGAGGCTTTTAGAAACATCACAACCAATGAAAAGGGAGAACATAGGCACTTGGCAAAAGAAAGAAACGAAATGGCAGCTCTTAATATAGAAGCTCGCGGAGGCAGGATTGTAAGAGGAAAAGAGGCGATAGAAAAAGCAAGGCAGGAAATTGCAGAAAAAGAGGCAATAAAAATTAGAAATGAATTTCATGAGGAAGCGATGGAAACATTAATTGCCAGGCTTCCTGAAAAATATAAAAATAATGAGGAAGCGCTGACAGCTTATATAGAAACCATAAAAGACAAATTGGAGATTGTTGGACCTGATAGGGACGTGGCATTTGATAAACTTGTAAATGATGGATACTTGGTTGAAAATGCAAAAAAAAGATGGTTTTCTTATGAGTTTAAAATTCCTAAATCAGGAGAAAAAAAGCCGGCAATGTATAATCCAGCTCTTCATTTTGAAACTCTTATAAAAAATGCAAATTTAAGCATAGCAAGCACAGCTCAGGAAAGGGCAGACCTTAAGATTGAACAGGGTAGAAAAAAAATGAAGCAGGAAAGGCAAAGATGTATGAAGGAAATAGTGATAAGCGCGCTTTCTGATTACAAAATAAAACAGCAGGAAAAACCTAAAAAAACAAACCAAAGAAAACAAACAATTGCATCTGCGAAGGATGCTTCAGAAAGATATAGAGAAGAGAGGTTAAGAGAAATCCAAGAAAAGCAAGCCAAGGGAGAAAAATTAACAGGAGCTGATAAAGTTGTTTTGGGAAAACTTGGTATAAAAATAGAACCTGATATATCTATGGCAAATGACATTATAAAATTTCTCCAGGAAAATATTACAAGGAAAACTAAAATTGACAGTGAAGACAATCGTGGAAAGCCTAAAAATAATTCCGGAAAAAAATTTAATCCATCAGAAAATGGAGGGAGGACTTTTAAAAAACGATATAGTAAAGGCATGGAACATAATCCCGTAATTAGTAAAAGAAATTACAGCAAATCAAAAAAGTCCTAATTAAGGCTTTTTTGATTTATCTATCTTTCCAATTAAATCCCTTATTTCAGCAGCCCTTTCAAAATCCAAATTTTGAGCGGCTGTTTTCATTTCTTTTTTCAAAAGTTTTTTGTCGTGAATCGCCCAAAATTCTTCTGCAACGTCTTCTTTTTTAGATAATTTCCAGTCGCGAATATCTTTTATTATTGCTTGCGGGGTTATCTTATTTTTTTTGTTGTATTCTTCCTGGATTTTTCTCCTTCTGCTAATTTCATCTATTGCTTCTTTCATTGAAAAAGTTATTTTATCAGCATACAGAATTATGTGCCCGTTTATATGCCTTGCGGCTCTGCCCATTGTTTGTATAAGCGTTGTCTTATTCCTTAAAAAGCCCTCTTTGTCAGCATCCAAAATTGCAACCAGGCCAACTTCGGGCAAGTCTATACCTTCCCTTAAAAGGTTTATTCCAACAAGCACATCATATTTTCCTTGCCTTAGGTTTTTTAAAATTTCAGGCCTTTCCAATGTTTTTATTTCAGAATGTAAATACTGAGTTTTTATGCCTTTTTCAATCAGATAATCTGATATTTCTTCTGCCAGTCTTTTAGTTAAAGTTAAAACAAGAACCCTTTGATTTTTTTTGACTCTGATATCAACTTCTTTTATTAGGTCTTTAATCTGTCCGTCTTGGCTTGCTGACGGATTTGCCGGCCTAATTTCAATTGAAGGCTCTAACAGGCCAGTTGGCCTTATTAATTGCTCAACAATATTTTTTTCTGATTTTTGTTTTTCAAAGTCAGACGGGGTGGCAGAAACATAAATTGTCTGGTCCTGCCTTTTTTCAAATTCAGAAAAGGCAAGCGGCCTATTATCAACAGCCGAGGGAAGCCTAAATCCAAAGTCAATTAAAGTTTGTTTTCTTATTCTGTCCTGCGCAGACATTGCCCTTATTTGCGGAACTGTAATATGAGACTCGTCAATAAACATCAAAAATCCTTTGGGATTAAAATATTTAAAATGGTCTATCAAAGAAAAAGGAGCCTGTCCCGGCTTTCTAAACTCAAGATGGCTTGAATAGTTTTCAATGCCTCTGCACCAGCCGGTTTCTTCCAACATTTCCAAGTCATAATTTGTTTTCTGCTCCAACCTTTGGGCTTCCAGTCCGCCGGTTGGCGGATTTTTCTTTTTTAACTCTTTTAATCTATTTTGCAGTTCTAGTTTTATATTCCCGATTGCAATTTTAACTCTGTTTTGCGGAGCAACCCAAAAACTGGCAGGAAAAATTTTAAGCGCATCACCCTTTATTTTTTGGTATTTCAAATTTAGATTAGGAAGGGACTCAAAAATATTTTCTATATGGTCTTCTAAAAATTCTACTCTTAAGATTTTCTCTCCAGTAACAATAAAAATCTCAACAGCATCTCCCCTGACGCGAAAATTTCCGGGTTTAAAATCAATGTCATTTCTTTGGTATTGCAGGTTTGTTAGCAAAAGTAAAAAGTCTTTTCTTTTCATTCCCTGCTTGAGTTTTATCTCCAAGGAAATATTTTCATAATTTTCCGGAGAGCCTATGTTGTATATGCATGACACGGAAGCCACAATAATTATGTCGCTTCTCATGCTTAAATCCTGGACAGCAGAATGCCTTAGCCTGTCAATTTCTTCGTTTACTTTTGCATCTTTTTCTATATAGGTGTCAGACTGGGGTATATAGGCCTCCGGTTGATAGTAGTCGTAATACGAAACAAAATAATGAACAGCATTATCAGGAAAAAATTCTTTAAACTCCTGATAAAGCTGGGCTGCTAAAGTTTTGTTTGGAGAGATTATCAAGGCGGGTTTTTTTTCTTTTTCTATCACTGACGCCATTGTAAAAGTTTTTCCAGATCCTGTTACGCCTAAAAGCACCTGGTTTTTTACCCCGGATTTTAAATTTTCAGACAACTGTTTTATTGCTTTTGGCTGGTCTCCTTTTGGCTTAAATTTTGATTTTAGCTCAAACTTCATATACAATGATTTAATGATAAGCTATTTGGACGGGAAAATTATATTAAAGCAGGATAAGTTTATTATATTGGAAGTCAACAATATTGGCTATAAGGTTTTTTTGTCCAAGCAAACCTTATTAAAAATACCACAAATAGGAGCAAATTTAAAGGTTTTCTGTTTTCAAAATGTTAAAGAAGATGCACTGGATTTATATGGATTTTTAACTTATGAAGAGCTTGAATTTTTTGAAATTTTAAATGATGTGCGAGGGGTTGGTCCAAAGGCAGCCTTGGAGCTTTCTGTGGTGGGGCCTTTAGAAAAAATAAAAGACAAAATATTAAGCCACGACGAAAATGTTTTTGCGGGCATTCCGGGCATAGGCCAAAAAAGGTCTTCTGCAATTATTTTAGAATTAACAGGAAAAATAAAAACATTTGGACAAAAAATGGTTTCCTTAGATGAAGCAGAAAACGCATTGGTACAGCTTGGATTTTCAAAACAACAGGCAAAGGAAGCATTAAGTTATATTTCTCCTGAAATAAAAAATACCGAAGAAAGGGTAAAAATTGCGCTTAAAAATTTAGGAAAATAAAAATTTATTAGGCTTGACATTAATTTTATTGGGTGTATATTAAAAATAGAATGAATAAGATTTCCAAAGATATAATTATTATTAACATTATTAACCTCTCTTAGAGAAGGAGCGTTTTTTGTAAAATTAAAACTTAAAAGCGCCTCTTCTCAAAAAGAGGTTTTTTATTGGTCTTTGACAATTTAGGGAGAAGGATTATGAACACAGCTCAAGATGTTTGTGAAAGGGAAAATATTTTATTAGCTTTGAATGCAGAGCCGCATAAATACTTGTCTTGCGGCAATGGAGACGATATAATTGTAAATGAAAAAAAACATACAATTGCAAGAGACAGAATGAAAGGAGGGGTTCTGGTTTGGGGCGAAAGAGAAGTTCTTCATTTTAAATGGAACGCAGAAGAAGAAAAGTGGTTTTAGCCACAAGCAATTGCCGGCCTTGGGTCGGCTTTTTTTTATTTAAAGTTTGTGATAGATTGTAGATAATGACCGCAAAAGAAACAATTAAAAAATTTATACCTAAGTTTTTGTTGAAAATTTATCATTTTAAGCTGGCTTTCATCGGGGCGATTGTTTTTGGCTTCCCGGGAAAAAGCAAAAAAATAAAAATTATAGGAGTAACAGGAACCAGCGGAAAATCAACAACCTGCGACCTAATATCTCGCATTTTAGAGGAATCCGGCAATAAGGTTGCCTCTATTTCAACAATACGGTTTAAAGTTGGCGAAAAAGAATGGGAAAACAAATACAAAATGACAATGCCGGGAAGATTTGTCATACAGAAATTTTTAAGACAGGCCGTGGGAGCCGGGTGCAACTTTGTTGTTTTGGAAGTTACCTCAGAAGGCATAAGGCAATTCAGGCATAAGTTTATAAATTTTAATACAGCTGTATTCACCAATCTTTCAAAAGAGCATATTGAGTCCCACGGTAGTTTTGAAAAATACAGGAGTGAAAAATTAAAGCTATTTAGGGCAACAAAAAATATTCATATTATAAATTCAGATGATCTGAACGCAAAATATTTTTTGGATATTCCTGCCAATAAAAAAATAACATTTTCAATTAAAGACAGGAAAAAATATAGCTTTAAACTAAGTTTGGCGGGAGACTTTAACATAATGAATGCTTTGGCTGCCATTTTTGTTGCAGAAAATTACGGTATTGATTTTGAAATTTGCAAAAAAGCTCTAGAAAAAGTAAGGGGAATTTCGGGAAGAATGGAAGTTGTAATAGAAAATCCGTTTAAGGTTGTTGTTGATTATGCCCATACTCCAGACCAGCTTGAGAGTGTTTACAAAAGTCTGGGGGAAAATCTTATTTGTGTTTTGGGTTCGTGCGGAGGAGGAAGAGATAAATGGAAAAGACCTGTTTTGGGAAAAATCGCAGAAAAATACTGCAGTAAAATATTTATTACAAACGAAGACCCGTATGACGAAAACCCAATGGATATAATAAATGAAGTTGCAAGTGGCGTAGACAAAAAAGTTGAAAAAATTTTAGACAGGAAAGAGGCTATTGAAAAATCAATTAGGTTTGCAAAATCAGGGGATACAGTTGTGATAACAGGCAAGGGTTCAGAGCCATGGATGTGCGTTGCCGGAGGAAAAAAGATTCCCTGGAGCGAGTGCCAGATAGTTATAGAAGAATTAAGAAAAAAAGAAAAATAAAAATTTTGGGAGGTCGGACTTCCCAATAGTTATAATTGATACTGAAAAATTAAAGAAATCAAAATCCTCAACCATAATTGATTTAACCAAAGATGTTTTAGGAACGGACATTTTGCACCCCGAATAGATGAAGGTACTCGTTAGGAGTCAATCCATTTAAGGCACAATTTTCCAAGTCATTGTACCACATATTCCAGAGTTTTAATTTGTAATTGTATTCTTCAAGATTTTTCGGTCTTGCCAGCTAATCGTAGAATATTCTTTGGTCTAACGAATGTGAGTTTTCAACTGCTCCTTGTTGTTGCGGTTTCCCCGGGTCAATCAAGAAGTGAGAAATATCGTTAGCGATGCACCTTAAATCAAACGCATGGTATTTAGGATTTTGAGGGTCAGTGCTTTTTGAATATCCGGTTGCGCGATTGGTAAATATTGAACCGTTATCTGTTTTAATATTTTGAATTTGAAAATTTGTTCTTTTAATCAAGATATCAAGAAATTTCAAAGAATGAAAGTTATCCATACTCTCAAATCCGCAGAGCAGTCTCCAGCACGAAGCTTTATCTTTTGCTGTAAACTGGTAAAACCATCTGTTTTCGCTTAATTTTACCCCGTATTTGACATCCACCTCACCCATTTCTCCTGGCACGGCATATTTTACAGGTTTGTATATCTCGTCTGGTTTTCGCCGCGTCCGGTACCGCCTGACAAGGCCAGCTTTTTTCAATATTTTGTTTACAGTTCTTTCTTTAATGTCGTATCCTAATTTTTCTATTTTCCAAAATATCTTTTTACCGCCAATGTGAAAATTATTTCTTAATTCCAACACCTTATCTTTTGTTTCCTGTGGCGTGGTCCACGGACACGAGCGAGGAACCCGAGATTTGTCTTTCAACCCCGATACTCCATACTTTCTGTAGTTCGCTAGCCAATATTTTATTGTCCTTTCGGAAAAAGGAATGAACTTCAACGCATCTTCAATTGTTGCTTCGCCTTTGAGGATAGGCGATATCCAGCGCAAGCGCTCTTCGACTTCATTGTTTGGCATAATTTTCATATGCCTCCATACTATCAGAAAGGTGCAATATGTCCGTGCACATTACCACAAACCCTTGACAAGGATAAGATAAGGTGCTATAATAGATATATAGATAAAAATAGCACTTTTACATAAAAATACCTGTGTTGAGTACATCTTTTAGAGCATTATAATACTCTAAAAGATGTACTCAAATGCAGTGCTTTAATCTTGGATGGTCCAAGACAAAAAGCATGCAGAAAAGAAAGGATGGTGTGAGATGAAAGCGGTTTCTAGAGAGCAAGCAGTGGCGGTGATGGCTGTCCTTATGTCTAATATAGACTGGGACGAATTGGACGGTGAACTCCTCCAGAAAGAGGTGGTTACCAAGCCAAAGGAAGCCGGCAAGCGTTGCACTCAGTTTCTCAAGAATGGCGCTATGGCGGTCATCTGCTCCGCTGGTTCGTTTGTGCTCAAACTCGTTGACGCTTTCAATCACACCGAGTTCCTCGGCAGAGATTGGAAAGTCACTGAACGTGA
>Ga0265297_10008548_pt1 | contig 13596 bp, 17 predicted proteins | sample Munlanlwell13791_FD_192502 | JGI IMG/M metagenome (GOLD analysis project Ga0265297, IMG submission 192502) | Leachate microbial communities from a municipal landfill in Southern Ontario, Canada - Leachate well 137-91 | ecosystem: Engineered > Solid waste > Landfill > Unclassified | place... | reverse complement strand
TCTAAAGGGTAATTAGATTATAAAAACGGAAAAAGGCATACTCTTTCCGTTTTTATTTTATTAAAAAATCTATAATCTTTTCAAAGGGTTTGTGATGGCTACCAATAATATCGTGTTCCCAGACCCGCAAAACTTTCCAGCCTTCCTTACGTAATTTTGCTCTGCCACTCTTGTCCCTTTTCATGTTTCTTTCGATTTTAGCCAGCCAGTATTTTTCAGGAAGCCGCTTCCGCAATTTAGAGAATTGGTATCCATGCCAAAAGTCACCGTCAATAAAAACCGCTCTCTTTTTTCTTGGTATCGCGATATCGGGATTACCAATAGCTCTTTTATAGTGCTTTTGGAAATAGACTTTTTGTTTGCGGAGTTCCTTAAAAATAATGCTTTCAGCTTTGGTGTTTTTGGAGCGAATGCTCGACATAATTTCGCTCCTCTTTTGTTTCGTAAACCTGTCCATAATTTGAAGGCTTTATAAAATCTTTCAAATCGCTGCATATTTTCAGGGCAAGCTGTTTTGCAAACTCAACTGGCACCGCATTCCCAATCATCTTATAGCCGTCAGCGACATTATTGTATTTGAAAATAAAATCATCTGGGAAGGTTTGTATTCTTGCACATTCCCTAACAGAAAGGCGGCGGTATAAATGCTCTTTTCCAGGAATAAAAATCCTTTTGTTCTGCTCAATAAATTTCATTTTTGGCGCTTGCGGATGGATAGGGGCATGCCTCCCGCCAGCTTGGATAGTAAAAGAAGGCTCATCCCAGTCCCTGACCCTGTTGCGTGACATATAAATTGTCGAGAAACCACCATTCATGTATTCATGGTTCGGCGCAGATAAATCTTTCGGATCGTTTGCTTTGTTATAGGGCTTCGCTGGCTTTGCTTTACTCAAATCATAAATAGCATCTCTCAGCGTTGGTTTTTTATCCAAAGCCTTTGGAAACTCAAAGCTTTTGCCTGTTTTTTTATGGAACCCCACGATAATAATCCTTTTCCTATCCTGAGGAACGCCGTAATCGTTTGCATTCAAAAGGCCGAAATCAACATTATAATTTAAGCTTTTGAATTTTTTTAATATCTCGCCAAATGCTTCTTTATGCCTTGGAAGCAATATCCCAGACACGTTTTCAGCAAGAAAAAATAAAGGTTCCTTGTCTTTCAAAATACGAATGTATTCAAAAAATAATTGCCCCCTGGAATCATTAATCCCACGACCCGCCCCAGCCTCACTCCAGCTTTGGCATGGGGGCCCGCCAATAATTCCTACTGCCTCGGGAATATCAGAAGAAGGCACATCAACAATACTCCTTTTATCAAGGTTCGCTTTTGGAAAATTATGCTCAAATGTTTCCCAAATTGTACCGTCAAATTCATTTGCCCAGACAACCTTAAAGCCAGCTTTTTCAAAGCCAAGGTCTAAACCGCCTGCCCCTGTAAATAAAGACACTAATTTCATAATTTTATTTCTTAAAGCTTAAAAGCTTTGCGTCTAATAGTTTTGCTGGGTTGTTCGGGGATTTTATTTTTATGTCTTTTATCGAAAAATTGCTGCTGGCAAGTTTTTCAATTCCCTTCCTGTCCTTTTCTGGAAATGACAAATATTTTTCCTTTGCCATAATTGCATTAACAGAAAATTCTGCGTTCAAATCAATTGGTGCAACGTAATTAAAAACTTTAATTGGATTTTCAATGCCCCACATTCCACGAATCCTTAAATAAGTTATGCCAAGCGGATCAACCTTATTTACCCTTCCCAGCTCGTTAGTTTCCGCAAACTCAACATCTGGCAATTCGTTTATCCCTTTTGATATTTTATCCCTAACCCTTTCATAAATTTCTTTGCTTGCCGCATAGCAATCACCATAAATAAGCCATAACGCTTTCAGCTTCCCGTCTGTCGAAACTCCTATAGCATAAACCAAATCTTTTTCTCGCCAATTTTCACAGGCGCGGCATTCGCTTGTAATCATTGGGCTGTCGGAAAATAGCTTGTCTTTAGGATATGAACTATTCAGCGCAATGCCCGAGCGCAAGCTTTCTATCTTTTTCACTTCAATCGCATCGCCATCTTTGATTATGACATCTGGCGGGTTGTTTTGGTTCCCAATATATGAAAAATATTTGCTGTAAATCTCGTTCTTCTTTGCAAGGCTACTCTCATGCAGCGATCCGCAGAAAAGGTCTTTGACATAAAATTCCAAAGCATCTCCCATGCTGTTAGCCCTGTTTGCAGAGCGGTAATGGGAGACTAAATTTACAATCGGGTCTTTGATTAAGTTTGTTATCGCTATAAGAAGGTTTGTTTCCATATTATTTTTTTATTATTTTATTAGAATTATTATCAATAAATTTATCCAAGTCTTTTTCTTTTATTCTCCACCATCCAACTTTTGAAGCCCTAAGCCGTCCAGCCTCAATATAACGGGTTACGGATCGTTCGCTAACTCTTAAATATTTTGACACCTCCTTAATTGTTAAAAGTTTGTCATTCATAGGTTTATTGTTTAATTATAAGCCTGTTAAATTCCGTTGTCAAAAGTGACAAAATCTGTCAGAATGGATATATAAATGAAAATTACTATGAATTTAGCTGAACAACAATTAATTAGGAAGCTCTGGGTTATTCTACAAGAAATTAAAGAAAAGTTCTCTTTGTTTCAGGAAGATGTGGATGTTTATATTGATCTTCCTAAGATACCTCGGGGCATCTATCTTAAAAAATGGTTAGAAATTTGCGGTGAGAACGCAAGCGAAAAAATAGTACTCAACGAAAGGGCTGACATAATAAACGGATTATGCAGGAGAGAAGTCATAAGCTTTGAAGAAGAAATGGACGATATCGTGAGAATTACTGTTAAAAGACTAAAATTTAATAGTTTCTACAAAAAGATTGAAAAAGAATATCGTGCCATCCCCGAGGCTGACAAAACTAAAGTGGGAGTAATATTTTTACCTGAAGAAATAGAAAAAAGAAAAATTATAATCGCCAGGGATAAAAATGGAGATTTTTTCTATAAAAATAAATCGATTAAATTCGAAGACAAGGATGCCATATACTATTTAATTTTTGAATGCCTTTTTGAGCAGAGTGATCTGGCAGGATTTTGCTCTTATGAAATTATAAATCACTACTTAGAGAAACACGGCAAAGAAGAATATACAACTGACCGCCAAAAAATCGATCGGATAAAAAATGGAATTACGAATCTTTTCAGATTTTCTAATTTGCCGTCTGAGGCTCCTGATAAGAAAAAAATAATTCAAAAGGTAAAAGGCAAAGGAGTAATCCTGTATAATCCGCCGTTATAAAATCGAATAATATCTAAAACATAAGCGTGGAAATATCCACGCTTTTTTCGTTCGGTTTACTTTCGGTTTCCTTCGGCTTGTGGATAGATTTTCTTATACATATTTCCCTCTCTAATTAACGCAAAAAAAGAAAGCCAATAAGCCAAAATAAATATTTCCAAGCTCTTTGAATATAGTCGAAAATTAAAACATAAAATGAAAATTAATTTTATGAATCAAAATGAATTTTCAACTTTCGATTTAGGACTGGCGACCGTATTAGTGACACTCGGTTATGAACTAAGGGGATTAGACAGATTGAATCCCAAAAAGGTCGGGTTTGTTTTCGAGCAAGATAAAAGCATTGAGAAAGTAGTGGCCGATTATTTTAATGACAAAATAAAGCTCCCTGCACAAAAATTGTTTAATACGCAAAAAAGCCTAAAAACACGGATTTATTCTAATCTGTGATTTTTTATTTTTCTTTATGATTTCGCAACAGTCGCTTGAAAAATTTAAAAAACTGCACAAAGAAACGTTCGGCGAAGAAATAGATGACGAACGAGCGCTGTATTTGGCGACCAGATTATTAAACGTGGGGAGAGCGCTTTATTCTCCCAACATTTATCCAAGCGGGATCACAAAGGAAAACAAATTAAACTTCCAAGACTATGTTAAATGAAAATGTGAAAAGATGTCCACATTTCAATAAGTGCTCGCAAAACTTTTGCCCGTTAGATTCAGAGCTCAATTTACGAAGCGGCGGAACTTCAGACAAGTGTAGGTGGATGAGGGAAGCAAAGACTATAAAACTCATGGGTAAGGAATTTATATCAGGCGGGCAGGTTATGCCGAATGCTATCTTAAATTTCGTGCCTGGGAGCAATTTAAAGTGGCTTAACGGATCGTCGCAGAAAGTTTGGCTCGGATTGAAAAACAAATAAACCTTAAAGAAAAATTACTATGAAAATTAATTTCAAAGAGCTTGTCTTCAAAATAAAGCTCGCAGACGACAAAGGATATCCCGATCTGCTGGCCTACGCCTCACTTAAGCTTTTAGACGAGCACGAAAGACACCTCACTTATAACGGTTTTACAATCCGCAAAAGCCAATTCAACGGTAAGCCTTATCTGATGCCACCGAGTAAAAGAACAGGAAAAGGATTTTTCAAGTTTTTATTAGCAGAAAAATCATTGTGGAAAGAAATTGAAAAGGTGGCGGTAGAGCAATATGAATTTGAATCAATCCCGATAGTCGAAGAAAAGTGAACTACTATAGTAAGCAATAATTCATTCCTTACTATAGTAAATTACTAAAGAATAACTATAGTCTATATCTCTTCTAAGAAAGGGAAAAACTATATAAATACTTATTTATTCAAATATTATTTAAAAAAAACGGCGGCGCAAAAAATTTATGAAAAAACAAAGATTAAAATTGACAAAAATGGACGGCGAGAATTTGAGACAATACTGGGCATGGCTACTTTGTTGTGAAATGGAGAGTATGAATAAAATGCTACGCAAATGGAAAGAGATTCAAACAGATAAAAATAAAGCGCCTGAAACATTAAAAGGCATTGAAGAAAAAATCGGAAAAACGCCATCGAGAGCAACGATTATAAACTGGTCAAAAGAATTCAGCTGGGTCAGAAGAAAAGAGTGGAAACAAAGAGTTGAATCACGATACATTTTTGATAGAGTTAAAAAGGCAAAAGCAGAGGAACATTTAAGATTCAGAAAAGCACTTTCTGAATTGAAACTGAACCAAAGGTAAACCAAAACATCACTAAAACGACACCAGATGACACCAAAGTTGCACCAAAAGTGGGGCAAAACTGGGGTAAAACGAGGGTGGATTTAGACCAAAAGGCGGATGAAGGCGGACAGGTTTAGACCATAAGGCGACTAAAAGCGACTGGAAAGCGACCAGAATTCTACCAAAACATCGGTAAGGCATCGGGGAAACATCGGTGATTTAAGAACAAGAACATTGAGAAAATTAAAAATTTAGAGTATTATAAAAATGCGTCCCATATTACCGACATCGTCATGAGGACGGGTGTCTCTTAAGACCCGATTGCGGGCTGAAAGGGGCAGTCGTTCCTCCACAATCGGAGTCCTCGTGGCTTCGGTAATGTGGGACGCAGGCAACGGCTGTCCCTTTTTGTTTTCCACTCATTTCAGCTTGACTTACTTGCATGTTCCGAATAATGTTGCCTTACAGAAAACAATTAACAAAAGTTGACACAATATGACAAAGCCATTAAATACAAAAATATTAATTTTAAGCATAAGCGGAATCATTCTGCTGACCTTAGTTGCAGTAGGATTATTTACCTACTTTTCTATCTTCGGCGCACCGCAGAAACAAGCCGAACCAGAAAGATTTATTGTCTCGCAAAATGCAAAAATGCAGGACACAATTAAAAAGCTTCACGATCAAGGCTTTGTCAAAAGCGAGTGGGCGCTCGGCTACACACTGAAAGGAAAAGAAATCCAGTCGGGCGGATATAAAATCTCAAAGAGTATGACCGCCTGGGAGATGGCTAAAGCATTAACGCAAGAACCCTACATGGAATGGGTCGTGATCCCTGAGGGGTTACGAAAAGAACAAATAGCAGACCTCATTGCCAATGCGCTCGGCTGGACTGACCAACAGAAAAACGACTGGATCAATAAATACACATCTATGAAATATGACGAAACTGAAGGCGTATACTTCCCCGACACCTATCTTCTCCCAAAGGATGAAACTGGCCTCCAAATCGCAGACAGACTTAGAATAAAGTTTAACGAAAAGTTCCAACCATACGCTGATAAATTTGTAAAAGAAAACGTCAAATGGACAACGGCATTAAAAATTGCCTCACTGGTGCAAAGAGAAGCAGCAAACGAAGCGGATATGCCTTTAATCGCAGGGATAATCTGGAACAGGCTCCTTAACGATCCACCAATGAAACTGGAGATTGATGCCACTGTCCAGTATGCACTGGGAGAATCAGAAAACTGGTGGCCAAGGATAAAACCAGCTGATTATAAAACAGATTCGGCATACAACACTTATCTTCATACTGGACTCCCGCCTCACCCGATTTGCAACCCAGGACTGGATGCAATCCATGCCGCGCTGAATCCAGATGAAACTGATTGCCTCTACTACTTGCACGATTCAAACGGACAAATTCATTGCGCCAAAACCTATGAAGAACATAAATTAAATATCGAAAAATATCTTAAATAATTAAATTCAATAAATTTATGAACAAGAAAATTTTAATAATTATAGGGATGGCGGTAATCGGATTAGGCGTCGGAACAGTTATCGGATTACAGCACATAAAAAACACTGAAATTACGAGTGCCTCCCAGCAAGATCAAAAACAATTGCTTGAATCAAAAATTAAGGAGCTACAAAAGGAGCAACAAAAACAAACAGATGAAATCTGGGAGAAAGAAAGGCAGGCAGGATGTTCTGTTGCATCAAGCCCGAACTGCGAAGAAATACCTCAAATCCTGGCAGTCCTTAAGGGAAAAGAGGATCTAATAAGCGCAGATTGGCAGAATCAGAATGAAGGATTTTCAACGATAGAATACACCTCAAAGAAAAATGATGTCTTCATTTTCTTCATCCCCGCTTCGAGAGCAAATGACACCGAAGCCATCGGCAGAATAAAACAGGCGTTGGACGAAGGCGGAAAATACGAAGCGGATTCGAATATGACATATTTTGAAGACACCTGCAGATATGGAGACCAAATAAAAAAGAGGCAGGAAATACTGGCATCCAACGAAACATGCCAAAAATTAAAGGAAGAAAGACAGAAATTGCACGATGACTTCTCAAAACAAATGAACGATTATCGAAGGCAACTTGACCTGCTGAATGCCAGACCCGAAGCAGACCAGCAGAAAGCAATGGAAGCGATAAGGCAATTCAGAGAAAAACCAGGACTGGAATTGGCCTACATTAAAACTTACCCTCAACCAACCAAATTTGGCATCGGTAAAATAGTGAGCCAGGGCGAAAACTCGACTCAGACGGAAATTCCAGAAGGATACTCAGTGCCAGTGGAGATTTACCAGGAGAAAGAACCGATCGGCGGCGGGTGCGAGGTCTATGAATACGAGATTGACGTTGAGACCAACAAAATCGTGGAGATACGAATCGTTTACCCCGCAGAATACGACCAATATGAACTCAGTCAGGAAGAACAGGCAAAATGCGGCAAGACAGATGAATTTCTGTACCGACCGCTATACACCGACGTGCAACTGCAAGAAATAGCGATGAACTTTTTAAAAAAACATGTGGCAAACTTTGACGAGATAAAAGGCGAATTCGTCTACCGCCCCAGCGAGGCAAACTCTCAAAACATAGTCGCCAAACGTTTCTGGAGATGGACGGGTAAAAAACCAGAAGTGCCAGAGGGTTGGATGGTGGACACGCCTCCAGTGATTAACCTGCTTCTGGCTTCGAGCGGAGAGATTATCCAATACGGAGACAATACGGATAGCTTTAGAATAATTGAGAAAATAAACCAATAATTATGGAACAGCAACCTGGCTTAATTAAATATTTTCTATACGCCAGAAAATCTTCGGAAGCTGAAGATCGCCAGGTTGCTTCAATTGATTCTCAAATAGATGAACTAAATAAAGTTGCCGAAAATGATGGTTTGGTGGTTATTGAAATACTTTCAGAATCTCAGTCAGCTAAAGCGCCAGGCCGCCCAGTTTTTAACAAAATGATCGAGCGAATTCATAAAGGCGAAGCGCAAGGAATTCTTTGCTGGAAGCTCGATAGATTGGCTCGTAACCCCGTAGATGGCGGTAGCATTAACTGGATGCTCCAGGAAGGCATAATTAAGCACATAAAGACCTACGAACGCAACTACTACCCAACAGACAACGTTTTGATGATGTCTGTGGAGTTCGGCATGGCAAACCAGTTTATCAGAGATTTAAGCCAAAACACAAAGCGAGGATTAAGAGCCAAGGCGGATCGTGGCTGGCTACCAGCATACGCAACACTCGGATACATACACAATCCCTTAAAGAAAAAAGGCGAGAAAGAAATTATCAAAGACCCTGAAAGATTTGATTTGGTAAAGAAGATGTTTGACCTGATGTTAACTGGAAACTATCATCCGCCAAAAGTCTGGGAGATAGCAACCAATGAGTGGGGTCTAATAGGCAAATCTGGGAAAAAGGTAGCCAGGGGCACAATTTACCGAATTTTTAGCGATCCGTTTTACTACGGAGCGTTTGAGTATCCTCACAAATCTGGCAACTGGTATCAAGGAAGACATGAGCCAATGATAACTAAAAAACAATATGACAGAATCCAAGAGATAATCGGCCGAGGCAACCAAAGCCACCCGATAAAACACAGCTTCCAATTCAGAGGATTAATCCGTTGTGGCGGATGCGGAGCAATGATCACAGCTGAAGAAAAGTGGAAGAAGCAGAAAAATGGCAATGTCCATCACTATATTTATTATCACTGCACCAGACGGAAAGACCCGAACTGCCACCAGCTGGGAGTAAGAGAAGAAGTGCTGCTTGAACAGCTGGCCGAGAAAACCAGTAAAATTGAAATACCGCCACAATTCTACAACTGGATGTTAGATGAACTAAGGAAAGAAAACTATACCGAAGGCCAAGATAGAAATAAAATCTTAGGCAACCTGAATAAAAGATATTCGGAATGTTTAGCAGAAATTGATGGCGTAATCGGTATGAGAGCCAAAAAAGAAATTGATGCAGACAGCTATAAAAGAAAAATGGAAACCCTTCTGTATGATAAAAAGAAGCTAAAAGGATTACTGGACGACACCGATAACAGAGTAGATAAGCAAATCCAAAATGTTGACGATACATTTATTTTCGCCAGGGACGCCAAAAAAGAGTTCGAAAGTGACGACCCTGAAAGGCAAAGACAGGTTCTCCTAAACTTAGGTTCGAACCTCCTCTTAAAAGACAGAATAGTCTCATTTTCAACGGAAAAACCATTCCTTCAGATAGAAAGAATGGTTCCTGAGGTAAACGCCATTCATAAACAGGTTAGAACCTCTAAAAATGGCGAAAATGAACGGGATTTGAGAGCCCTCTACTCTCAAAGTCCTATGATGCTCCCCCGGTAGGATTCGAACCTACAACCTTCTCGTTACACATTATCCTAATGTTTCCAAAAGGTGTGGACTATATCTTCACCTTTTAAGGTGTTCCGGTATCTAGTCTCTACGGGCCCTCATCGGTTCCCACGGTATTACCTTTTAAGGCTTCACCGTTATCCCGGAATGTTCATCCCAAAATTTCTTCTGGAAGCTGCGAAAAGTTCACAGCGAGCCGCTCTACCATTGAGCTACAGGGGAATATATACGAATATATCAGAAAATATTCATTTTTTCAAGGATCTCTACTTCAAAGACAAATACTGAAAAGTGACGACAATAAGAACGGTAAAAGTGAGAAAAGTGGCGAATCTGTGACGAATCTTTATGCCCGCTTTGCCGAACAGCTCTTGAGTGAAAGAATGGTCGTAATTCTTCTCGTCGGAGATTGAATCACCCCTCAAAAGCTGGTTTATCGTCGTCAAAAAGCAAACCATACGGTATTTCTTGGTCCAGGGCATAATAAGCAAACCCCAGATGAATTGATTAAAAACGATAACCAAGGTCAGATAAAAATGAAAAATAATCTTATCAGGCCAGAAACTTACAGGGACGAAGAACAGCCCTAGCCAGAAAAACACAATCAGGCAATGAATCAAAAATACTATTTTAGAAGAAATTCTCCTCATAAAAACTAGTATCCTTTTAATCTCTTCAAGCTCCTGTGCTCTCTTATCCTTTCTAAAGCTTTGGCTTCAATCTGACGAATCCTTTCTCTGGTAACTCCAAACTCCTGACCTACCTCTTCCAAGGTATGAGTAATTCCGTCTCCCAAGCCAAAACGCATGGCCAAGATCTTTTGTTCTCTCGGGGTCAAATCAACCAAAATCTCTTTTAGCCTTTCCCGAAGCAATTTTCTGGCAGCCTCCACTGAAGGAGAAACAGTCTTTTCATCCTCAATGAACTCGGCCAGAATAGAATCTTCCTCTCCCTCCCCGACCGGAGTTTCCAAGGAAACCGTTTCCTGGGAAATTTTAGTCAGATGATAAACCTTATCAAGTTCAATTCCCATTTCAGCTGCTATCTCTTCGGCTAAAGGTTCTCTGCCCAAATCCTGTAAAAGTCGGCGCCTGGCCTGATTGTATTTTGAAAGAGTCTCCACCATGTGAACAGGTATCCTAATGGTTCTGGCCTGGTCTGCCAAGGCCCTGGTAATAGCCTGTCTTATCCACCAAGTGGCATAAGTTGAAAATTTGTATCCCTTTCTCCAATCAAACTTTTCCACTGCCCTGAACAAACCCAAATTCCCTTCCTGTATCAAATCAAGCAGGGTTAAGTTAGGAGAACGGCCGACATAATTCTTGGCGATAGAAACCACCAGCCTTAAATTGGCCTGAGCCAGTTTTTTCTTAGCTTCCAGGTCTCCCTTCTCAATTTTTCTTGATAAATCCTTTTCCTCCTCGGCATTGATGAAAGAAATCTGTCCTATCTCTTTCAGATACATCTGAATAGGATCAATTTTAGCGTCAGAAAAAGCTTTTGGAGCCTTCTTCTTTTCCGAAGACTTCACTTCCAAAAACTCCCTTGCTTCTTTAACCTCAATGCCGGCTTTCTCCAAATCGTCATAAAGCTTTTCCAATCCCTTGATATCCCTGCCTAATTCCGGGAAAAAGTAAAGAATCTCAGAAGAAGTGACAAAACCGCGGGCACGGCCCTTTTCAAAAATAGCCTTCAGTTTTTCGGGAAGAAAAACTTTTTTGGGACGACCCAAGGGAATACGCTTTTTCTTCCTTTTCTTTGTTTTTTTCCGTTTAGAAACACGCTTCCTGGAAATCTTCTTCACCTTCTTTTTCTTGCGTTTTAACGGTTTTCTTTTTGCCTTTTTAACCTTCTTCTTATGGATTTTCTTCTTTTTTTTGATCATAACTTTATTAATTCGCTGATTTTATCTTTAAATTTTTGAACCAGATCTCCCGTCTTTTTTCCGTCTTTTTCCTCTTCGGCTTTTCTGATCTCTTTTGAAATTTCGCCCATTTTGCTTTTCGCATCCAAGAGCTGAATCTCTTTCAGACAAAATTCTATTTCAGACAAAACCTCGTTTTCTTCTAGCTCCTCAACTTCGGCTTTCAAACAGAGATAGTTAAAGAACTCTGATTCGGAACTATCTTTTTTAATTAATTTTTCCAAGATCTCCCGACTTTGAGGAGAAAAAAAAGGAAATAACTTTTCTTCAACCGACTCAGCTCCTTTGGGACTCTTTATAACCATCATCAACAATCTCTCTTCAAGCAATTCCTTCCTTGATTTCTGAGGAGAGTTGATTATCTCCTCTGTCTCCAGGCCGAATATTTCTTCTTCCAGCTTAACTTTTTTCAATTCTTCCCGCACCTCTTCCTCCCTGACCTTCAGCTTTTTAGCCAGCTTCTGTATCCAGAATGACTTTTCTATTTGGTTAGGTATCTTTTTAATAGTCGGTAACAGAATCTTTGAAATTTCTTTTTTCCCGTCTGGACTGTCAGCATCCCTGCCAGAAAAAGCAGACTCAAAATAGAATTCGTAAATTGACTTTGTGTTTGATAAGGCCTCTTCCCATTCTTTGGGATTTTTAGAAATAATTTCAGCCGCATCCTTGCCTTCGGGAAGCCTTACCACTTTAATATTAAACCCCTGGATCTGGGCCAAATCTATCCCCCTTTTGGTGGCGCTGTCTCCAGCCACATCCATATCAAAACCCAAGGTCAGATTCTCGGTATATCTCTTCAAAATCTTAAGCTGATGAGGAGTTAAAGCGGTTCCCGAAGTAGCTACCGTGTTTAAAGTTTCGGCCTGGTGAGCCATAATGCAGTCCATGTATCCTTCAACCAAAACACAGTTATCTTTTTTCCTTATCTCAACTTTGGCCCTGTCTAAACCGTATAATATCCGACTTTTGTCATATAAAAGGGTACTCGGGGTATTCACGTACTTTGCTATCTCCTTATTGTCCTTTTCTTTAAAAACCCGACCTCCAAACCCGACAACCTGAGAATTGAAATCAAATACCGGGAATATAATCCTGCCCCTGAACCTGTCATAGAAAGAGCCTTTTTCCGAAGTTAAACCAAGGCCGGCTTTCTCAACCTCCCCTTTCTTATATCCTCTTGAAGTCAAAAAATCGGACAAGCTTTGCCAAACATCAGGGGCATAACCCAATCTCCATTTTTTAATTGATTCATCTTTTAATCCTCTCCCCAAAAGATATTTTTTGGCCGCTCCTCCTGTTTTACTTTCTTCAAGCTGTTTTTCAAAAAACTTGGTTGCCAGTTCGCATATTTCATAAAGTCTGGCCCTCTCGCTCTGCCAGGCCAAATCCTGAGCAGTAGGCTTTTTTAACTCCACTCCTGCCTTCTGAGCCAATATTCTCAAGGCGTCCCCGAATTCTACTCCCTCAATTTTCATTACGAAATCAAACATGTTATGCCCGGCTCCGCAGCCGAAACAATGCCAGATCTGGCGGGCTGGAGATATAAAAAAAGAAGGCTTTTTCTCCGAATGAAAAGGACAAACAGCCCGGTAGTTGGCCCCGGTCTTTTGAACTTTGATGTAGGAACTTATAACCTCAACTACATCCAGGCGATTTTTAATTTCCTCTATCGGACTGTTCAGCATTTTGTTTCGGTTTTGAGAAGTAGAAAATGTAGATTATCTCCAAAATAGCCAAAGTATTCAGAATCAATAAGGCTATAAACCATTTTTTGTGCCCGTTCTTTGCCGATTTCCACAAAGCCACTCCTTTCCAAGGAGTAGTCCAAAGAACAGCCAAAGCGTAGAATGCTGGATGGGAAACGATGTTTAAAAAAGCTTGTTCCATAATTTTAATGTTTAAATATCTCTGCGACCTTTTGGGGGTCTTCCCCTTTTAATATTTTATCTACCATTTCAATTTCTTCGGATATACCGCTTATAAAATCGTACTCTTTAGCCTCTGCGGCTGCGATCCATTTATAGTCTACGCTTTCATCATTCAAAACGATTTCTCCTGATTTATAATCGCAGTAGTAACTCAGAGTAACCACCGGTATATTATCTGGCCTGATAAAAACCAGATCCAGCAGATACTTTAAATTATCTATCTCCAAACCGACCTCTTCTTTTACTTCTCTTTTTAAAGAATTCTCTATTGCAAAATACCAGGCTTCAGGCGTTGTCTTT
>Ga0265297_10008547_pt1 | contig 13600 bp, 17 predicted proteins | sample Munlanlwell13791_FD_192502 | JGI IMG/M metagenome (GOLD analysis project Ga0265297, IMG submission 192502) | Leachate microbial communities from a municipal landfill in Southern Ontario, Canada - Leachate well 137-91 | ecosystem: Engineered > Solid waste > Landfill > Unclassified | place... | reverse complement strand
GTTGACAAAGCATGCATGAGATTTGAAATACGGCCTGATTGGGATAATGAAGAAGGAATGAAGATATTGAGAAATAGAGGAAAGAATAATGAACAAGGACAAACTGCAAAGAAAAATTAAACTCTACATCGTTTTACATGGCAACGATGTTAAGTTCCTTCAGGATATGCATAATCAGCAATCGAATTGTTCCAAGTGCAGGAAAATGAATGGGGGAATTTGTCAAGTGGCTCATAATTTTTACACCATTGGATATGATGCCTCTTCAAAAAAGATTTTGATGATGGGGGATAATAAAGCAAATATCAGAGAAAAAATCCATTGGTGGCAAGAGTTCGAACGATGGAAAGTGCAGGATGAGTATGGGCGGCTCCCTGCATGGTTTCATGGTGGAGATTATGTAACCGTTTGTTTTGGATTTTTGAATACAAATGAATCAGAAAATTAATATCACAGTTAGAAATTTTAGGGCATGGCAGGGAACGTCAGTAGTATTTCCTTATGACCATATTGTAATCGGATATCGCACCCCTGGCTTGGTTTACCCACCGATTACATTTTCCCCGTGGTGCAGGGGCCATCTTGAAATCCCTGTTCATGACACGAATCCTCATGCCGCTTGGGAAGGAGCAGTCCTGTTCAATCGTGAGCATGCAAAACAAATTCTTGACCTTGTGAAAAAAGAGAACGAGAATATCTATTATATAGTTTGCCAATGCGATGCAGGAATTTCTAGGAGTTCTGCTACTGCCGCAGCTCTATCAAAAATTATTTATGGAACGGACGAATGGGTTTTTGCATATAAAGGATATGTTCCGAATACTCATATCTACACAACTATTCTAAAAGAGTATTTCGAAAATCTTGAAGGTTAAATGGGAACTCCTGTAATTAGGGGATTTAAAGCCACGGACCAGGGCTTGATTAGGCTTCTTCGCAAAGCAAAACTGCAAAGAGTTTTAACAGGTGAAATTTCAAAAGAATTAGCGGATGAGATTGACAGTTATTTTGGTGGTTGTAATGAATGTAAATACAATGCCGATAGGACGATGTATGGTAAATCGTTTACAATTTGTAGTAGAGTAGGAATTAAACAACATCTTATTCTTAATCTAATCATAAAGGTTTGGAATGGGGAAAAGGAAGTTACTAGAGAAATTGGGTTTTGTTCGGGTTATGAGAAAAAGCCTATTTGATTTGTTCTTGAAAATGTTTTTTAAAATCATAATATCCGAAACGTTTTGTTATCTCTTTTGAAATGAACTGTGAAACGGGAGTGTAGTCCGTTTCGTCTTTTACTATGAGTGTAAGATTTTCAATAAAGGTTTTAATGTTGTTGGTTACATAGCACATATTATCAGTCCATTCAATCCAACTAGGGTTAAAATCTTTTCCTGAATCATCATTCAAAACAATAGGAATGGTTCCACACATAATTGCCTGTTGGAGCATCATACAAAAAGTTTCAGAACCGTGATGTGGAAAAACGATGTATTTGTATTGGTTTAGTATTTTTCCTACTTCTGTTTGTGGTATTCTTTTTTTATGTTCTAAATTTTTTGAAGCGGCTAGAGCAAATGCCATACGATACTCAGGCGTGGTAAATTTTTCCGACACTTCACCATATACATCAATTTCAGCAGGAATACAATGTGCCAAATTTAAAAAATCAGGATGAACTTTCAGAGGATAAATTCCACCCATTACGCAAAAAAACTTAGGTCTGTCCTTCCAAGGTATTTCATTGTGAAATATTTCAGGGTCAGAGGGGCAGAACTTTAGATTTTCTATCTGTAATATTTTTTCTTTACTAGCATCTAAAGTATAAACAACGTCTGTCAATTTGAGTAAATCCGTCAATAAAACGTGCTGATTATCAGGTTCATTGGGAGTAATAAAATATTTTTGTGAATGAGCAAACATAATTACTTTGGTGTTCGGAAATGTTAATTTATAAAATAGAACAGGAGAGATGATTCTAGGAAAAATCTCGTTTATCACAATAACATCAGGGTGTTCTTTCAACAAACGAGACATTGTTGAGCCTTCTTTCGTTTGGTCTTTATATTCTACTAATTCTACAGGTAGTTCCTGTATCCATTTTTTGATGGTATCCCCGACTGTTTCTATTCCTGAACCGACATTGAGATTAATTAAAAAAACTTTCATTTTCAAATCCTTTTTAAATTTTATATCAAGTTATTAAGGTGCAAAAGCAGGACAAAATGGATTATTAACGGTGCTATTATTAGTTACATTTTCATAAGCATCATCACCAGGATAATGAGAAGTATTATTAGTCCAATTAATTGATAAATTGTGTTCTGCTAAATAATATGATTCTACTGCATTTTCGTGAGTTGCATTATATGTAGCATCATAACCTATATCATGGTTATTATAGTTTTGGTCATAATGTGAATTTAGGTCGCCTGTATAATTTGTTGTTTTATAGATAGAATTATGTGATGCTTTTTCTGCTGAATCATTTGTAACTTGGTAAGTTGAGTAATGGGTTGCTTTATAAGTTCCGTTATGTCCTAAATCATCCGCTGAATAATGTGTTGCCCTAACAATTGAATTATGACTTAAACAAGCCAAATTATCTTTTATCCAATCTATATTGGTCATAAATTCATTGGTATCGACTGCTTCAATATCGCCACCTGTCGCAATGGTTTGTGTCCAATCCTTACAACCGCCTACTTTATCGTAACTCATCCTTATCCACCTTTTATATAAAAATCTGTTGATTGAACTGATAAATCATAAGAGGCTTTAACTGTTATATTATCACCCGTATCAAGAGTGGTATTGTTACTACCCTGATATGTATTATCGTGCCCATCATAAAAAGTGTCATAATGCGGGTAATTATCTGAAGTGTAATAAGTGGCTTTATGGGTTCCGTGTAAGTCTGTATCGTGTGATGTGTTGTTGGTCGCATTATCTGTTGTGTTGTGAGAATTTTGAACGGTTGCCTCGTGGGTTGCCCTATCTGTTTCTAAATGACTTCCTAAAACGGTTTTATTATCTGTTGCTTGATATGTAGTATAATGCGTTGCTCGAACGGCGGCATCGTGAGTCGATTGGACTGATGTTTCGTGTGTGGTTCGATGGGCTGAGCAGATGTTTGCATCCCACGCTTGGTCTAAAGCTGTTTTTAATTCAGTATATTCACTTGCCTCGATTTTTGTCCCTATATTAATAGTTTTCACCCATGAATAATTACCAAGAGAAACATAACCTCTATCTAAATTGGTATTGGCCCGAATTTCGGCAATCCTTACCGCTGTTGGTTTATCTGTTCCAGCAGTAACAGGCATTGTTGTCCAAACAAATCCCATATCAAAACTCCTCTATACTATTTATTGATTTTGTTTATCAAAAGAAGCCAAATAATGTTTCGAAAGTTGCGTTGGTTGAAACCCTACATGGCTTAATTCTTTGACCATTTTTGATACTATTTTTAGGTTTTGAATTAATTCCATTGTGGTCATTCTGAGGGTGATAAATCTATTAACTGTTTGGGTCAATAAATTTACTTTTTCAGATTTATTGGTATTCTCATTATGATTGTATAACAATGTAGAATAAGATTCAATAAATTTTGATGCCTCTATTGAAATAGGTTGTTCATTAAGAACTGCTAATAGATATTCTAAACTTTCAATAATAGGAATGGTTGAAGTTTCCTTCCATTCATTTTTTTCACAGATTATAACATCTTCTTTGACTTTATTAATTACCTGAATAAACAGTTCCTTTCTTTTACTGAGTAAATAGGTAGCATCAGAACTTTCCAAATAACATTTCAATTGTTTGATGAATTCATCAATTTTCATTTTATTTCCTCCATAACCCTCAAAACCTTGTTTATTTTATTTTTGTTTACGGCACCCAAAATCATATCTAGCATCCCGCTTTCCTGAAAACCATCAATAATACCCTTTATTCTATAAAATTCCATACGGCATGCTGAAGGTATTGGAACAAACATATCACCTGTATTTTCAAATTGCGCTCCTAAACATCCGTGGCTACACATTGAATTTATAACGCATTGTTCACACATTGGAAAATTATCCCCATCACTAGCATTTGTTGCTATATGTAATTCGGGACTTATTGCTTCCACATCAAAAATCTTATCGTCTTTAGTTAGGAATCTAAACATTTTAAAATAATCATACATCAAACGATGACAAGGAAATGCAGTTAAGTCTCCCATTCGTAAATAGATACCTGATTGTAATGAGCATCCTAGCCCCCTTCCTGTCGTTGAGAAGGGGCTTGATAAAGTATTAAAGGCCCAATGGTTATGAAATAATTGATGAACAGGGTTATCCATTTTTTTCAAATGTTCACCTACCCAACTTGATAATTTACGCATAAATTCATAAAGATGTTTTGATTGTTCTTCTGTCCATTCCGCATTTCGTACTTCAAGCAAATAGAGATTATTGGGCGGGAACCCATATTCTTTAAATTTCTTTTGGAACCACATAAAATTATCCCACCATTTCTCGATGTTGTTTGAATAAATCATCGGGTGAAAGCCTATTCTATATTTTCTAGCAAACTTAAAAAGTTTATCATAAAATATTTCGTCCCGTACTCTTTCACTACGAAATGACCTATTATCTTCCATAAAAATTCCATCAACAGATGCACTTACAATTAACGGGCAATCTATCTTTCTTCCTCTTTCTATAAAATCTTCAACGAGTCTAGTTCTATTCTCGCTGAATAAGAAATTCATATTCGTTGGCACTACAATTTCTGTACAAATAGGTTGACCTGCTTCAGCTCTTTTAAGGGATTCCTCAACAATATCGAATCCTACATTTTGATTAAATGCATCGCCGCCAAACAATTCTAATTTAGGTCGATATTGATTTTCCCATAACCAATCCATTATAATTTTAGCATTTTTAAATACCGTAGCAGGATTTTTTAGTTCAGGCTTAGGATAATATTTATCGCCAAATTTAACAACATAACAATAGGAGCATTTTAATTCACAAGCATCGGAAAGGTCAAATTCAAAACCTGTATAATTTTGTAAAGCATAGCCTTTATCTGTTTTTCTTTCTCGCCAACTACGCCACGATTTAAAGAACGTCCTTGATAAAAAATTTTTTAGCAATTCATTATTCTGTTTCTGAAATGTGTTCATTTTGCCTCTTTTGTTTTATTAATTTCATTTTATTACTTTGTGCATCTTTCTGTTCTTGTGTCCACTTATGACCAAAATTGGGATTATTTTTACCAAAGTATTTTCCTATTTTTGATAATTTCATTTTTTCTTTGGTATCTAATCTGTGTTCTTTATTAAACATAGGATTATTTTTACCTTTATGTGCTTGCGGGAACTTTTGAAAATATTTTAATAATCCCTCTTTTACCTTTTCTTTTTCTTCTTGTGAGAAAACTCTACCAAAATTTACACTTTTTTCTCCTCTTAATCCATATTGAGGATGATTTTTACCTGAAAAATCTGCGTGATTTTTTTTCATTTTTTCTTTTGAACTCTCGTTATGTCGTCTGTGTTGTGCTTCATTCAATATTAAATTGTATCCATTTGGTGCGATAGTATTAAATTCTTTTTGTAAAAACCCTTCTGTCCAATCCAAATCTTCTTCAAGACAAGGAAAGGAAATAATCTTAAATTTTTCCATACCGTATTTTTGAATTGCTCTATGAATAAGTGGGCAATTAGTACCGTTTTTATGTTGATACCACCGCTCTTTTAATGTTATTGTTGTTTGCCCCACATACTGCTTTCCATTCACTAAATTGGTAGCCACATAAATTGTTCCAACTTCTTGACTCATTTTGTCTCCTTATCCAAGTCAAAATAAAAATAGTGAAATAATCTAAAATAGGATAAGCATTTTAGAAAGGGTTGCAACCCCTGTCTTTCACTATTATTTATTAATTTCACTTCTTGCTTCCTCTAATATAATTTGGAACGCACAAGGTAAATTATTATCAGATGCCCCAAACAGTCTAAATAGCGAAATGGGACTAGTAAACAAACTTCCTGTTTGTAAAATATTTTCCATAGGGCAGCCTAAACCGTAGTTAATGAATATGGCGAACAAAGTGGCAAGGTTTTCATCTGCAAAATCTTCACTTATTTGTTTACTATATACTAACTCTTTGATAAGTGCTAAACTTGTCGCTGTTTTATGTTTAGAAAAAGTCTGAAAACAAGACCAAGTATAAAATGCTCTATCAACTTCTAATTGATTATTGATATCTACAATATGTTTTTCCTTCACCAATTTTATTCTGTCTTTCTGTTGTAAATGAAAATCCCAATTTCCTTCGTTCCTTAATTCTTTTTCATATTCGGAATGATTCATAAAAAGAGAACGATGACATAAATGAAGGTCTTGAAGTTCCCCTAATTGATTTTGTGAACGTCCTGCTGAACAGGAAAACATATCAGGCTTTGAAAAGAATTCTCTGCTGAAATCAAACAGCCGTATCAATCTGTAAGTATATGTATTGAATGAAGCATTTTGATGTTTTAAAAAGGGTCGTTGTCTTTGTTCATTAGATAAACGCTTTAAATGCCAACAGGTTTTTGCCCATATCTTACCATCTTCTGAACTATATGTGCCAGGAACAGACATTGATGGAACACCATTTAAGTCTAAATAAATATTTTTTTGCCTATTGATTCCTTTTGCAAGGTCTATCCACTCATCAAAGAAAAAGAAATAATACCGATACCTAGATTCCTCTTCATTAAGCCAATTTAAATTTTCAATTGACCAAGTTGGTTTAAAATGGAATTTTATTTTTGTATTTTTTAAATTTTCACTTTGTAATTGCTGTAATAATTTTAAAAAATTCCCTTTAATTTTTGCAGTCGCACCTTGACTTCTATTTAAATCCGTTACCTCTGGAGGCCCATCAATTGAGCATTGTATCTTTATCATTATGTTTCTGTTTTGTTCCATCACCTTCATAATAAAATTTTTTATTATTGTTGGGTCTGATAACATATTTGTAGAGAATGAAATCTCTGTCAAGGTCGGGAAAGTATTTAGAAGTTCGGGAATTTTTTCCGTTATATAATTAAGGGTGGTGGTAGGTTCCGCACCCCAAAAGGCTAAAGCAGTTAATTTTTCACCGTACAATTTTTTTAATTCCCCAATATATTCACCACTTTGTAATTTTTTTATCAGATTTTTTTGTAATTCTTGAAGATGTGGCGTTTTTTCTATATAACAATAATTACAATTGGCCCCTGCACATAAAGCAGAAGTGAAAATTTCTCCTGCAACGGATAATTCTGATTTAATTACGCTCATTTTTAATCCTTTTTAAATATTCTAATCTTGATATTCTCATTTTTTCTTTTGCTTCTTTTGAATGTCGTTTACCTTTAAATGGTGATTCGTGTATTTCATAATATTTTTTTCTTGCTTCAGATAGTTTTATTTTTTCTTCTTTTGTTTTTAAAATACCCTTACTCGGTGCTTCGTGTGTTTTATACCATTCATTAATACTTTCTCTAATTTTTTCTTTTGTTTCTTCTTCTAACTTTATTCCATATCGAGGATTATTTTCCCCTTTTGTTTTTTTGGATATTTTGTTTTTTGTTACTTCGTGAAGATGTTTTTGATTATTCCCACCACTTTCAAGATTATAACCGTTGGGTTTTAGTGTATTTAACTTTTTTATTAGAAAACTTTCTGTCCAATCCAAATCTTTTTCAAGACAAGAAAAAGGAACAATTTTAAAATTTTCAATACCATATTTTCTCAATGCTTTACTAAAAGGATAACTATTATCAGGGTGATGAATATGTTCATATAAACGATATTTTAATTTTCTTACCGTTTGCCCAATATATTGTTTATTATTAATCAAATTCGTTGCTATGTACACAATACCTTCTTTTCCTTGATTCATCTTTTGCCTCCTACTTGGTCAAAATATAGTGTAGGTAATCCAAGATGAGTAGGCATCTTAGATGGGTAATTACTCCTTGTCCCTACACTATTATTTAGTGTTTTGTTATTTTTTACAATACTTATCTTTATTACCTGTGATACATTTCAAGAAATTAGGTATTCCAAATAATGTCCCCTGTCTGAATTTTCTTGATGATATCTTGATGGAGTTTTTTAAGATAATCTGTTTTCTCAATATAACAATAGGAGCAATTCAGATTACAATAACCCGATGTAAAAATTTCCCCCGCTACTGACATTGAACTTTTTATTATTGTATTCATTTTATTACTATTTTATTACCCTTTGTTATATTTTCCTCTGCCCACAATGGCTGAAGATTTGTATAATGACAGGCTTTTAAGAATTCTTCTCTATTTTGAAGGTCGTAAAAATCTAAAGGTATAATATGGTCTATATGCCATCCATAAAATCCATAGTTATCCCAATTCATTCCGTCTTTCCATTTAGATTTTAAATATAATTTAAATTCGGGGATGGAACAACCTAGGTCTTGAACTGCTGAACCTGATTTTTGATTTCCTCTGAGGGCTTTATTCAATCTACATCGTAAACCACAAGAGAGTTTAAAATTTATATCTGTTTTTATTCTGTTATTATAATATATATTTCTTTCTTCTTTATGATTTTTATTATAATTTTTTGCATATGATTTGAATTCTTCTTTGTGCTTTTGATAATATTCTCGTCTTTTCATTTTTAATATTTCTTTATTCTTTTCACGATATTTTTTACAAATTAACAATCTTACTTCCTTATCATTTTTTTCATAATATCGTCTTTCCCGCTCGTTCTTTGCTAATCTCCTTTCTTCCTCTGAATTAAATTTTCTTTTCATTTTCAGCCTCCACACAAGTTGAATTTTAGTGTAGGTAATCCAAAAGAGTGTGGCCTTTTAGAAGGGTAGCGAACCTTGTTCCTACACTATTATTTAGTGTTTTATTATTTATTTTTACAATATTTATCTATCTTTCCTGTGATACATTTGATAAAATTTGGAATTCCAAATAATTTGTCGTTCCAATTTATATAGTAAAAACAGGAACATTTTTGGTCAGGCGGGGTAGGACAAGTATTACCTGTTTCTTTCCATTTTCCATTTTCACAAGTATGGGTTATGATAACCGAACCATCATAACAGGTTATTGTTTTGCTCTGTCCCACTTCACATTCGGGTTTCACATAAGGAACAGTCCACTTTCCCTTGTTCTCCAATGGGGCAACATACAGTTCATAAGGAGCCGCCATTGCCTCAAAGATTTTGAGTTGTTCTTCTCTACAATCATCCCAAGGTTCATCATCAGGAAGATGTTCAATACCCATAATTGGCATTTCAATACCGTTCCAAACTTTCGTCAAGGCTTCTGTTCCACGATAGGTGCAGATACGAGTTACCATCTGTGTCCATTGGTCAACGCCTGGACGTGGTGTAGAACCACCCATGCAACCGTCATCACTCACTTGCCAACGGATAGGATGAACAGCCCAATAATCCATAGCCTGTTCAAATACGTTCACACCTTGGTTGTTCACGCAACCGCAACAGCCGTGGGTCGGACGAATGATACTCGTATCCCATCTGTCTGCGGGGTCTTGACGTAGCGGATGCCACATGAATAAACCTCTATCATAAATATAACCTGGAAGTTTCTTGAAAAGGTCGTTGCCGTTTGAAGGAATATCAGGACAGATTGCCCAAGCGTGAGGCCAAATTCTTTGCTGGTCCATTGTATCCAACACGAAATAACAAAAGTCAAGGCTTTCTGCCGTCATTTCATTACCCATTCCGAAAACAATCTTTAGACCTTTTTCCTTTGCGAGTTTGAACCATTCCAACATATATGCCAATGCGTACTGACGGTTCTCGATGTCGTAAAGATTTTTGGTTCCTTGAACGTTATTGCGCCAAGGTGAATACTTTTGGTCATCGGCGTTATTTGTGTACTGATAGAAAAGGTCAATCCAAAGCGTAATACCAGGAGCCGTATTTCCTTCTGTTTGCGAAGGATAATTCATAATCCGAATCATTTTTTCCGCAATTTCCCAATACTTGTCATTGCGTTTCGTGAGGTCAAACACACCATCTGAAACTTGAATGAAAGGTGTGAGATTGGTCTTGTACCCATTCGGGTCAGTCCAATTAGGCCATACGCTCCAACCTAACCAACGAAACATATTCACACCACGGTTCGCCATATCTAAAGCGCAATAGTTAAACCAACGCTCTTCATTTAAAACCCATGTGCCTTTTTCAGCGTCCCATGTTACAAATTTTTGTGTAGGTGCAGTCATAGTAAACATATCACTCGACATAAAATACATTTTGTCCATCTTTTAATCCTCCTTACTCTCTATCTATATTTAGTATATTTCACACTATTACGGGATAAACTCCCATTTCTTTATGAAAATCCACAATCGTTTTACCATTCAAATCAGCAAATGCTTTATTTAACATTATACGGGGTAGTAATAATCCTTGTATATTCGAAAGGTCTGTTTGTTTCAATGTTTTACTCATATCATCAAATGTCAATAATCCTGCTACAGTTACCGAACCCCCGTATGTATCATTTTTGATAAGTTTAACCTTTACATTTTTGAATCCTCTAAGCCAAATATCCCACAATTCATAAGACGATTCTGCCGCACAAAACAAATATTTTTTGGTTTTGTTCTTATTCAAAAAATCACATATCTCTGCAAGATATGTAAAAACTCCTTGCATTTTTCTAGGATTTCGTAAATCGTACCTCAAATAAGGAGTCCAATAAGTAGCATCGGGAAAATTATCCTGAATGTAATGAACTGATTTATCATAGTTCACAATACTTTGTTTTGACAGAGTTACGGCTTCATCAATATGATATTTTGAATGTTCTATTCTTCTCAATTGAAAGTTATCAGCCTTATTTACTTTTTTCAGTTCCTCAATATCAGCCTTCAGAATTTCATTATCCCCCATATCCAATAATTGCACTCCGACACTTTTCAATCTTTTGAGTAGTGTTTTTATTTTTTCTGTTTCAGGATGAGGCATTATTTTCTTGCGTTCATTTTCCTGCAATGTATTGACAGAAATAGATATGTATAGATTTTTCAAACTATTTAAAAATTCTATTTTATCCTCTTTTATCAATACACCCGTAGTCATGATGCTTACTTGGTGGTCAGGAAGATTTTTACAAGTGTATTCCAAGATATCATAGATTCTAGGGTGAGCGAAGGCTTCAGCAGACAATTTTGTAATTCCATCACCAAGGTTAACCTTTTTGTTTTTCCAATCAATGAACCGCAATCCTTCTTTTAACTCATCCATTTCAATGAAAGGAATCATGGAATTAATATCAGGATTATCCCCTTTACACATACAGAATATGCAATTGACAGGACAATAATAACCACCTGTAGTCCTGCCGCCTGTGATTATACTGTTTGTGTCATGAATATTGAAAAAGAATTCTGCTCGTTGTTTATCGTTTAACATTCTTTCACCAATACTATTTATTGAAATTGACGAAAAACTTACAAAGGCCAAACAGGATATGCGGGGATTATTGTCTTTATTTCCTCAATTGTGGTAGTTTTTTGAATTAATTTTTCCGCTTTGTTGTTCTCTTTGATACAGATTAGGTTCCAATTGAATGCGGTTTGGCAATCATCATAACAAGATTTCGCCGTTTCTCCTGTTTCTGTATCAGGGAAATCATTATAAACAGCCGTTTCTAAATCTGTTAGTGTTTCATTCTTTTTAACTTTTTCATAAATTTGCATAAACTGATTCCAACGGAACTGTTTCCAATCAGGCATATGTTGATTGATATAACTACGGGTATTTGATTTTAAGTCAGTAATGGCAATTGCTTTAGCCTCTTCTAAGGTCTTGTTGTAATATGGGTTATTTTTCCTGTCGATTATTACTTGAAGATTGACAATGGCCTGTTCGTATTCCTGAACAAACGGATTGGTTTTAAAAATATTCTCTGTATTATTATCTATGATAATAAAATGACAATATCGATTTGGTTCATAGTCAACATACCATTTACTATCAATAAAAGTCCCAATTTCAGGATAGAATTTTTTAAACTCTTCTATCGTACTGAATGAGATTTCGTTGTCGTTGTTGTCTCTAATCACAACGAATTTCCCCTTTTCAATTAAAAACATTTTGCTGTTCATTTTTCCTCCTAATCTTTTTGAATAAATGCTAAGGCATAATAAACAGGAATAAAATTATGAATTGAGCCTGTAATTGTTCCATCATGCGAATGAGTGTTAGAATATGAGCCGTGGCGAACAAAGGTGTCTCCTTCTTCTAAATGCCCTCCTGATTGGTGATTGTGGGTGTTGCTAGATGAACCAATAGTAATATCAACAGATACTCTGTTAGTTCCTGACCTCGTTCCGTGTGTTCCTGTTGTGCCTATATAAACAAAGTAATCCCGTAAATCCATCGTGGCTCCAGCACCATTACAAAGAGACCATCCCGCAGGGGGGGTTGTACTTTCGTACATTGCTATCATTCCTGCGACCGCACTAAAATCTGCTGAAGCATTACTCCATGCTGTCAATATTGCTTTTTTAACCGCATCGTTATTGAGGACTGCTGAGCAAGAATGGTCGCTGTGCGCTCCTGTAGCGGGAACTGAAAAACAATAAGTTCCACCTGCGCCTGTGTTACCTGTTCCCGCAGCACCTGTAATATCATAGGCAAACACTATTGCTTGTGAATGTTAAAGCATATGACCGTGTATCACCCCGATAGAAATTGTTTAGTTTAGTTGTTGCCATTTCTTTATCTCCTATTCTGCCAAATATGTTATCCCAAGTCTGAATGAACCTGCTGTAACTATATATAAATTATCAAGTACTCCATCTTTATCCACTTGGGTCATAAGTCCATAAGTTGTATTAGGAACTAAATATCCTTGTATTAAATTTCCCGCAGTATGTGCAATCCCACTTTGAGCATATATCGTTATAACTTGCGTTCCGTTTGTAACATTTTTAACTGTTGCAGGAAGACCATCTAACTTTATTGTGCCTGTGCCTGTAGCATTTGTCCAAGTTACCCTACAAGTTGCATATACTAATTTTCCTATTTGAATATAATAACCATCTTGAATAGTATAAGTCGTTGTTCCTTCTGTAGTGCCCCCTGTAATTGTTGGAGTCCAAGTTCCTGTCGTAGTACCAACTCCGGAGTATCCAGATGTGCCTGAGTAGCCCGATGTGCCTTTTGCGCCTGATGCACCCTTTGCGCCTGATGTGCCTGAGTAGCCCGATGTGCCTGTTGCGCCTGTATTGCCTTTTGTGCCTGAAGTACCGCTCCAACCCGAAGTGCCTGATACGCCTGAGTAACCGCTATATCCACTTTTGCCTGAATAACCGCTAGTCCCTGAATAGCCTGAATAACCACTTACGCCTGAGTATGCAGAGTAACCACTTACGCCTGAGTAACCGCTATATCCACTTTTACCTGAATAACCGCTGACTCCGCTGTAACCGCTGACCCCTGAATAACCGCTATATCCTGAATCTCCTGTATTTCCCTTTGTTACTGTTCCAGAAAATCCTGAGACTCCACTATATCCACTTACTCC
>Ga0265297_10008546_pt1 | contig 13600 bp, 14 predicted proteins | sample Munlanlwell13791_FD_192502 | JGI IMG/M metagenome (GOLD analysis project Ga0265297, IMG submission 192502) | Leachate microbial communities from a municipal landfill in Southern Ontario, Canada - Leachate well 137-91 | ecosystem: Engineered > Solid waste > Landfill > Unclassified | place... | reverse complement strand
AATGATGAGCGGCAGTAGGAAGATGAAGCCCTTCTGCCAGCCGGAGACCGCCGTCAGGTCGGCGTAACGATACTGATCCTTACCCCAGAAGCCGCTCATCAAGATAACGTTGGCATACGTCTCGCCGGTCGTACGGCCGGAGGTCGAAAAAGCCTCCAAATCCCGAGAGGTGATTCCCTGTGCGACAAAATTACCGATCGGCGAAGCACCAATCGCCAGAGCGACTAGCCAGTTAGTGTTGAGGAGGAAAATAATCAGAATGGAGAGCAAAAGCGCGGACAATAATTTTTTAGTCTGACCAACGGTTTTGATCTCCCGGTGACGCCAGACCAGAGCGATCGAGAATAATAGATAAAAAGGAGCCAATAAAAAAATAAAGTGCAAAGAAAATAATAAGGCGATGGCGCTGAAGAGAGCGGCGCGCCAGAGACGCTTAAAATCTAAAGTCCGGCCGGCTTCCAAGAGATAAGCGGCCACGAACAGCAAGCAACCGTAGGCGGCCAGGATACCGAATTGGCCATAGAGCGCGTGGTCGTAGACGAAAGGATTGAATAGAGCGAAGAGGGGGAGGATGAAGATTAGTCCGTGAGACGAGGCGGCATCCGGCATGCCCGCTAAAACCACTTGCACCAAACGCCTTCCCGCAGCCAGGATTAAGATCAAGATGCCGCTTATAAACAGCTTTTCTAAAAAAGCGAGCGGAAAAATAAAATATAAGACCTTGATAAGCAGATTGATCAGAAACCAGGAGTTCGACCAATAAAGATAAATATGCGGGCCCCAGACCAGATCGGTAAAGAAGAGATAGTCGGAACGGAAAAACCAGGGAAGGACTATAGATAAAACTACTAAAATATAGCGCCAGGGAAATTTTGCTAAATGATTAAATTTTATTTTTTTAACAAAATCCATTTTATTTAAGAAAGACTTTTTGCTTGTTTTTAGGCTTCAAAAAATTTTTCTTGGAAATAATGCTTTTCCCTATTTTAGACTCTAATTCCTGGCGGGCGTGCTTTGCGACTTGTCCACCCTTTCGGGCCGGAATTTTGTTAGCTTCCAGACCTGCTGTTTTTTCGGTCTCCGCGATTTTTCTAGTCGAGAGCTCCGCTAAGGCAGAAAATATCAATTCCTCTTCACTCATATGGTCGCGCAGATTCTGAGCCTTCAGGCCCTTCAAATTGTTATGATCTTGCACCGAAAAATTACTCCATTCCGCATGGATGATATTAGTCAGGATCGCAAACTCCTCTCCTTTTCTAACGTCGTGCCCTCGCCAATAATCAGTAAGCTTATTTCTTGTTTCCTGCCCCCCATCATCCGCCGCTGTATCCAAGACTCGCTTCGGCCGTGTTTCTGCCAAAGCTCCCGGGAACGATTTAGGGCAATTTCCGGGTCGGATATTTCCTTGACCCTCTCATATCCGACTTTAGCCAGCCATAATTTGATCGGCTCGGCCTTTTTACTGGGCACAGACTGGATCAGCCGCAAAATTGTTTCCACGCTGGCCACATCAGTCTCCCGCATTTTTCCGTCTTGCGCCAACATTTTCAACTGGTCACATTTTGTGACCACTTCGCTTCCTTCTTGTTTTAAGCGATTTTTTAAAGTTGTCCAATAACTTTTAGCTCTTTTAAAATCCGTCTGTCCGGTCAGAGCGGCAATTATATCGATTACGGAGAAGTACCAGGTTTCAGTTTTTTCTTCATAATGCCGCCGAATTTTAAAATTTTCGAAGATTGCTAACGAGTTTTGATAATTTTTAGCCATAAATTTAAATAATTAATCATTATCACCTGATTATAACAGATTTACTGGTCATTATCAAGGCTAATATTAAATAAAATATTTATAAAATTTTTATAAAATCAATCGTATCTATTGATAAACTTTCACCACCTCGCTTATTATTAATTTGTCATTTTCGAGTTTATAAGTATTGGTCATAAATTCTTCACACTTTCCCTTTCTGCTTCCCTTTTATCTTTACAGCGCCTGGTAAAATCGTAACCGAGATAAATCAAGCAGCCGAGCAGAGCCGCGCCAGAAATAATTAGGCCAAGGTAAAAATAGGATTGGGGCTTGAAGTAGAGGGTTAACTCGACATCGATAGAGCCATCGGGATTTTCAGAATAGGCGCCTGGATAATATTTTTTTATCAACTCTGGATCAATCTTAAATGAATTTAAATTAGCGTCATTCTGATAGTGATCCTCATCAAACAAAAAATATTTTTTATCTAACAAAGCTCGAAACCAATTAAACGTGCCCACCCCTAACTTCCAGTTATAATGATACTTTTCGGAAAAATTCAAAAATACTTTTTGAGAAATATTTTTTAAATCAATATGATATTCTGTCGAGTCAGATTGCGAAAATTCTATTTTTTCGTAAGGGATCTCTTTATAAATCGTTTCCTCCTCTGCAGTGATATAAATATGGGGTCTAAAGTCTTCATTTTCATAGATTACTAATCCATCTATGCCAGTATGAATCTTTTTTAAATAAGAAAATTTATCTAATTCAGCTATATAAAAATATCGACCATCTTTTCCATAAAATATCTGCCATAAATCTCTATCATATTGCATATCCCTAGGAGGAATCGTTATGTATTTTATAGACAAAACATCAAGAAGTTTGTTTGAATAGTCTTTCTTAAATAATTCTATATTCTTTAAATTTCTGTCTTTTATAAATAAGGAGTACTCAGTATTTAACTTCGAAAAATCATTAACAAGTAGATGCTCAAAACTAACGCCAGGATGATTAACAGTATAAACAATCCAACGAAATCTTCGTGGAACTTCAAGAGATCTAAAAAATTCTTCTTGACCAACAACTAAATTATTAAACATCACATAATCCGATTGTACTGTTTTAATTTTATTAGTATCTAGTTTTTGCTGTAAAAATGGTCGTAAATTTAATAATGAAAAAATAAGAATAAAAATAATAAATAAATAATATGCAACACTAAAAATTTTTAATCTATTATTTTTTAAATATAACAATGAATAAGATAACAAACCTAAATAGCCCAAAGAAATAACGAAATAAAACTTATAGCTATCTCTAAAGATCGTAAAACCAGGGAAATTTTCTCTGAGCCATTGGAATAATCCCGTGAATGGCACGGCCGCTTGTTTAGCAACAATAATTCCCGTCAAGGAAATTAATGCAAAAAAAATTATTTCTTTTTTATATTTTTTATTAAACTTCAAAAAAAATAAAGATAGAAAAGATAATAGTGGCAGAAACCATAAATAAAATGCATCCTTGAGACTCTCATTCGTAAACTCTGTCCAGACATAATTAAAAACATTAAAAGAGTTTAAAATATTATATTGAAAATTGTTCAATAACGGCCTATTAATAACTGCCCCTAAATGATTAGATACACTTCCGGCGAGCATTGGCAAGAACCAAAAAATATTAATTAAAATTAAAATAATAATAGAAAAAATAATATTTTTCCAATAGGCTCGTATTCGATTAACATGGAAAAAAATAAAATAAAATATCAAAATTATTGTAAGCAAATACATCAATCTTATTTCATAAAAAATTCCAAAAGAATATATGAAGGAAAAGTATATCCAATAATTTAATCTATTTTTTTCAAGAGCTATAATAAAAAAATAGAATATTAATGGGACCATGGCTTCGACGATAGCGATTGATGCATGAGAGTTTTGTCTAATTAAAAATTCTGTCGTGCTCCCATAAAATAAAGCTGCAAAGAAAGCGATAGAGTCGCATTTTATTAATTTTTTAGAAAGAATATACGGCGATATAAAGCCCAAAATAGCAATTGGGGCTAAAAATGTTACATTAAATATAAAAGCTGAATCTAATTCTAAATTAGCTAAAAATGATGAGATAAGACCAAATATAGGATAAGTAAACAACTGTATATTTGGGGATCCTATATTAAACTGTGACCACCAAGTAGTCGATGAAAAATAAAATTCTTTTAGGGTTGCGGAATGATAAAATATTTGATCACCAAAATCTATTATATTACCATAGCTAAACCAATTAACATGTGATACCACGGCAATCACAATTAATAATAAAATATATATCATATTTTCCATGCCGTATATATATTTTACGGGGAATCGATTCATTAAATATTTTTCTTAAGAATAAAAACATTCGTTGCGGACAGACTTTTTGAAAATTTTGCTACAATCTTATCAAGAAAAAAATTCCAAGGGCCAACAGAGCTGATAATCCTAAGTATCTTAAAATCATGAAATTTTATAAATTCTTTGAGTGCTGCAAAAGTAAATAATCTTATATGGCCCTCCGTTTGATTCATTGCGCCAAAAAATTTAAAAAAACGACCAAATTTATATTCTGAAGAATTTTCCAGAAAAAATGGAGAAATACCAAAAAGCAACATAACCCGGTTCATAAAATAACCAAGATTAGGGGTTGATAGTATAAGGACGCCATCATCGTGCATAATTTTTTTTATTTCATTTACTAAATAATCCGGGGAAAACAAATGTTCTATAACCTCTCCACAAAAAACAACATCAAACTTTTCACTTCTAAAAAGCTCAGATAAATTTTCTGTGTTTAAATCTATTCTTTTATATAAATAAACTTCCTTATCTATAGAATCATAATAATCACAGGCAAAATATTTATCATCATTATACTTAAAATCAAAAATTTCAGGATTTCTTCCAGAACCAATATCTAAAATTTTTAAAGGTCTACCTTTTAACTCTTTAAATTTTTTATATTCGGAAATAAAAATCGCTAATCTCGGATTATATTTTTGGGCAGTCTCTTTATCTTTTAAAAATACTCTGGTGTTCTGTTTCATATTATTTTAAAGATATTAATATCTTTTAAACTTTTAGATAAATTAAGGAATAATTAATTAATGTGTTTCTAGCGTGTTAAGCGTTATAAACACCTATATTTTCTTTCTTTACTAAAAATTTTATATAAATTTACAAATATTCCAATCAAATAAATAAAGCAGTACCCTATCGCATAAAAAACAAAAAATGCAAAACTGAAAACTCGAGCGGGAAAAATAATAAAAAATTTTTCAGCCTCTCCATATCTTAATAGCCCTATGGTTCTTTTTTCTGGAATAATTGGGTTTTCTAAAGATTCACAATCTCTTGTTATGTAAAATAATCCTTTACAAATAAAATAAAACGATATAAATAATAATATTAACTTAGATGATGAAATATGCTCAGTAAGATTATTATAATAAAAAATAAAAAAACTTAAATCAATTATGAAATCTTTAACTTTATCCATAAAAGGATCAAGGAATTTTCCAAACTCTGACGTTTGTTTTTTTAATCTGGCCCATATTCCATCCATATTGTCACAAGTATAAGAAAAAAATAGAAATAAAATAAATAAAATTTTAAAATTAATGAATAAAATTGGCATCGCTATTAATACGAGGAAAAAGGAAAAAAACGTAATTTTGTTTGCTGTAAGAGGCAAGTCCTGCAACAGATACACCAAAAAGGCTGCGAACTTGTTATCTGCAAGTGATAAATAACTAGACGGGGCCATGTATCCCAATATTTCTTTATACGATTGTTTCATCTGTAATATTTTTAGTTATAACAAAAAAATGATATAAAACCATATTTCTTTTAATTTTAGTATACAATTTTAAAGGCAAATATAAAAATATAAATTCAATCACCTTGTTATTAAACAATGCGGTTTTATTTATTAAAAATGGAAACACCTTAGAATATAGACAAATAAGGTGAGTATAGTTGACAGAGTAATTTTGATAACATTGCATTGTATAGCTGCCCTGGTCAAAAATAATTAGTTTTTTGTATTCATCAATTGTTCGTCTAATATCAATATTTTCTTTATATATTCTTTTACTAGTTGTCGTCGGCTCTCGGAATATTAAAACGCCGCCTTTATTTAATCTTTTAAAAAGATTATTTAATAACGCGGACACATCATTATCATTTATATACATGAAGAAGCCTCCCAAAAAAATAAAATTAAATTTCTCATTGCCTACATATTTTTCAAAATTAAGCGCGTTATCTTGAAAAATGGAAATATTTTTTGATGCTAAGGATTGTGTTTTTGCTATTTCTACAAAATTCTCTGAAAAATCAATGCCGATTAGTTTAGAATACTTATCACGCCATTCAAAAAGAAAATTTCCAGTTCCGCAGCCCAAATCGAGGTAGTTCCCACCAAAATGGCCAAACTTATTTAAAAAATTAAGTTCTTTATTGAATCTATAAAAAGCAACTTTCTCAAATTTGAAAGGAATAATATAACCTGAAGAATATTTACCAATTTCTCCTTTGTTATCAAAACTATTCCAATACTCCTTAGCCTTACTATAATTAATTTGACCCATATTAAGCACTATTTAAACTTTTACTATTTCATTCATAAATCCCATTCGTCACAAACATAAACATTAGACATATACCTCCTTACTGACGAGCCTTCGATTTTTTCTTTTATTATTTTTTGCAGGAAAAGATTAGCCTCCTCCTCTCCATTGAATCCAGTGATTAATAAATCAATAGGAACCTTAAAACGAATAACAGCATTATTAATAACATGCCAGGTTATACCACTTTCTAAATGCATACGCTTAGCAACAATTTGTATAATGTCGGAGGTGGTAAATTTAACAAATTTTATTATAACTGAATAATTTTTTGATACATCTCCCGCCTCGCTTTTTCTACAAATATCTAATTTATTTTTATAGCTTCTAACAAACTTATTTAATACGTCTACGCATTTTGAAAAATTTAAATGATTCGTGAATTCTAGGGTATATAAATCATCACCTAAAAATATTATCGTATTGTTACTCTCATTTATTTGTACAGAAGTTGCCTCTCTTCGCTTAGAACAATTTTTAATTAAAATTCCTTCTTGGGCCATTAATTTAATAAAATCATCTGTTGAACAATTTAAGTAATGCTCATTAGCCTTTAACTCCAGTTCTTCAGATCCTAAATAATCTACAATTTGGACAAAGGCGTAAGACGCCTTTAATTTTTTGAGGGCCTCGAGCCTATTCGCTCCATCAATAACTAAATATCTATCTTTTCTACCAATATCACCTACAGTAAGTGGATTAAAAAATACTTTACTGTAAGACATGCTTTTAACTAATTTATTTGTGCGACTTGGATCAAAATCTTCATAAGTTATCAAGTTATTTATAGGAACCAATTTTAATCGTTGATATAAATCAAACTCTAATGATTTTTCCCTCTCTATTTTCTTTAGATTAAGATATATTTTCTCTTTAATTTCAGTAGAAGAAATTCCCTTTGTATATGGGAATTGTGCTAACCTTATATTATGGTTTTGTAAATATTCAATTATCTCTGTTCTATCCCCGGTTTTCATCCAATCCCCGCCTTGGACCATAATATCTGGTTTATACAACTCCAACATCTTGCGCTGATCTAAATCGCTATATGAAAAAACAATATCAACAAATGGTAATACTTCTAACATTGCCATCCTCTGTTCACAAGCCATAATTGGCCTTTTGCCTTTTTGCTCTTCGACAGAATCATCCTCTTGAACGCCTACTATTAGCTTATGGCCCAACGCCCTCGCCTTCTTAAGTAAATTAAGATGGCCTGGATGAATAAGATCAAAAACACCGGTAGTATAAACTATCAATTTATCTTGACTCTTAATTATTTTTCTCATAGTTGTTGTTTATGATCTTTTGCTGCTTAAAAACTCTAACCCTTTCATAAAAATCATGCCGCCAGATAATACGGGATGCATTAAACTCTTTTTAAGTATTTCCCGGAATGGGAATCTTATAAAAAAACTCATCTGCCTTTTAAATTCTTCTGGATATTTTTGGGCATACTTCCCAAACATATCCTTAGAATAATATTTCTTTTTTTGTGAGCTACCAAAAATATCAATCTTTCCTTCATCATGTTGGATAAAACTGCTAATCCTGCTTATTTTATATCCGGCCCTTCTAAATCTTATAGTTAGATCCCAATCTTCTGGCCCTGTCAAATTTTTATCATAACCACCCAATTTATCATAAATATCTTTCCTAAAAAATCTTATTCCCTCTATATAATTATTTCCTACGTAAAAACTTCTCTCAAACGCCTTAACTCGAGCCCAAAATCCTATTCCAATCGACTTTTCCGGTAAAATAACAGCATCGGCATGATCATTTTCTATTATATCCATACATTCTCTAACTGAATCCGGATGAAAATAAATATCACTGTCATGAATCAACAAATATTCGCCTTGCGCTTGCTTAGAACCAAAATTACGCTGTGCACTTCTTTCTGGGCCATAATTAAAAACTTTATCAGTATATTGACGGGCTATTTCCTTCGTTTTATCTGTAGAATTATTGTCAACCACGATTAGTTCAATATTCCGATAACTCTGATTTTTTACAGAAGCCAGACATTTAGCCAAAGTGCGGGCGGAATTTCTAGTGGGAATAATAACGCTGACTAGTGGTTGATTATAATCCATATAAATTATTTTTTTAACCTCTCCAAATCTGCATCCATCATCATCTTCACTAATTCTTCAAAATTAACTTCCGGCTCCCAACCCAAAATATCCTTCGCTTTATCGGATTTGCCTTGCAAAGTAAATAACTCCGCCGGTCTCTTAAACTGAGGATCTAAAACCACATATTTCTTCCAATCTTTAATGCAGACATAATTAAAGGCTACTTCGCAGAACTCCCTTATAGAATGAGTCGCGCCGGTAGAAATTATAAAATTATCCGGTTTTTCTTGCTGCATCATTAAATACATCGCCCGGGCGTAATCTCCGGCAAAACCCCAATCTCTTTTGCTCTCTAAGTTCCCTAATCTAATTTCTTTGGCTAGTCCTAACTTTATCCGAGCGATACCATCAGTAATTTTTCTGGTCACGAACTCCTTGCCCCGAATTGGGCTTTCATGATTGAAAAGGATACCGTTACAGCAGAACATGCCATAGCTCTCTTTAAAATTATTAGTCATCCAAAAAGAATATAATTTTGATATAGCATAAGGACTTCTGGGATGAAAGGGGGTATTTTCATCTTGTAGCCCATTGTCACCGCTATTTCCGAACATCTCCGAGGTAGAAGCTTGATAAAATTTAGTCGTCGGAGAAAAAAACTTAATAGCATTCAATAGATATAAAACCCCGAGAGAATTTACTTCGGTCGTCAATCTCGCCTGATCCCAGGAAGAACCGACAAAAGATTGGGCGGCTAGATTATAGACCTCATCCGGCCTAATTGTTTTTATAATATTAATTAAAGACGCTTCATCGGTCATATCACCTTGGATATATTCAATTTGATCAGTTATCTCCAGATAATCTAAATTAGAAAAGCTAGGATTGGAATATCGTCGGATCATTCCATAGACCTTATACCCTTGAGCTAATAAAAATTTAGCTAAATACGGCCCGTCCTGACCAAGAATGCCAGTGATTAAAGCTGTTTTCATAAAATTTTTTTTAATATATTGCTAAAAACTTGAAACGAATTTTCACGACTATAGTAATAGCTGCCCGCGTATGCTTGTTTTCTAATTTTCTTATATAAATCCTCGTCGCCTAGTAAACGTAGTACTTCTCCAGCCATTTCTTCGGGATCGTTCTTTTTACATACTAGCCCAGTTACCCCGTCTTTACAGGCGTCTTTTAAACCATCTACATCGTAAACTACCGCAGGAGTCCCACAGCTATTGGATTCAGTAATGATAAGCCCCCATCCCTCTTTTATAGAGGTTACGCAAAGCACATGTGCTTTCCGCATAATCTCGCGCTTCTCTTCCTGGCTAACTCGCCCTAAATATGTTATGTCATCAGCAAAACAAGAATTATTTATCATCTTTAAAAATCCCTTGGCATATGTTCCATTACCCGATCCACCGATTACTAATTTTAAATCATCGATATCCATTTTAGCCTTTTCAAACGCTAGTAAAACATGATGGGGCCTCTTCATACTCCGAATCGAACCAAAATATAACAAAGTAGGACTGCCATCTTTTTTTTGTTCTCTAAAATTCTCTTCGCTGATCGGCTCTTGCTCAAGACCAACCGGAAAAACATGAATACTTTCTTCTTTAAATCCGTACTTCGTTAAATCATTTTTTGTACTACTCGATTCTGTTAAAACTTGCCGATCTCTTAACAGCCAAAGATAGACTGGTTCTAATATATATCCTAACATACTAAGAGGAAAAAATATCTGATAAAACCAGATCTCGCGGCAGAGCTGATAACACAAAATTATGTTTCTCTCTCTCACATAGAACTTGCAAAAGAAAGGCATCGTGTTCACTTCATCGATAACTAGGTCCGCCCAGCCTTTCAGATTCTTTTTATAATATCTATACGCCTGATAGTAAACACTTAGCCTGCCGCCCAGACGGACAATCCTGTACCCATTTATTGTCTCTTCCGCTACCCCGCCCTGGAATCCTCCCACCAGAAAAATAACCTCGTGTCCGTCAGTTGCTAGGCGCTTAGCCAACTCTTCATTCACCATCTCGGCTCCGCCGGCTAGAGGATGCTTGCGATCTTTCCAGGTAAACCAGAGTATCTTCATAGCTTTTTCCTGAAATATTCAATGGTTTTTTTCAGTCCCTCTTCCAGCTTAATCTGTGGCTCCCATGCCAGCTTGTCCTTAGCTAGACTGATATCCGGCTTCCGTTGGCGGGGATCGTCGATCGGCAGATCTTTATAGATGATCCGGCTAGTGCTTTCGGGAATTAGTCCTAGGACCTTTTCCGCCAACTCTTTGATGGTGAACTCGGCGGGATTACCTAAATTGACCGGCCCCTTGAAGCCTTCTCCATTATTCATCATCTTAATCAGTCCCGTGACCAAATCATCGACATACTGGAAAGACCGGGTCTGCGAACCGTCGCCGTAGATAGTGATGTCCTTGTTTTGGAGAGCCTGGACAATGAAATTGGAGACGACCCGTCCATCATTTATAGCCATCGCCGGGCCATAGGTATTAAAAATCCTGACCACGCGGATATCTACCTGATACTGGCGGTAATAGTCGAAAAACAGGGTTTCGGCCGCTCGCTTCCCCTCATCGTAGCAGGAGCGCGGCCCGATACAGTTCACATGTCCCCAATAACTCTCCGGCTGAGGGTGGACTTCCGGATCGCCATAAACTTCGGAGGTCGAAGCCTGGAGTATCTTGGCCTTATTGTCTTTAGCTAAGTTCAAAACGTTTATCGCCCCCATGACAGAAGTCACCGTCGTCTTTACGGGGTCACTTTGATAATGGACGGGCGAAGCCGGGCAGGCCAGATTATATATCTGCTCGGCGTCGACCTGCAGAGGGACAACCACATCCTGTTCGATAAAACGGAAATTCTTCTCCTCCCGCAAATCAGCGATATTATCAGGGCTGCCGGTCTGAAAATTATCAAGACAGATAACCTCATTACCCTCTCCCAGCAATTTACGACAAAGGTGAGAACCGATAAAACCAGCCCCACCCGTAACCAAAATCTTCATTTTTTTATCTTTTGACTAATAAATTCTTTTTTATACAGGGCAAATTCTTTCAATTTCTCCCAAGAAAACAAGCTAAAATCTCCTAAAAATCTTTTCCAACTCTTCCCGATCCTCATTCATATCTTTCAAACTCCGTTCTTATTCCTTGACTCTTTCCACTGCCTCCATCTTATCTATACTCCGCTCCGCCATTATCTCATCGGCCGCCAGGTGTCCGGCTTCCAGGGGATCAGCGAGCACCTCCTCATCATCGTCCTTTACTAGCTCCCGATAACTGTCTTCGCGATCATCAGCGGTCTTTTCTCGCGGATTATTATCGACAATCCCTCCAAAATCAAAATTTTTCATATATGACTACTCTTTCTTCTTGTCTCTTAATATATAAAGCGGCCGCCCCAACACCTCGGCGTGGATATGAGCGATATACAGAGCGACCAGTCCCAGAGAAGTCAGGACAATTCCGACTAGGAAAGTAATCAAGATGGCTAATTGAGCGGGCCCGGAAAATGAAGAGGCAAATTGCCAATCAGTAAGGTATTTGCCGATCAAAATATAGAGGCCAAGGGGCCCGGCAGTCATAATTATCAACACCCCCAAATACCCAGCTAGACGAAGCGGAATGAGGCTGAGTGACACGAAGCTGTTGAAAGCCAGACGGATCAGCTTGCCGAGGCTGTAGCTAGCGCTGCCCCGGGCCCGCTCATCCGGCTCGAAACTGATATAATCACGGCGGAAGCCGAGCCAATCTATGAGCGCTCTGGTCATCCGGTTCGTTTCCGGCAGACGGTTGAAGGCGTCTATGACCGCCCGGTCCAGCAAGCGGAAATCCGTCTCGCTCGGCATCAATTTGACGGACGAAATTGTACGGATTATCCGGTAAAAAAGATAAGAACCGAGACGCTTCAAAAAGCTGCCGCGGTTCTTGCTCCGGAGACCGATGACTACTTCCGCTCCCATCTCCCAGCGTTTCAAAAATTCCGGAATCAGGGAGACGGGGTGTTGTAAATCAGCGTCGATCATCAAGACGGCGTCGCCGCGAGCCTTGTTCAAGCCGGCGGTGAGAGCCGCTTCTTTTCCGAAATTACGGGAAAACTCTAAACTGGCGACTCGAGAATCAGCTAATTTCTCCAGGGCGGCAGCTGTCCCGTCCGTACTGCCGTCGTTGACGAAGATAATCTCCCATTCGTAGCTGGACATTCCCTTTAAAACCTCGCTGAGGGCACTAAAAAAACCGGGGATATTGGCTTCCTCGTTGTAAACCGGGACGATTACGGAAATAAGCTTCGCAGGCGCGTTATTTTCCATCGTTCTATATTTAAATCAAGCGGTCGGCTTAACAATTTTTCTATTGATATTAAAGCATTTTTAAAACGTAAAGTCAAAAAAAGCAATAAAAAAGCGCCTTTAATAAAGACGCTTCCTAATCTTGTGGTTAAAAATTAATTTTCCAGGGCTTCAAGTAGCAGGGTCAGTTTATTGATCGTTATATAGGGCATCTTCTGATGTCTCGTAGATACACTATACAACACGAATGTCATTCCCTTCTGCTTGGCTATATTATAGTCTTTATCCTCAGAACTGACGAATACCATGCCTTCGGCAGGTACTCTCATCTTCTTCAAGACCTCTACCAGCTCTTTCGTGAGAATCTTTTTCCCCGAATAAGCCTTGAATATGCAGACATTCTTGAACTTGATGCGTCCGTCGAATATCGACTGGTTGCAAAATGCGCTAACATCTTTCGTCATGAAGACGACGGACAGATCGCGGGCGGCTACCTGTTTAAGTATCAACGGCAGATCCCCGTTTCGTCTCTGCATCTTGTTAACCAATCTTTCTGTAAAAATTATCCCTTTCAAATTTGCTCCGAATTTAATGAACGAAAATTGATTATATATAGTGTTAAAAACACCTTTTATAGGGTAACAAAAATATCGGATTCCGTCAAGGATCTTAGGTAATGTGCACACACATATTGCACTTTCTGGTAATCTAGGGGCATATGCCCAAAACTATGCCTAAATCCACCGGTGAGGAGAAATATCGCTGGATCAAGCCCATC
>Ga0265297_10008545_pt1 | contig 13601 bp, 14 predicted proteins | sample Munlanlwell13791_FD_192502 | JGI IMG/M metagenome (GOLD analysis project Ga0265297, IMG submission 192502) | Leachate microbial communities from a municipal landfill in Southern Ontario, Canada - Leachate well 137-91 | ecosystem: Engineered > Solid waste > Landfill > Unclassified | place... | reverse complement strand
GCTGTAGTCTATATTAAACCCTGCAAATTTTTCGTTGGTTTTTCTCATCTTTTTTATACTTAGGAGTTCTTTTTTTAGATCTTTCTATCTCAAGTTGCATTAAAAACAATTCAGCCAATCGTTCGGTGGCCGACTCGACATCTTTTTTATCATTAGTTAAATTCAATTTTATTCGTTCCACAAATTTGATTTTTTAATCCATACTTCTATTATCATTTGGCGAAAATTCACCCAAATAAAAAATAAATAAAAAACCCCTTTGTTTACAGGGGTTTTTGTTTCCTCGTGAATTCACTATCTTATTAATCTAACGTTTCTTCGAACACCTCCGGAACTTGTTCTTTTCTGAATTTTTCTATTTCTGAAATATCGCTTTCATCTTCGTAGAAATTCTTGGGCTCACCGTCATTATTTATTAGATCTTTCGCATCTTCTTCAGGGGCTAATTCTATCTTAATCTTATAGGCTTTTTCAGTACGATAAGTATAGAATGGCGATTCGTTGTATATCTGAAAGTATGCCTTTAATGTGTTTGATAGTAATTGTTTCTGTTTTTTTCCTTTCTCTGTTGCCATGGGAGTCTTCCATGTTAGTTCACCATCGGTTTCAGATAGACCCCTGAGAAAGACCCATTGTTTATTCGGAGTATTTCTGCGTCCGTCTTTAAAGCCCATCTCATCATATTTCGTTTTATATCCCATACGTCTCGTTGATCCATCTATCTGAATATAAACATCTTCGCGATTTAGAAAGGCGATCGATATATTCTCCCACCGCATCCCATCTGGAAATTTATAATAATATTTTATTCTCTCATTATTTTTATAAGAGCCTAGCTCAATTTGATTAATTTTCTTTATTCTTTTATATATAGCATCTGGATTATTAATCATGATTCTAATCAAAAGAGAAGTATCGCTGTTAGTCGAAGAAAAAAATAGTAACGAACATTCGAGGTCGTTCAGGAGATATTTGATGTGTCCAATAATAGATTTAATTTTTAATGTTTGATATGCCTTGGAGGTATTTTTTTGACTTTTTCTATTAGCCATTATGATGGTTCTAGGATAGGACGAAAAAGGGACGATAATCTCAAGGATCTCGTCTTTATAAAAAGGGGAGCACCCCTTAAGTTCCGTCAAAAAATATTCTTGGAACTCTCTTGTTTTTCTAGATTTTATGTCAATGGTCGATTGCATATAGTTATTTAATGTTCACTACTCTTTTATTCTACTTCTTTATCGTCTAAAGTTCCACATTTTAACATAAATTAACGATTAATAATGCGCAATTTACGGTGTTGCTTTATTCGGCTTTTTGTGGTACTTTGAGCCTAGAAGATCATCATGAAAATGCAAAATCAAGGCCACAAGAGTTTTGGGGGATATTGTCTATTTTGATAGGCACAAGTTAAGCTTGCGCTTTTTAAATTTAAATTAAGTAAAAATGTTATGAGAAAAAAAATCATCGCAGAGAAAGAGTTTTTTCATAAAGTTTCCATCGCTGGCAAACAGTTAAACGTTTTACGCAAAGAGATGCCAGTTGATCAGATAGTCCTGGATCCCGAAAATCCAAGAATTGGTTACTGGACAGACAATCAGATAAAAAAAGAATTTTCTCAGGACGAAGTAGCTTTTGCCCTAAGAGAAAAGTCCGATGATATAAATAAATTAAAACTTAACATAGAAGTATCGGAGGGTATACTAAATCCGATTTGGGTATATAAAAATGACGGCGGTTTTTCTGTGATAGACGGTAATACTAGGGTAATAATTTTTAGGGATTTAAAAAAGAAATATCCGAATAATGAAAATTATAAAAAGATACCGTGTGAAATATTACCCGAAAATATAGACGAAGTAAGTAAGAATTTTATTAGGTTAAATCAGCACTTAAGGGGAGCTAATGATTGGGAGGTATATGAGAGAGCAAGAATGCTCTATGTTCTATGGCAAAAAAGAGGATATACAGAAGAAGAACTTGAAAATCAAACCAAATTGAATAAGAGTCAGATAAGAAAATGGATAGAAGCATATAAGAATATGACGGAACAATTTTTGCCTAAGTATGGACAAGAAAGCGACGCTCTAAACAAGTTTTCGTATTTTGTAGAGTATGAAAATCCTAAGATAAAACAAGGGATGGTGGACGTTGGACTCTCTATAAAAAATTTTTGTGAGTGGATTGGGAAGGGGGATATAAAAAGAGCCCAAGACGTAAGAAATTTGAGAAAAATATTTGAAAACAATAAAACTAAGGAAGCTCTTGCAAAAAGGGGCTATGCTTTTGCGATGGAAGAATTGAGTGTCACAAAACCAGGCGTAACATCAAAACTGTTTGAATCCATTGAGGACGTGATAGAGGGTCTTAAAAATATGACCATCATAGAGGAGGAGGAGATAGTTGATGGAGCAAATAAACAAAAACAGGTTCTAGCGAAAGAGCTCTATAAGAGGATAGGGGGTATTGTTAAAAAAATGAAAAAATAAAGAATGGCTTCAAAGGCACATCAATTAATATTAGGAGTTATTGCCAGGAGGATGAGGATAAACGGTTTTGAGATAGTGTTTTTTGACGGAAAGTCAGCAATGGTCTCTACAACAAAATTACCCATTCCTCCGGCGATAAAAAAGCATAGGCCAGATATAATAGGCATCAATGTTTCTAGTAAGGGGATTTGTATCGGTGAGGCAAAAACAGATCTAGACCTCTTTTCAAAGAGGACAAAAAGACAATTTACTGATTATGGGAATCTATTCTCTAAATCAAATAATCTTTGCAGTTTAATCATTGGAATTCCAGAATCTTCGGAAGGTAAACTAAAAGAATTATTAAAAGAATTAGATTTACTGTATAAAGAAAATATCTCTTATATTTGGATTCCAGATGAATTTTTAAATTCAGAAGAAGATGAAGTTTAATTTTTCTCCTAAAACAAAACCACTGGGGCATCAATTAGAAGCCATAAATTTTTTAAAAGGTAAAAAAAATTTAGCGTTGTTTGATGAGCAAGGTCTGGGAAAGAGCAAGATAGTCATAGACGCTCTCTGCAATGATTTAGAAAATAAATTAATAGATTCTGTTTTGATAGTTTGTAAGAAAACTCTTGTAAAAATGTGGATGAAAGAGATATTAAAGCACAGTTATCTGCGAGCAAATATTGTTGTCGGTACAAAAAATCAAAGAGGTCGATCTTTAATGCATTTTGCCCATTTCCATATTATAAACTACGAATTAATTGTACAAGAAATAGAAAAAATAATGACCTTTATGTCCCTGTATAAGTTTGCAATGGTGCTTGATGAATCTCAGAAAATAAAAAATCCAGCATCTAGAGTTACGAAAGCGGTTTTGAGTATTAGGCAATTTACTTCAAAAAAAATTATTATTACTGGTACACCGATTGCGAATAGACCAGAAGATCTTTGGTCGCAATTTTATTTTTTAGATAACGGAGCAAGTTTGGGAGATGATTTCAATAAATTTAAAAAAGAATTTGGAATAAAATTAAAAAATGAGAAATCTTTAAAGAAGTATGAAGAAAATTTGAAATCTTTAAGAGATAATTTAGGAAAAGTCTCATTAAGGAGGACAAAAGATGTTCTTGAGTTGCCAGAAAAAATATATATTAATAGCTATGTTTATCTTATTGGTGAACAAAAAAGGATATATGATAGGTTAAAGAAGGAATTATATTTAGAGATAAAAGAGACCGAAGGAGAGGTCATTTCAAAAGAAATAGATAATTATTTAGAGAAGCTTTTGCGTTTAACCCAAGTTGCGAGTAATCCAGCTCTCGTCAATGATAATTATACAGAAACAGCAAAGAAGATAGAAAGACTTGATAGCTTAGTAGAAAAAATAGTCAAAGATAAAGAAAAAGTTATCATATGGACTAGTTTTAGGAAAAACATAAGAGGGCTAAAAAGAAGATATGATAAATATGGAGCACTCATGCTATTTGGTGAAATTCCTATTGAAGAAAGAAACGAAGTTGTTGAAAAATTTATGACAAACGAAGAAGCGAAGGTTTTAGTAGCGAATCCCTCGGCTGCGAAAGAAGGGCTGACACTAACATCGGCAAATAACGCGATATATCTCGATAGAACTTTTAAGATGGACGATTATATTCAGTCTCAAGATAGAATTCATAGGATTGGGCAGGATAAAAAATGTAATATTATTAAAATCATTGCCAAGGATACAATTGATGAATATACGGACGAAATTATAGAAAAAAAATACGCAATATCGCAATTTGTTTTGGGTGATGTTAGTAAGATCATCGATCATAAAAATTATTTAACAAAAGAAGACCTATTAAAAATTTTAGGTTAAAACTATGAATAAAAATCAAACGCATATTAATCTAGGTGGAGAAGAAGTTCCTGTTAAATACGAAAAGAGGGATATCTTTGAATTAAGATTTTATCCAGAAAATCCAAGGATATTATCAATAATTAAACAAAAGCCGGAAATGAAAAATGATGAGAAAATGATAGAAAAAGAACTATGGGATGATCGTGACGAGACGCATAGATTGTATAGATCGATAGAGAAGCAAGGCGGATTGATACACCCTGTAATTGTAAATAAAAATTATGTCCTTGAAGGCAACACTCGATTGTGTTGTTACAGACATCTATACGAGGAGTCTAATAAAAATGAAAAATGGCGGTTTATAGATTGCGAAATTATATTAGACGAGGGCCTGTCAAAGGAGAAAATAGATATTCTATTAGGCAATGAGCATATAGTCGGTAAAATAGAATGGGACACATTTGAGAAAGGCTGTTGGATGAGTAAAATGTTTAGAGAGGATAATTATAAGGTAGAAGATATAAGCGAAAGAATAGGTAAAAGCGAAAAATGGATTCAAGATCATATTTGGGCTTACGAGAGAATGTTAAAAGAAAAAATTCAAGACAAATCTAAATTTAGTCATTTTGTGCAGATAGTTTCTAATGGTGAAATAGCAAAAATTGCTAAAAATAAGGACAAGGAAATAATAAATAAAATAGTAAAATTTATTAAAAACGATCAGGTTCCCACAGCTCAAGATATAAGAAAAATTCCTAAAGTATGGTCAGACAAAAGATCTAGAAAAAAAATCGAATCAGGAGAGAAAATAGATGAGGTATTTTATAAGTTAAAAGCCGAGGATCCAACGGTATCCTCATCATTTTTAAATGATGCGCAGGCGCTTACTGAAAAAATGCGCAATTTAAAACTAATAAAAAGAGATGAAATCAAAGAGAGCGACAAAGGAAAATTTATAGTTTCAAAGTTAGCAGCAGAGGTTAATAAATTATGTCGAGATTTAAGGATTAAAGCCTAGGGTTAAAAATGAAAGTTTTATTAGTAGAACCGGATTTTCCATATCCCAATAAAAGCAAGCAAAAGGCCAATGAAGTACATAAAAATTTCGTACCCATTGGTCTTTTAAAGCTGGGAGCCTACCATAAATCAAAAGGCGACGCGGTAAAATTAGTTAGGGGTAAAAAGTCGATTAAAGAATTGGATGGTTTTAAGCCAGATGCGGTCTTTGTCACCTCGCTTTTTACTTACTGGTCGGGATATGTCTGGGAAGCAATAGGATATTATAGGGAAATTTTTCCTGGAGCAGAGATTACTTTGGGCGGAATTTATGCAACGCTTCATCACGAAACAGCTGAATTTAAAAGACTGAGCAAGAGATTTAAGGTCTTTTGTCACGTTGGCCTTCATTCTCATGCAGAAAAATTTTTACCAGATTATTCTTTGCTAAGTGCGGACAATGATTATCATGTAATGCACGCTATGAGGGGTTGTATCAGAAGGTGCGGCTTCTGTGGAACATGGAAAATTGAACCGAAATTATTTTATAAAAATGCAGAGCAAGTTACATTAGAAATTAGAAAAGTAAAAAAAAGCCGAATAATATTCTACGATAATAATTTTTTGGCCAATCCAAATATTAAAGAAATTCTCAATGCCTTAGTCGGAATCAGGAATCACGATAAGACTATCGCATATGAATCGCAAAGTGGTTTTGACGGCAGAATATTAGAAAAAGACCCAGAGTTAGCCTCTCTCATTAAAAGAGCTGGCTTTAGTAATATCAGAATCGCCTGGGATAATGGCGTGAAAGATAAAGACTCTATTAAAAGACAAATAGATCTTTTAACGGAAGTTGGTTACCTAGCTAAAGATGTTTCTGTTTTTATGATCTATAATTTTAATATTCCACTAGACCAGATGATTTTTAAGCAAAAATGTTGTTTATCGTGGGGCGTGCAAATAACTGACTGTCGATACCGTCCTCTGGAAAGTACATTTGATAACTATAGCTCTCACGTACAAAAAATAAGACAATCGCCAGATGATTATTATATTCATGCTATAGCCGGATGGACCGATGACAAAATTAGATTATTTAGGAGGCTGATTAGAATTCACAATATCTTTATAAGATATGTTAAGGATAAAACTAAAAACTTCAATGTTCTGTATAAAAGATACGAGAAAATAAAAAATCCAGCAGAGGTTTTAGAATTTATGAAAATAGAAATGGGGTATAAAAAAGACATGGAGAAATGGAGCGCAATTCATAATACATTTAAGTTTTTTAATTTAGGAAGACCCCTGCAGCTAGGAGCAATAAGAAAAGATAAAGTTATGCAAAATGTAATCATGCTATTGGACAGAGCCAAGGCTATCTGTAAAAAAAATAACCTAGAGCCAGCTACCTTAGAAAATCTCTCATGGGAAAGTATAGAAAAAAAATTAATTCATTTCTTGAAAATTCAAGATAAAAAATAAAAAAGATCTCAGTAGCGCAAATAGAATCGGATTAGGAGGCCTTTGTAATTCTTAACCTGAAAATGAAAACAGACAATGTAAAAGTCGGGCGAAACGAACCTTGTCCATGTGGCAAGTTAAAACCGAATGGTAATCGTAAGAAATATAAGGACTGTTGCGAGGAAGCGGTAAGGACTGGCAAGAAGAAAGTATTCACATTTGGTAGGCGTGATCTTATCTCGGAGCCTTATAGACAATGTCCGAAATGTTTAAAAAATGGATCATTCGGCGTATTTCTTGCTATTGCTGGATCTAGCGGTTATTCTCGTGAATGCGTAGAGTGTGGCTATCAAAAAGGATACTCACTGCCAAAAATCAATAAGAAGATTCTTTATTTGGATCAGTTTGTTATAAGCAATCTTATTAAGCTTCTGGATAAGGATCATAAAAGTCACAATAGAATCAAAAATGATTCTTTTTGGGAGAAGCTGTTTGTAAAACTAGAGGCAGCATCCAAATCACAAGCAATAGTCTGTCCCGATAGTTTCTACCACCGCGATGAATCGCTTGTTGGAGGAATCGATTTTAAGTTGATGAAAAGGATGTACGGGCATTTCTCGAGTGGCAAAACTCTATATCCGGGTTACGAAATTGAGCGGATGCAAATTTACGATCATTTTCAGAATTGGCTTAGGGGTCAAAAAACTGTTTTTAGTTTTGCGCGGGAACGAGTCTCGCAAGAAAATTTAGATACATGGTCTGTTGGATTACATGTGACAGTAAATATGAGACCCTTACCAGGAGAGGTTGATAATTTAAGGAGTACTAATTTTTTAACAAGTGAGCAGCTGAAAAATCTTTGGGCGAGATGGCAATCAGAAAAAAATTTTAATTTTATTGACCGAATAAAAGAAGAGACCTCAGGGCTAGGAAAGGGTTTAATTACGGAAGTACAAAAATTTCTTCAGCGCCGGACTTCAGCCATAGAAAAAATGGCATTAGGGAAACCATACGATTTAGATTTGAACGATATAACCCCTCCTGCGGCAAGCAGAATTTTTGATGCTTTATTTTTAGCTGCTAGGATTCAAAAAATTCCAGAAGATCAAATCTCGGCCCTTATCGTTAGATACTTCACAGATTTAAACGCCTTGCTTGAGATACCAAAGATTCGAATAAGCTCTGTTATGTTTGCTGGTTTGGCAAGAAAAGCACAGTTAGGAAAGAAATATCCGCCCAAGTCCTTTGCTGATGTCGGCTTCATTTCGAGCTATTTGCCGTATTGTGATGCTCTTTTTGTAGATATTGAATCGCGAGGACTTTTAAAAGAACTTCCGAGGGAAACGCCACAAAATCTTCGTCTTGATGATTTTCCCGCACGAATATTTTCACTTAATCAGAAAGAAGAGTTTTTAGATTACTTAGATCACGTTGTCGCAAGCATACCTGAAGATCAGATGGCAGCTCTTAGAGATGTAGAGGGAGACGATTATGCGAACCCATATTGGGAAATTATTGAACACGAGAAGCGAGAGCGGACATGATTATCAATGGTTCGCAGAGCGGTTTTTTAACCCCAAGCTTTAACCCTCTTGATTTCGGTCATCTTTTCCTTTAGCATGGATATATAGCCCCAATTTTCCAAGGTTATATATAGCTTTGGACTGGGGGACATCATAGGGCGTCATAGCCCCATAACCCGATAGTGAGACCGAAGCGCTTTATTTCAAGCTATTTTTGGCAGGTCGCAGGTTCGACTCCTAACAGGTTGAAGTTTTCGACAATTTTTAACAAATGACAGATTTGGCTCTATTGAAGGAAATTATGCAGTTCAACTCCTAAGAGCATTTTTTCTGACTAAAAACGAGAAATTTTATCTTGTCTGATTTTTTGTGTACGATCCTGACTGATTAATGGATCTATGCTATTCTTTAAATGTACTTTAAAAAAGATTGCGGTTGGTTGTAGCTTTTAACCTATTTTAAGCCAAAATCGGCTGAAAGCTGTAACCAAAAAGCGCCGCCAATTCCGGTGACCGCAAAACTATAAAAGGAGGACTTGCATATGGCCGATCTTCGCGATGGCAACATCGCAAATGTTAAACGCGATGAATTCCGGCGGCTTCTCGGACCGAAGCCATTGACGGAGCATTTGCTTAATTGGCTCGGCACCATAACGCTTTCCGCAACCGCTGAAACATTCGTCGTCCGTGACCGCATTAATGAAATAAAAAAGAGTGGCCGGCAGATTTACACGGGGAGTAATTTTGAGAAATGGTTCTTCGATAAAACCATTGAGCTGATCGGAGAAAAACAGCTTCGGTACGGCAAGTTGCTAAGAGATGAAGTTGACCGTTTGATTATCGCGGAACTCGGTGGCGAAGCTAAGGCCGAGACCACGCTCGCCGAGATTTTCGGCTTGATGGAGATGCAGAAAAATGACGAGAAAGGAGTGCTCCTTAACAACGGTTACGCTAATATTTTTTATGTCCGCGATATCGTTGGTGTGCTTCGTGCCGTGCTTGCGTTCTGGTACGGCGACAGCTGGCTCCTGGATGCGGACTCTGTTGAGCTCTCGTCCGGGTGGCACGAGGGCTACCTGGTGCTCTCCCGCAATTCTTGAGTCCTTGGAAAATTTGATTCTCAATGAATCTTTGATCCTTGAACCCTTTGACCCTCTGAATTTTCAGAAATTGAAAGTTCAGAGGGTCTTTTTTATTTTGGACATCGTTTATGGTGTTAAGGGTGATACAAATTGTTGCCCGCCCGCCTTTATTTTAGAAAGATATAAATATAATTCTGACATTAGGCAGATGGATTTATTGGATAAAAAAGAATACCCGACCAAAGAAATAAGCAATGATAACGGCACAACTAACACGAATAGCGTAGAACTTTTAGATTTTATAAATAAAAATAAAGCGGCGTCTTTTGTCTATTAATTTTAAAAAATATGTCCACCTTTTTTGATTTCATAGGAGCCATTCTCCTTGTCGCGTTTAGTGCCTGGATTGGGAAGCAGGTTTATGAAAAAAAAATAAATAACCACTCTTAATATGCTAATAAACTTACAAAACCCTAAAAACTTATTAATAATTTTAGCGATTTTTGTTTTAGTATTCGTTTCTTTTGGTTCGTTGCTCGTCCATACTGCTATATAAAAGAATGTCGCAAGCAGACACTGGAGGCAGCAAAGGGATTACATGGCTCCGTGGATCAGGTTGAAATTCTTTATAAGTTTTGTATGCATTCACACGGCCTAGAAAAGTAACATTGTTTTCTCTTAAAAAATTTATACGACAACCTAAATCCTTAGCAAAGAAATGGATTCGGGGGAGGGGGCTATCATTACCTCCTCAATCCTATGGCTCAAAAAAGATATTGGATACCATTTTAGAAAGATAAAGACCCCGACCGAGGAGCTTCGGTATGATATAATAAGTGAAGACCAACAAACTCACTACCGGATTCAAAGCGCACAGGTGCTAGACCGAGGTAGTGGACATCATAGGGCACGTGACCGAGGAGCTTAAGTTTGAACCTATTTTTGTCAATTTTCTAAAAGCGTCCAGGACCCTTCAAAAGCCTAAAAATAGTTTTTGCCTTGGATAAAGGATTTTCAAGGTTCGACTCCTAGGTGCTTTTTTGCTGGAAAGCTGCGCTATTGACAGAAATAGATAGTGGGCGTATAATATATTATATAGTTCATTTTATATAAAAAAGGGATTAGCCATAGCCAAAAGGTGCTTGTTTTAAGGCACTTTCTGGCTATGGCTAAAATGGCCTTGCTCTTCCTCGGGTAGAGGACTAATTATCTCTCGCCTATCAGGTTAGAGAATTATGGCTATTAGCCAGAAGGAGGCAGTTATGTCAAAATATGGTCATCGGACGCAGAATTGGTTTGAGGCGATTGTCAACAAGATAGGGGGCGAAGACGCGGCGGAAAGATTTCTTCGCGACGAGCTCGTGGTTTCCGAGTCGCCCTGCCGCTGGCGTGAACAAGACGGCGTCATCTATTTCTCGGTAACGAGCGATGGCACAACCGGCGAAGTGTGGATTAAGCGTCTCGAGGGCAAGGGCTTCCGTGCTAGCAATTATGCAAAAAGCCTGCTCCGCTCGCCGGACTTCAAATCGACCAACGGCGTGACTTACGAGGTCGCCGTCCTCAAGGGGATGCTTTTCAAGGACAACGATAGGATCATGAAAAAGATTCGTGTCGAAGCCGACAAGCGGAAGTTGACCAAGCCCAATGTCGAGGTTGCCTGTTTAATCCGCGAGAAATTCACGGATAAGGAGCTTGAGGCAATGGGTCTTTGGTGGATCGTCGTGATGCATGAGCCCATTAAAGATTCTGATGGCGATCCGAATCTCCTGGATGTGAACCGGAACGACAATGGTCAGTGGTTGAACGCGTACTACGACAATCCTGACAACAGGTGGAATCGCGACAATGGGTTCGCGTTCGTCGCCTCGCAACTCACTTCATTTCTCTCCCGGCTTTTTACCTGGAGAGTTTTGTTTTGAAAGTTGGCCATTCCAGCCGCCCAGCATTTTGCCTATCTCGTTTAATTTTTCCGAAAGGGCGATATATTTTTTATTATCAAGCGATTTGGTTTCCCAAAGAATCATTAAAAATATTTTTAAAGTATCAGTTTTTCTGATAGCGAGGCGGACATAAGGCACCTTTTCTTCCGGTTTCAAAAAAATTGCTATGGCAATGGCTTCAATAATTTCTACCAGTAAATTATCTATTTTTTGCCCCAAAGTGTGACGATGGGTTTTTGGCAGAATTTGATGATAACTATACCAAAGAATATATAAGGATTTAATTTTTTGAAGCAGAGAGGGAAGCGTTGGGGGGGGGGGCGTTAATGGCGTATTTTTATGAAAATTCAATTGGCCCATAGTTTTGAAAAGATTATTAGTATTGATAATTTATTGGAGGCCTGGAAAGAATTTTTGCCGGGTAAGCGGGGCAAAAAAGATGTTCAGGATTTTTCGCTTAATTTGATGGATAATATTTTTTCGCTTCATAACGATTTATTCAATCATACCTATAAACATGGTATCTATCAAGCGTTTAATATTTGTGACCCGAAGCCGCGAAACATTCACAAGGCCACAGTTCGCGATCGGCTTCTGCATCACGCGATTCACCGCGTTCTCTATTCGTTTTTTGCCAAAACATTCATTGCCGATTCTTATTCTTGTCAGATCAACAAAGGCACACATAGGGCCCTTAATCGCTTTCGCAAGTTTTCTTATATTGTCAGCAAAAACAATACATAAACTTGCCGGATTTTAAAATGTGATATCCGAAAATTTTTCGCGAGTATTGATCAGGAAATTCTGCTTGGAATTTTGAAACAATATATTCCAGATAAAAATATTATTTGGCTCTTGGATCGGGTAATAAAAAGTTTTTCAAGCACAACTTTGGGCAAGGGTCTACCGCTGGGAAATTTGACCAGTCAAATCTTGGTGAATATCTATATGAATAAGTTTGACCAGTTTATTAAACATAAATTAAAAGCTAAATATTATATTCGTTACGCTGATGATTTTGTAATTTTTTCGCCAAACCGTAATTGGTTAGAAAAACAGATTTCAATTATTATGGATTTTTTATTTTATAATTTAAAGTTGGAATTGCATCCAGATAAATTATTTATTAAAACTCTGGCCTCCGGCGTTGATCTTCTGGGCTGGATTCATTTTTCGGATCATCGGGTCTTGCGGACGGCGACTAAGCGGCGCATGATGCGAAGATTGGAACAAAATAAATCGTCGGCTACCACGGATTCTTATTTGGGGTTGCTGAAACACGGAAATACTTATAAAATAGAGAAAAAGGTCAAAGATTTTGTTTGATTTTGAAAGTTTACAGAACATATAACCTAGATTTCAAGCGGAAGAAGGCGTTAGGGCGACCGAGGCGGTTTGACTCCTGGAGCGTGGACTCTCTATCGAGCCCTACCGGGCCCCATTCATACCGACTTAATTCCATTAAATCTTATATCAAAAAAGCCGCCTATATGAACAGCGGTTTTTTGTTCCCTTTCGACAGCTTTGCGGCGAAACGGAATAAATGTAGTTAAAATAAAGGTTTTGTCATATAATCATAAATATGGAGAAGTTGAATAATGCCGAATTGGGATATGATTCTTTTTTTGAGGATAACCGCCAAAAAATGGGGCGGGGCGATTTTTCTGCCGCGCGGGTCATTGCGGAGCATAGGGGGCTGTATAAAATAAAGAACGAGAACGGAGAATTTTCGGCGAAAATAACCGGTAAACAAATGTTTGCGGCTTTGTCCCGAGAGGATTATCCGGCGGTGGGCGACTGGGTGGCGGTAAGAGAACTTGATGGGGAAAAGGCGGTAATCCACAGCGTGTTGCCCAGAAAGACGATAATAAAAAGAAAATACGGCAATAAAAACAAGGCCGGAGAGAAAGACGAAACGCAAATTGTGGCGGCCAATGTCGATGTTGCTTTTATCGTTGAGGCGGTCAACAGGGATTACAGTTTGAACCGCCTGGAAAGATATTTTGCGCTGGCCGGCGACGGCGGAGTAAAGCCGGCAATTATTTTGAATAAAATCGATTTAATTTCAAAAAAAGAATTGGATTTAAAATTGGCTCAAATAAATGATAGATTCAAGGGGTTTGATGTTATCGCCACCAGCGTTGCGGACGGTATGGGACTGGACGAACTGAAAAAGAGAATAATCAAGGGCAAGACCTATTGTTTTCTCGGCTCTTCGGGAGCGGGCAAATCATCTTTAATAAACAAGCTGCTTGGCCGCGATGTTATTAATACCGG